>Ga0187827_10009222_pt1 | contig 10495 bp, 10 predicted proteins | sample ETNtaG_39_FD_167969 | JGI IMG/M metagenome (GOLD analysis project Ga0187827, IMG submission 167969) | Marine microbial and viral communities from oxygen minimum zone, Eastern Pacific Ocean - ETNP2014_SV_150_PacBio MetaG (Illumina Assembly) | ecosystem: Environmental > Aquatic > Marine > Hypoxic... | reverse complement strand
TTGATCAGGATTTACGTTTCGGGCTTTTCGTTTGAGTCTTCTGTTGGGTCGCCATCTGATTCCGAGTCATCAGATGATTCATCAGATTCGGATGCTTCTTCGTCGATTTTTGCTTCGGCTGCGGCTAATACATCTTCAAAAGACGGGTCTAGAACGTTGGTGTCTTCTTCGATAAGTAATGCTGTTGCCTCTTCCATTTGCTTGTTCAATTCGATCGATGCATCGTCGGCCACTACTTCTACAGCAAGGGTCGCAGAAACACCGTCCACGAACTTCGCTGGAATCTTATAATCGCCAATTGCACGGATAGGCGCGGGTATCTGTATCCCCTTACGATCAATTTCTCGGTTGGTCATTTCTCCAAGTTTCTCTGCGATCATCGTATTGGTGACAGAACCGTACAGGCGCCCCGTTGGGCCAGTTCGTACTTCTATGCGAACCTTCTGTTCCTTAAGACCATCCGCGACTTCCTGCCACTCTTTAGCTTCCCCAAGACGTCTGTCTTCTGCTTGTTGACGGAGGCTAGCTGCGCGGCGCAATTCGTGTTCTGTCGCAATTACAGCGTAGCCTTGTGGAATGAGGTAATTCCTACCAAAGCCGTCTTTTACTTCTTTTACATCCCCTGCACGCGCTGTGGGTCGGACATCCTGCAAAAATAGAACTTTCAATTTATTATCACCTTGTGCGTCCGATGGTAGGTTTTACACTGAAATACAGCGGATCGGCATGCCGATCCAGTCCCAATTTGGTGACTGCCATCACACTCACTGTGCTACATGTTGAATTCCCAAACAGGAAGCATCGGACAAAAACCGGTCTGCTTGTTTACCAACTTATTTAAAGGTACAACAATGCCTGGTGATCATCCACTCTGTGATTGGGTGGAAGTAACTACAGAAATGTCGTGTTGACTTCTATTTCCTAATTTCGCTTATCTAATCAATCTATAACCTCAAGGTAGGACTTGTTTATGCAGGCAACATCAATTTTTCACCAAGATCTCGGCGAACCAGAAGCTCCGGTTCTTCTTTCCGACGGTAGGTGGGCGGTTGTTGAAATGAGCCCAGAAAAAGGATGTGTTTCCGTTATTTCGCGAGATGGACTGACCAAAAATGTTGTAACTAGGACGGGCCGTCCAAATGGGATGATTGTCGACTCTCATGGTACTTTATGGGTGGCTGAATCAATGAATCCTCCATCGATCAAAAAAGTCGAACTTAATGGTTTGTCCGAGGTGATTCTCACTGGTGGTGATGGTACGAATTTCTTATTTCCTAACGATTTAGCTTTTGGTCCAGATGGAGCTTTGTATATGACAGATTCAGGAGTTCTACGACCTGTGTTTCAGAAGGCGCGTGAAAAACGTCTTTCGTATCCTAAAATTGATGGGAAAGTGTTCAGAATTGATCTGCCAAGTCGAAGCGCAACAATTCTTGATGATGGATTGCAATTTGCCAATGGTCTAGCGTTTGGCCTAGATGACGCTTTGTATGTAACTGCAACTATAACCGGATTGGTGTACCGGTATGAGTGGAACGATAATGGCACCTTAGGGCCTAGAGAAGTATTCACTGATTTGGTCGATAGAAATCGTAAATCAGGTTTCACAGGCGGTGATGGATTGGCTGTAGGATCAAATGGGTTTTTATACTGTGCGGTTGTAGGTCAGGGAGATGTCACTGTTGTAGACACTGCCGGTTCGGTAGTCGAGCGTATCATCGTCGGGGGTGATCAACCGACGAATGTTGCGTTCGGTTCTAGGGATAGCGGAGATCTTTATGTGACGGTTAAGGATGCAGGTACGCTTGAACGTTATCAGATCGGTATGACTGGTCTACCGTTGTATAGGCAAAGTTTTTAAGGATAGAAATCACTAGCTTGAGTGTCGGTATGGGCAGGACTTGAGTTATGAAAATCGTTTGAGATGACTTTTGTTCCGGCTAAGAACCAGTTGACAGCGGCGGCAGCTACTTCTGGATCATATCTTGTCAGGAAATTCCCACAGTCTTCTGGTTCGGCTAGAGTCGAATTCCTGAGTTGTTCGTGCATTTGAACAGCCCGTTGATGGCTCTGAATTGTGCTCTGTCTCCCTCGTAGTATTAATGTTGGCACAGCGTGCATTGTATTAATCCTATGAGTAGGGATGTCACCATCGCAGATGATGGTTGCATTAACGGCGCCGGGCGCAATATCCACGATCTTGCTGATCCAATCTGCTGCCATTAAGCCTTCACCCAACAATAGTGTTGGTTCGCCAATTTCCCAGATCAGCATTAACAAGTCATACGCTGAGGAGACTTCAACGAAAATAGCAGCGTGAGATTGAGTTAGCTGCGAGACAAAATCTGACCAATACGCTGGGGTGCTATCTGGTGCAATTATCATCGCTGGCTGTGCTGATTCAGAACCAGGCCAAGCGTGTATTTGTAATGTTGAACCAGATTGCAGTCTCACGTCGATCTTTTCTAGTCGACTCACCGATCTGTTTCCACCTGTCTTGTCACTCTATCGATCTGATATCTTGCGCTGAGAATATCATTATTGCGTACCACCACGTCGGGATAACGCCGCCGCTTACCGTTTCATCGGGTGCATCTAGTCATAATCAGCGGTATATTTGCCAATGCTACTAAGAGAACATGATGATGAAGATCAAAATCTGGCCGGACTTTTCACATCATTGACTCGATTGGATAAAAGAGGAGTACCGAAGTGACAACTGCAGATTGGGGATCGATTTACAAAAAAATGGGAGCGAAGCCTGTCGTCAACGCGACTGGTAGCGTGACGCTTTTGGGTGGCTCTACACCGGTGCCTGAAGTAAAAGCCGCAATGGATGCTGCTGATTCTGCCTACATCCCTTTGATTGAACTCGAACAAGTAGCAGGAGATCAAATCGCAGAAATGCTGGGTGTTCCCGCGGCTTATATAACCTCTGGTGCAGGTTCGGCTTTGACATTGGCAACAGCTGCTTTTATGGCGGGGGCCGATGACGACAAAATCCAGCAATTACCAGATACGGCAGGAATGCCCAACGAAATCTTAATTCAAAAGCGACAGCGGTATTGGTATGACCGTTGTCTGGAATTGGCTGGCGCGAAACTTGTAGAATACGGCGATGAAAATGGCACCACCGAAGACGATCTTCGGAACGCTATATCAGACAAAACTGCTGCTGTGCATCAGGTGATTTATGAACAAAAACCGACTGATCCAAATGTTCTGACTCTTGAGCAGGTTATTGAAATTACCCATGCAGCTGGAAAGCCAGTTTCAGTGGATGCCGCAGGACAGATTTATCCGCTTGAAAATTTCGGTAAATACGTAAAAATGGGTGCTGATTTCCAATGTATTGCTGCCAAATATATGGGGGCACCGCATTCAACAGGATTCGCACTGGGTACTAAAGAGGTAATAGACGCTATTGGCCGTCATTCCTTTGTAGGTTATGAAGGCCGACGCATACGAGGTGTCGGGCGCCCGCACAAGATTGATCGACAGGAGATCATGGGAGTTGTTGCGGCTGTCAGGCGCTGGATGACCCTGAACCACGAGGATCGTCTTTCAAGTGCGGAGGCACAGTCCCAGTCAATTATTAAACCTCTCATGGGATTGCGAGGGGTCACTGCTGAGCTAAATACCAACATTAAAGGGCACCAACCTTTTGGGGTTTTAGTAAGCGTAGATCCAGATGTCGTGGGATTCACAAATGATGATCTGGTCACAAAATTGCGTGATGGTGATCCATCTATCTGGACTCGTGTTTCTTTAGACGCTCCTGTTATAGAAATCCATGTTTTTGGTTTGGGCGACGGACAGGCTGAACTTGTGGGCAACGCGATTGCGGACGCGGTCACGGGGTAGATCTCGTTCAAGCCTAAATATGTGTAATAAACGCCAATGGCTTTGAAGCTTGGGTATTGGTGGACATCCAAAATTAGGCAGTGCAGTTTCTGACACTTTTGTTTGCATTTGTGTTTTAAAGAGGGAGTTTTTTTGTGACAGTAAAAACCGTCGGAGTGATGAGCCCTGGCGATATGGGAAGTGGAGTTGGAGGAGTTTTAGTACGCAGTGGACTGCGCGTGATTACCAGCCTCAAAGGTCGGGGTGAAGCCTCAAGAAGTCGTGCTTTAGAACAGGGTATTGTTGATGTTGGGTCTCTGGACGATGTAGTGACAGCCTCGGATCTAATACTCTCGATTCTGGTACCGTCAGAGGCTCTTGCGTTTACTGAGAGCGTTGGAGAATCCATTGTCCGTACAGGTAGTCGAGTGGCTTTTGCTGACTGTAATGCGGTATCTCCGGCCACTGGCGTTAAAATCGGTGAGATCATTAGTGCTGCTGGGGGAATGTTTATTGACGCTGGCATTATTGGGGGATCTCCCAGAACAGGTGCGGTACCGCGTTTTTATGCCTCAGGTGAATATGCAATGATCTTGGCAGAACTTGACGGAAAGGGGATATCTGTACCGATAATGGGCGGGGATGTGGGTCGTGCGTCCGGGTTGAAAATGGTATATGCGGCACTGACAAAGGGAAGTGCCGCTCTTCATGCCTCTACCTTGATGACAGCAAAGTCTTTGGGACTTTTAGATGATCTGATTTGTGAATTAGAGGAGAGCCAGCCCGCAACATTGAATGCCATGAATCGGGTGAATTCAATATCAGCCCAGGCATTTCGTTGGATAGGTGAGATGGAAGAGATAGCTGCTACATTTAAAGACGCCGGCATTACTCCTAACATTCATACAGGAGCAGCTGAAACTTTTCAAAAAATCTCAAACTCCGCGATCGGTCATGAACGCGTTGGAACCGTTGACCAAAACAGAACACTTGAGGATACCGTTGCTGCAATGCTGGTAAAGCTTGATCGGTAGCCTTGAGAGTATGAACTGTATACAGAAATCAGTCTGTGCAAAGACCGTAATTTCTGCGCTTGATTAGAGGATTCGGGTACTTCTATCAGTTTCAAACTTGAAAATCAATGTGATTTATTTTCAGATATTTGCCTGGTCAGTTCATTAGATATAGAGGTATATTCAGCAGCTACCGAATCGGATTCTAAAGCTGCAGGTTTTCTTGAATTTGTATAATCCGAACTCATGTCAGTTGCTCCGAGAAAGGGAAGATTCATTTCTTCCGCAAGTGCCTGCCCCCCTCCGGTACCGAACACACCACCCGAAAGATTTTCGACCACCCCAAAGACGTTCAGGTTCATTTTTTTGATCATATTGATTGATCGTTTTGCATCAAGCACAGCTAGCTCGTGGGGCGTGGTAACAATGATGAAGCCGTCGAGATTGAGTGTTTGCATAACCGTTAACGGTGCGTCCGATGTTCCTGGAGGTAAGTCAACGATCATGTAATCGGGGTTCCCCCACTCTGTTGATTGCAAGAACTGATTAATAGCGTTGTGGATCATTGGGCCACGCCAGATGATTGCTTCATCTTCGTTTTCCTGAAAGAACGCCATTGACATCACTTTGACGCCGAATCGCGTAGGCGGGGTGAGTTTTTCACCGTTTTGGACAGGGCCTTCGGTTATCCTCAGGACTTGAGTTACATTTGGACAATCAATGTCGCAATCGAATAAAGCAACATCCTTATCTTGAGCTGCTAAAGTTACTGCTAAGTTGGTTGCAACTGTGGTTTTCCCAACTCCCCCCTTGCCTGAGTAAACACCGATTCTAGTTCCGATCCCTTCAAGTGATTGGGTGACACGGCGTCGTTCTTCAAAATTCTTGCGGACTTGTGCTAGACGGGCTTCTTCTTGGGGAGTTAATTTTCTGGGTGACGACATTTAATTTTTGGTTTACCGAACGATTCTTGCTTCTAGCCGTGCCCGATGTCCTTGGTTGATTAGTCGATACCAAGAAGACGTTTCCCGTCTTCCGTAATCATATCCGGGGTCCATGGAGGATCGAAGACAACATCAACTTGTACGTCTTCAACATCGTCGATTTCAGCAATTCGCCATTCGGCCTGTTGGGCGATATAGGGTCCCATTCCACAACCCTGAGCCGTAAGAGTCATTTCGACGTGGACGTCACCATCTGCAACTTCTACTGTGTAAATCAGGCCTAAATCTACGACATTGACGGGAATTTCTGGGTCGTAAACGTCCCTGAGAGCTTCCAGGACGGTTCTCTGCTCTAGTACTTCAGCTTCAGGCATCGACATCTCCATAGTTCGTGTAGGTTTATGAATTAGACTGGCCTAATCACGTAAAATTTACTGAGGTTAAGCCTATCAGAGCGGGAGTCAATTGTTGATCGGATCTGAGACGGTCAATCGGCGTTAATGAGCTCTTCAGGGATACCATCCGAGGCAGATGGGGCAAGGTCGACTTCCTTGTCTGGTTCGGGATCCAGTGAATCGCCGAGATCAACTAGTACCTTGCGAAGATCAACAACTTGATCTCGCAATAATGCTGCTTTTTCAAATTCCAATTCTCGCGCAGCTTTCTTCATCTGTTTTTCAAGGTCTTTCACTAGACGAGCGAGATCGTTCTTTGGCAGAGTTGCTGGTTTGACGTGTGGTGTTTTGGTGTCCGCAAGCTGACGGGCGTGCGAAGTTATTTCCTTGACGGATTTGACGATGGAAATTGGGATTATCGCGTTCGCATCGTTGTGTGCAGATTGGATTTCGCGTCGTCTATCGGTTTCATCGATTGCAAATCGCATCGATTCAGTGATTTTGTCAGCGTACATAACCACTGTGCCTTCCACGTGTCTCGCCGCTCGGCCAATAGTCTGAACAAGGGATGTACTGGACCTTAAATATCCTTCTTTATCCGCATCAAGGATTGCGACTAGGGATACCTCCGGAAGGTCTAGGCCTTCTCGCAGGAGATTTATCCCTACAACCACATCGTATACTCCAAGTCTAAGATCTCGTAGGATTTCCGAGCGCTCCATCGTTTGGATTTCCGAATGCAGGTACTGGACTCTGACACCTAATTCTCTTAGATAGTCAGATAGCTCTTCGGCCATACGTTTTGTGAGGGTAGTCACTAAAACGCGCTCGTTCTTCGCTGTGGTTTCCTGAATCCTGTCAAGAAGATTGTCAATTTGACCCTCAGTGGGTGCGATGACGATTTCAGGATCAACTAGCCCTGTTGGCCGGATGACCTGCTCGACTCGTTGTTCTTCGTGTGTACTTTCGTATGAGCCTGGAGTAGCAGATACGTAGACGATCTGATTTACCCGATCTTCGAATTCTTCAAAGGCAAGAGGTCGATTGTCAATTGCTGAAGGTAACCTGAAACCGTAATCGACAAGATTTGTTTTGCGAGAGATATCACCCTTATACATGCCACGGATTTGTGGCAGGGTTATATGGGATTCATCAATGAAGATGAGGAAATCGTCTGGGAAGTAGTCGAGTAGTGTCCATGGTGCAGAACCGGGGGGGCGCCGTCCTAATGGTCGAGAATAATTCTCTACGCCAGGGCACGATCCCGTCTCTCTAAGCATTTCGAGATCAAAATGAGTTCGTTGTTCAAGTCGTTGCGCTTCTAATAATTTACCGGCAGATCTAAGCTGGTCGAGACGCTCACCGAGCTCTTCCTCGATATCTTTTAAAGCTTCTTTCAATTCATCTTCGGGAGTAACGAAATGCTTACCAGGGAAGATATCGATTTGCTCAAGTTCTGCAAGCACTTCACCTGTCAATGGATCTAACTCAATGATTCGCTCAATCTCGTCACCAAAAAACTGTACTCTCACGGCCAATTCCTCATACGCAGGCATGATTTCCAGCGTGTCACCTCGAAGTCGGAAGCGTCCTCGAATCATTTCCATGTCGTTTCGTTCGTAGTACATGTCGATTAATTTTCGGACGACACGACGAAGCCCAGGTTCTTCTCCCTTTTTTAGACTAAGAACTACAGATCTGTATTCCTCGGGGGACCCTAAACCGTAAATGCAGGACACGCTTGCGACTATCAAAGTATCCCGTCGCGTTAAGACCGCACGGGTCGCAGCATGGCGTAGTCGGTCGATTTCTTCGTTTACATCGGATTCTTTTTCGATGAACGTGTCAGATTGTGGAATGTAGGCTTCTGGTTGGTAGTAGTCGTAGTAACTAACGAAATACTGAACCGAGTTATTTGGGAAAAAGTCTTGGAATTCCGATGAAAGTTGCGCAGCTAGTGTTTTATTGTGTGCGATAACGAGGGTTGGACGCTGCACCTCCTCTATGATCTTAGCCATTGTGAAAGTTTTACCCGATCCAGTTACACCCAGTAGCGTTTGGTGGTGGAGTTGTCTTTTTAATCCATCCGAAAGCGCCTCTATGGCTGCTGGTTGATCACCGGTTGGCTTGAAACTGGCTTCTATTACAAATTGTCCAGTGGTATTTGGCATGTAGGAATTTTACTCTGTACTGAACCTCGACATGAATTTGATCTATCGGAAATAGTTAGGTTGTTAGGTTTTTATTACTTGTTCGGTTAATGAATCGACTATTTTCCCGAAATTTTGTTTGTTGATCGTTTGCGCATTCTGCATGATGTGAGATTATTTGGACTTGCCAAAAAAATAACTGGAGAATTGCGATGGCGAAATTTAAGGTAGTTATAGGCACTGATCATGTTGGGATTCAATACGTCGATGAATTAATTGACACGTTTCCAGAAATCGATTTTATAGCTGCGTATGACCCCATCGAGCATAAAGAGGCGATTCGTGATGCCGATGTCTTTTTCGGGTGGCCTGATGATCAGGCGTTTTCCGCAGCGCGTCAACTAAAATGGATTGCCTGCCCCGGTATGGGAATCGACAAGATTGTCGCTTATAAAAACATCGTTGACTCAAACGTACCCATCACCAATGCTCCTGGAACCCATGTCACGTCGATGGGAGACCACGTCATAGGTGCCATGATCGGTTTGACGCACCGGTTTCAAGAGGCATTTGAAGATCGCAAAAAGAAAATATGGGATACGCAAAAGTATGCCTCCCGTATAACTGAATTAACTGGCACAACGGTTGGTATATTCGGTCTTGGTGCGATCGGAAGGGCGGTTGCAGATCGCGTCGCTGCCTTCGGTACGACGACCTTCGCAATCGATCCGGGCCCATCCAATATTCCTGCTAGCGTACGTGAGTGTTGGAACCTAGATCGAATGGATGATCTCTGTCGAATATCTAACTTTCTGGTGATCGCTGCACCAGTTCTTGAAAACACTCGGAACTCGATTGACGCTCGTCGAATAGCTTTGATGCCTAAAGGAAGTTATATCATCGTTATTTCTCGAGGTGAGATCGTTGATGAAGATGCCATGTGTGATGCGTTGGAATCAGGTCATCTTGCTGGAGCAGCTTTAGATGCCACGGCTGTAGAGCCACTTGATGAAGGATCTAGACTTTGGAGTCTTGACAATGTGATTTTGACTCCTCATTCATCTGCTTTAACTCCTGAGTTATACGAGATGCGGCGTCAAGCATTTAAGGCAAACCTACGAAAATTTTCAGCTGGGGAGCCGCTAGAAAATGTTTGTGATAAAACAGCGGGATTTTAGCGCCAGAGTCATTTGCTGGACCACTCATAGGCCTTCCTCAACAATAGTTATGTGATCGTTAGTTTGGACTCTGTATGCCTCGCTAAGACGACTATTTCTTCACTGTCCTCATTCAATTCATGGCCTTCGAAATCTCCCCACATCTCGAGAATTTCCAGACCAACAAGGTCACATAGGCTAATAACTTGTTCAGGGTGAAGATAGCGGACTAGTACATCTAATTCTTGCCGGCGTAGGGAATTTCCATTTTGGTCAAGTTCTTCAGCTATTTGGGTCCCGTGATTTAATTGTGTGACTGTATCGAAATGATTTTTGGCTGTTAGTACATACCTCCCGCCCTCAGGCTTTTCCACCACTTCGAGTAGAAATTCTTCTTCAGGATCTTCGGCTAGCATCTCGGGGTCAGGGTAGAACAGGTTGAATGCCATTGTCCCTCCTGAAGTGAGGTGGTTTGCAGCACAACATAAAGTACGTAACTGGTCTTCTTCCGTGGTGGCCAACAGCAATGTTCGGGCCGGCATTATTACGATGGGGAATTGGCGTTGCAAGTCGAAATTTCGCATGTCAGCCTGTATCAAATTGAGACTGCCCTTTAGAGGTGCAACCGCTAAAGCTTTTCGTTGGGCGACCTTGAGCATGGGTTCGAACAGATCAATGCCAACTATTTCCATGCCTGCCTGTGCGAGTGGCAAAGAAACTCGCCCGGTTCCTACGCCTATTTCAAGAATAGGCCCTTGTATAGCTTTGCATATACCCTGATAGAAATTGAGTTCAGCAGGATCGGCTCCAGAGTAAAAAATATCGTACCAATCTGCCCAGGCAGAGTAGTTCATTGCCACGATTTGGACATGCCTTTATATACGTCCAACTATTTCCATGAAATGGCGACCGTAAGAACTCATGAATGTCGGGATATGGGTGTAGTGGTACATGATGCCGGTTTGTGTATTTTTTTTTGCTTGCTCCGCTGAG
>Ga0187827_10009221_pt1 | contig 10497 bp, 8 predicted proteins | sample ETNtaG_39_FD_167969 | JGI IMG/M metagenome (GOLD analysis project Ga0187827, IMG submission 167969) | Marine microbial and viral communities from oxygen minimum zone, Eastern Pacific Ocean - ETNP2014_SV_150_PacBio MetaG (Illumina Assembly) | ecosystem: Environmental > Aquatic > Marine > Hypoxic... | reverse complement strand
TTAATAATATTAATAAAGATGTTCTTTCGCCACTAATTGTTACTAAACAAGTACAAATTGCTACAGAATAGAAATATAAAAGTAACTTTCTTTTAATATTTGTAAAAAAAAGTAATATTAAAAAAATACCAAATGTTCTTGCTATAAAACTTCCCAATATAAGTTCTTCGCCAAAAACGCTGCTTGCTCGGTTTGATATTAATTTATAATTAAATAAATTATGACCATTAGTGACTTGAAATATACTATCTATAAATAAAAAAGTGTATAATATTAAAAAAATATATAGGGCAAATATTCTGTAATCCTCTTTTTTAAAGATATAACTTATAGCCAAAATAAAAAGAATAAATCTTATATATGGTAAAGTACTTTTCAATGAAATTAGAATATCAAATGAAAATAGTGAATTAAAAACTAAATAAATATAAAAAGTGATTAAAAAAATAATAATTTTATTATTCGTTATTTGAGAAAATAATTTATTTTTGATCATAAAATAAAGAAAAAAAATTGAGGTCCCAGTAACAATTAAATCAGGTATAAAAGGACCAGAAACTAGTCCAATAATAAAAATAAATATAAAAAATTTAAGTACAATATCAATGTTGATTATATTTCCGAACTTAGCTTGAGAATCCATATTAAGATACTCTTACTATAAATTGATTTATAATGTAAATAATATTCTATGAATAATAAAAAATATAGAGTTGCATTGGTTGGTTTTTATCAAATAAAAGGTGCCTTTAGTGGAGCTTCAGAAGTTAGTCAAAGTTTGTATGATTCATTAATATTTAAAAAAAAACTTTTTGACTTAAAAAATCCAAAAAATTTAGAAAATAATTTTATTATAAAATTATTTAATCCTTACGTGATCAAACCTATTAAAATTCTATATCAACTAAAAAAAGTTGTTAATTATCTTAAAAAATCAAAAAACAAATTACTAATTATAGAAGGAGCTAGTTGGATTGGTTACTCTTATTTATTTATTAAATTATCCAAATTTTTTTTAAAAGACTTAAAAATATTTTACCATGGGCACAATGTAGAATACGAAATAAGAAAAATAAAAAATTCATTATTAATTCAATATCTTACAAAAGTTCTTGAAAAAAAAGTCTTTAAAAATTCGGATTTTCCAACAGTTGTATCTAAAAATGACCAAAATAAAATTATGAAGTTGTATAAAAAAAATTCAATTATTTTTAATAATGGGATTAGTAAAAATAGATTAGAATGTTCAGCTAAAAAAATTGAAGAAAATTTTGTAATTTTTTCAGGTAATTATTTTTTTTTACCTAATAAAATAGCGATAAATAAATTATTAAAAATTTTTGAAAAACTTATTAGATTTAAAAAAAATTTAAAACTGGTTTTAACTGGATCAGAAATTCCCTCTAATATTAAAAAAAAAAATTATATAATATTTAAAAAAAATCTAAATAAAAAAGATTTAAACAATTATTTAAAAAAATCTATTTGTACAATTTTACCAATGCAGAATGCTCCAGGTACAAAGCTTAAGGTAATAGAAGGGTTGCTTAATGGAGTTACTATTATTGGAAGCCAACCTTCTTTTAAAGGGATAAATTTAAAAAAAATAAACCCGCCCTTTATTTATAAAAATGACAAGGATCTTTTAAGAATTGCCTTAAATGTTGTAAAAAATAAAAAAAAATATAAGTCTTTTTCAAAAAAAAATATTAATTTTTACAAAAAAAATTATTTAATGGAAAATATATTAAATAATTTTACAAAGAATGAACTTTATTAAGAAATCTTTACTAGAAAAAATATTTATAATATTTGGTATTTCAATTTTTATATCGATAAACTCTAGTATTACTGATTTTGACAATTTTAATTTTGATTTTCTTCACATCTTTAATTTCCTAAGATATATATCGCCTTTAATAATTTTATTTTTAATTCTTACTTTTACTTTCTTTTTAAAAAAAAAAATAAAAATACCTTTAATTTTAAAATTTTTTTTATCATTTGGTATGATTCAAATTATTTCTTTTTTTATTAATGGAAATTCACTTTTAGAATTTTATAAATATAACTTGGTAATATCATTATTTGCATTAATTTTTTTGTTCAATTTTTATCTTAATAAAAATTTTGATCTAAAAATATTATATTATATTTATATTATTATATTATCACTTGTATCACTAAGTTTCATGTTTTTCTTATTAAAAGAAATACTATCCTCAAATTTTCTTAATTATCTTTTATATTCCAATATTCTCAAACCTGAAGAATTAAATATTTTGGGTCAACAAAACCCTCGAACATCTGGAATAAGCAGGCAATTAGTTTTAATAATTAGTTTATTCTTATATTTGTTAACAAATATTAAGAGTGGGTCGTTTTTCAAACTATCACTTTTTTTGTTTATTTTTTTGTTGTCTTTTTTTGTATGGGGCCTACAGAGTAGAGGTGGTCTTGTATGTTTATTGCTTTTGTGGACAACATATTTATTTCTAGATAATCAAAAAATTTCAAAAAAAATAATTTTTTTTTGTTTTTTATTAATTTTACCCATAGCTGTTTATGAGGCTGTTATTAAATTAACTGCTAAATTTGAAACCTATGATAAAGACTTGAAATATCATAGTCGAATATTTAGTAAAGAAAAATTTAAATTTAAAACAAACGAACCAAGCAATAAAGAACCTGGCAATAAAATAGAGGAAATAAAAATAACTGAAGTTATAGATTATACTTCTGGTAGAATAAATATATGGAAAAGATCCTATAATCACTTTCTCAAAAAACCTTTAATAGGCTATGGCCCACAAGGTGATAGAATCGCGCTCTCTGTTGATTCAACAAGTGTTAAGTGGAACAAACAGCAAAGCTTAAAAGACATCCCATACGACAAACAAACAAGTTATTTTATTGCTCAACAACACATATGGGACAACAATTGCTCAAATGCCCTATGTTACAGTGCCTTAAGTGGCGGCTTACTAGGATTATCAAATATAATAATTATTTATTTTTTAGTATTAATTTATTTATATAAGTTAATTTTTTATCATAGAATATTTTATAAAGATGATTTTTTTGCTAAAAATTCAATTTCTATAATAATATTATTACTTGCTAGGTCTTTTTATGAAAACAGTTTTTCAGTCTTTGGTCTAGATATGGTTTTTTTTTTAATTTCAATATCTTATTTACAATTTAAATATTTAAATAAAATATAATTTAATTTTTTTTTCTAATTTTTTTTTAATTTCAAAAATTTTTTTGCATAATTTTTTAGGACGCTTATATTTTTTAATTGTTTTTGAAATAAATTCTAAAACTTTAAAATTAGCATTATAATCAATTGGAAAAACCAAATTATTATTCATCATAGTTTTAGACAATGTTTTTTTATTTAAAAAAGTAAATGTATTATTTGAAATACAATCTGTTGCAAATAAAGATAAGGAGTTTTCTGCGGAGTTAATAGAAAATTTACTTTTACTGATATACTTTAAAGCTAATTTTCTGTTTATATTTACTTTATTTATCAAATTAGATTGATCAATAGTATCGCCAATTACCACAATACTAAAATTACTTTTTTTTAAATAATTTATGGCCTCAAGAATGAACCTATTTAGTTTATTTTTATGGTTTCGAAGATATATAACTAAGTCATATTCTTTTTTAACAATTTTATTAGAGTTAATATTAACTAATGAAAAATTAAACAAAACATTATTAAATTTTTTTTTATCCACATATTTTTCCAATAAGTCGGTGGAAAATAACAAATTTTTACCTCTTAGAAAATAGAGAGAAATTTTAAATAAAATAGGAAAAATTTTTTTTCTAATTATTTTTTGAATTTTGTTATCTGGAATAAAATATGTACCCCCAGTAATAGGTCCATAAACAGTTTTTTTTGGCAGGAAAAAAAATATTAAAAAATTCCATAATGGTAAATAATTAATATAATAAACCTTATAACCTAAAAAATATCTGATCCAACATTTTATTATTCCCACGAAAGGCAAAATATATTTGTGGAAAAAGTTTAGTTTCTTTAAAACCCAATCTTTTTTTTTTATAAGTTTTTTATTAGTGAAATAAAATTTTTTTTTATAACTCTCGATTTCTAGATTATCAGGATATTTTTTTGTTAAATATTCTATATACTTCCATGCAAGCAATCCTTCGCCCCTAAATTTTTCAAGATCACATGCCCAAACATAAACTTTTTCTTTCAATTTTTTTCCTTAAGATTTCTAAATTTTCCTTTGATTTCTGCTTTTAAAAAAAAGTAAAAACTCTCGATTAGTCTTTTAACCCTTCGTTTTGTTTCATATCTTAATCTCCACAGAAATTCCAAATTAAGTTTGTATATTATATTCGGTGCTGGAGGCTCATCTCCACATAACATTCTGATAGCACCACCAAGACAAATAATTTTATATGTTTTATTTTTTTTTTTTAATAATAAGGCAATTTGCTCTTGTTTGGGAGTGGGTAGAGTTAATAATGTTATTTCATCATCTCTAAGCTCTGGAATTAATTTAATTAAATTTTTTGGTTTATCGTATGATAAATTTGTATGTTTAATTTTTTTATTTTTATAATATTCACTTAGATATTTCTTTCCATTTTCGGATATATTTCCAACAACATGTATAACTTTTATTTTATCATTTAAATTTAATTTTTTAATTAATTCTCTACCAGGAATTTTTTTTGTTTTTTTATTTTTATATATTTTTCTATAAAACAAGCCATCTGGCCAAAAAATAAACTTATTATCAATTTTTATTTCTCCTTTTGAAAAATATCCAAGCCATGCGAGATTAATTGCAGATAAAATAAAATTATTATTTAAATTAATATCATCAATATCATAAATTAAATTTAAATATTGAAATTTATTCGTCTCATTAATAATTTCATTATTTAAGAAATTCATTATATTATCTTTAGAAAATTTTTCTTGTAAAAGTCTGGTATTTGCTTCAAAGGTTTCTTGTTTTTCTTTCATTCTTAAAAAATATTTAATATTTTTTATAAATACTTCCTCATCTCCAGGTTTCGAAACTAAGCCAATATTATTTTCTTTCACTAATCTTGAAACTTCACCATCAATAGATCCTAAGATGGGTTTCTCAGCTAACAAATAAGTTTGAAATTTTCCAGGTATTGTTGCATTTATAGACTCTCCTTCTTTTAAAGAAATCAATAGCACATCAGCATTTTTCAAAAATTGAAAAATTTCTGATTTATCTCTATACCCATAATAATAAATATTTTTTGATCCAATATTATCTTTTTGCATTTTTAACAAATATCTTCCAGATCCAACAATGTGCCATTTTATTTTTAAATTATTTAATTTTTTCATAATTTTCGAGATATATTCAAAATTTTGAGCCACACCAATGTTTCCTGTAAATACAATATTCAATGAATTTTTATCAAAAACAAAACTTGGTTTATAATTAAAATCAGTATTTATTTCCTCGGGCCATGCATTTAATTCTTTTACCTTGTCTTTTTTTTTTCTTTATTTTTTAAATTATTTTCAAATGACAAAGACTGGCCAAATACAATGTCATTCTTGTTATAAATAAAATTCATTAAATTTGAAAATAAGTATTTAGAATAAAATGTATTTATTATATTTAATTCAAAAACAATTTCAGGCCATAAATCTAGAACCCAAATTGCAGTCTTTGAATTTGTAAATTTAGATAAAAAAATTGAAATTATAGAGGTGGTTACTGGAGATGTTCCAAAAGAAAAAATAATGTCATAATTTTTATATCTTAATTTAAAAAATGAAAAAAAAAGTGCTTTAATAAAAAAACTTATGTAATTTTTAAATATATCATATTTAGAACCTTTTCCTCTTGTTGCTATATTCATTCTATAAATCTTGATGCCTTTATAGAAATCATAATTATTGGGGTTTTTATTGTAATCTTGAAAAATACTTCCAATTGGGTAATTTGGTATTCCAGTTAAAACTTCTACTTCGTGACCTTTTTCACGAAAATTTAATGCAATTTCATTAATTCTAAAATTTTCTGGCCAAAAATATTGACTTACAATTAATATTTTCATTAAACATAGCTTTTATTCCATATATATTTTTTTATATATGGAATTTTCGTAGCTATAATTCTGCATAAATTTTCTGAAAAGTCTGGATTTTCATATTCTTCAATTTTTTTATTCAATTTTTTCGAGGAACTAAGTTCTAATTTTACAGTTTTTTTAAAACTTTTTAGATCGACCGGACACATTATCGCTGTAGATTTATCTAGCCCCTCTTGTCTTTCGAATGTATCTCTTAATATTATTGATTTTATATCTAATATGGATGTTTCTTCAGTAAGACTTCCGCTGTCAGAAATTACTAATTTAGCATTCATTTGTAATGAAATATACTCGCTAAAACTAAATGGTTTTAATATTTTGATATTTTTTCTTATTTTATTAATATTTTTTGTTATTATTTTTTTTAATCTTGGATGTGTTGAAATAAGAATGGGTATTTTAAACTCTTTTTCTAAAAAGTTTAAAATTTGAATAAAATTTTGTATTTTTTTTTTATCTAATAAATTTTCCTCTCTATGATAGCTAAATAAAAAAAATTTATTTTCCAGAACATCATATTTTTTTACAATTTTTTCTTTTATAAATTTGCTTTTGTAAAAATTTATAACTTCAAATAATGGACTTCCTAATTTAACAATGTTATTATTTGGTATACCTTCATCAAGTAAATTTTGTTTAGCAAAACTACTGTACACAATATTTACATCTGAAATATGATCAATTATTTTTCTGTTAATTTCTTCAGGAACACTTTCATCAAAACATCTGTTGCCAGCCTCAATATGAATTAAGGGTATTTTATTTCTCTTCGCTACATAGGATGTTAATGCACTGTTTGTATCGCCCAAAATTATGAATGCATCTGGCTTTTCTTTAATAATAATTTTTTCAATTTCTATTAAATTTTTACTTAAAATATCGTAAATTTTTTTTTTCTTATGATTAATAGAATATTTTGGTAACTTTAAGTCAAGATCTTTAAAAAAAATCTTATTAAGTTCATAATCATAATTTTGATTTGTGTGAACTAAGACATGATTAAATTTTTTGTCTAATGAATTTATACATCTTGATAACCTTATAATTTCAGGTCTTGTACCTACAACAGTTAAAATTTTATATTTACTCATCTATATAATATGTATCAGTTTTCTTTATATCGAACTCTTCATTGGTCCAAATTATACCAATTACACTCTCTATTCCAATATTTTTTAAGGTATGTAGCCATCCTGGAACTGTTTCAATAACTTTTTGATCATTTTCTTTTAAATAAAATTTCCTGATTTTACCATTTGATAAATTTTTAAAATCAAATCTAACTTTACCTTTTAAAATCATAAATTTTTCTATTTTTGTATGATGGTAATGTAAACCTCTAACTTTACCTTTGTTAATTGTAAAACAAGATATTTGACCAGCGTTACCCATTCTTAGAAATTCAGTAATATAACCTCTAACATCTAAATTCTTTTTTAATTTATAAGTAAATTTACCAGTAGAAATATAGGTTAGATATGAACTATACATTTTTTTTAAAATTAACTTCTCTATATCATTTAAACCAAACCAATTTCTTTTTTCTCTAAAATATATAAGAGTTTCAGCTAATTTCTTAGGAGTAATTGAAAAATAATTTGTGATATTTTTTGTCTGATTTCTTCCTCCAAGTTTACAATCTTTAATAAAGATATCTATTAAGTCATCAATATAAATAAATTTAATTTTTTTATTTGAATTAAAAAGATTAATTTTTCTATATCTAGAAATATTATATGCAAAAGTTGCAAAAATAGAGTTGTAGTTCGGTCTTGACCATTTACCAAATACATTGGGAATTCTATAAATTTTTACTATTGATTTTGTTTTTTTTGTGCATTCTTTAAGAACTTTTTCAGAAAGTAATTTTGTTTTTCCATAAATATTGGATTTAATAACTTGAGCCGTTGAAGAAAAAATAATCTTTTTATTCAATTTTCTTTTTTTTATTACTTCAGCTATTTGCTCAGTTAAATTTAAATTATTCTTATAAAAATTTTTATCTAGGTCAGATCTATTTTCTCCTGCTAAATGAAATATTATATCTGATTTAATAATTTTATCTTCAAGATCAGAAAAACTGTTGCTCTTATTAAATTCTAAAATGTTAATTTTTTCACTATTTAGTCTTAATATTAAATTCTTTGCAATAAATCCTTTTGATCCTGTGACTAAAACATTCATTTATATAGTTAATCTAAAATTCTTGATTTTCTTATTAATGAATACATTTCTGTTACATTAAGTTTTTTAGCATTTGATGAAGTATAATCACTTTGAATTATATTCTTTTTTCCACGAGTATAATATTTATCATAATTTAAATTTCTTAAATCTGGTTTGACTCTAAAAAAATCCTTAAACACTCTAGCTTTAGACATTTCTTCACTGTTTAAAAGTGTTTCATGAATTTTTTCTCCATGTCTTGTACCAATAATTTTTATTGGATACTTCTTATCTAAAGAAAAACTTTTTATTAAAGCCTGTGAGAGAGTATCTAAAGAGGCTGAAGGAGTTTTTTTAACAAATAATTCTCCATTTTTTCCATTTTTAAAAGCGAATAAAACTAGGCTCAAAGCATCATCCATTGTCATCATAAATCTTGTCATATTTTTATCTGTTATTGTTAAAGCTTTATTCTTTTTAATTTTATCAATAAAAAGTGGAATAACAGATCCTCTAGAACCCATAACATTTCCATATCTTGTCACACAAATTGTTGTCGTATTTTGTTTTAGTAATGATTTTGAAATTGCATTTTTTTCCATCAACGCTTTAGAAATGCCCATTGCATTAATAGGATAAACTGCCTTATCAGTACTCAAACAAATAACTTTTTTTACTTTGTTTTCAATTGCAGAATTAAGTAGATTTTCAGTTCCTAAGACATTAGTTTTTAAAGCTTCCATTGGATAAAACTCACATGAAGGAACTTGTTTCAATGCCGCTGCATGAAATATATAATCTACATTTTTAACTGCCATATCTAAAGAATTTTTATCTCTAACATCGCCAATAATAAATTTTAATTTTGATAGATTAAATTTTTTTCTCATATCATCTTGTTTTTTTTCATCTCTACTGAAGATTCTAATTTCTTTTGGAAATAGATGCATTTTTAAAAGTTTAACTAAAAAAGAATAACCAAAAGAACCTGTTCCACCTGTGATGAGAATAATTTTATTTTTAAACATATGTATAAAAGTATAGATATCAATTTAATTAATAATTTAAAGTTATTACTAATTTTTTTTTAAATAAATAATATAATTTTAATTGGCTAGAAAAATGATACAAGTTGATTTAATATAAAATAACACAAAATATTACAAAATATACTCAAAAATTGATCAATTTTTTTAAAAATTTTAATAATCAAAACAAAAGACTAATTGAATATATTTTCTTTTTTTTAGCTTGGTCACTTATATGGTCAACAATTGGAGCAAGACTAACAGACCTGTACAGTTTTGAATTTAGTGTAGCAAAAAGTATAAACTGGTTTAGGGCTTTAATTAATATAAGTTTTCCCGCAATTATTGTATTATTATTATTATTTAAGTTACTAAGAAATAAAATAGATTTAAAATCTCCTTTTTTAATTTTATTAGCTTATTTTTTAATTCAATCATCTATTTTTTACACTGATGAGTTTCAAAATATTATTACAAATATATTCAATAAAGATATTATCAATCAAATGAAATTGAATGATCAATACGGCTTAATATTTAGTGGTATTGGTATTTTCTTGATGGCAACCACATCAATAATTTTTATTTTAATTTTTGAAAAAGAAAAGAAAATATTAATTCAAAGAGCCCTAATTACTACATTGATTATTTACCTTCTCATAAACTTTTTTTATTCACTAAAGTTATTTTACGAATATATTAAAACAGATGAAATTCGTCTCTTTTATTATACTTCGGAATTAAATTATGGTAGTATAATACTTGATAATGTGGCTCCTAGATCAACAGGAATTTCAAGATCTTTGGTGATTCTTTCGATATTAGCAGTAATATTAGAAGCCTGTTGTCATCCTAGGTATAAAAAATATTTATATTTATTTATAATTTTAATAAATATTTTAATTTTTTCTCTCTCTTCTAGGTTTGGCACTTACTCCCTTTTATTATTTATTTTTTTTACTATTATTTTTTTCAAAAGAAGTTTTAAAGATACTTTTTTTAATATCTTTTTAATAATTGGAATTCCTTTTTTTCTTGCATATTATACTGCCGAAATAAAAGTAGACAGATATTACACAAAAAACTTTACTAAACTAGGAATAGATAAATTTGATCAAAAGGAAATTGAACATCAATTAAAAGTTCAAAAAAAAGATGGAACATTAGA
>Ga0187827_10009216_pt1 | contig 10503 bp, 10 predicted proteins | sample ETNtaG_39_FD_167969 | JGI IMG/M metagenome (GOLD analysis project Ga0187827, IMG submission 167969) | Marine microbial and viral communities from oxygen minimum zone, Eastern Pacific Ocean - ETNP2014_SV_150_PacBio MetaG (Illumina Assembly) | ecosystem: Environmental > Aquatic > Marine > Hypoxic... | reverse complement strand
ATATTCAATATAATGAATATAAACCATTTGACACGGAGAGATGGGTGAGTTGGTTTAAACCAGTCGTTTGCTAAATGACCGTACGTGGAAACATGTACCGAGGGTTCGAATCCCTCTCTCTCCGCCAGCCTCTGATAAGATGATTAATTTTAACTACGTAAATAAGTTTCATTGATTAAGTTCTGATTGAATTTTTATAATAAATTTTTTCAAAATTTCTCTATCTTTTGAATCAAGTATTTGATCCTTTTCTGTAGCTTTTTTTAATTCATTTCTAATTTTATTTCTTATTAATTCTCTTCCCTGATCATTTTTAAGATTTTTTAGGTAACGCTCGTAGTAATTGATTTTTTTACCAATTGTAAATTGGTATAAAATAAATATTCCCACTAAGACAAAAACTGTTTTATAAACGAAAATCTTCATTTTAATTAATAATATTTTTTTTTCATTAGAATTACTAATTTATTTTATAAATGCTATTTATTATTATGTCATCAACTTTAAATTCTTTAAATAATTTAAATTTTTTTTTTAATTTTTGATTTATAAATGCAGGATTGCCTTTTTGATAAAAATGATTCGTTACTAGAAAATCTGCGTCACTTACATTATTGACAAATTTCAATCTTTTGCGGTTATTTTTATCCATTAATAATGAACTAAAATGATAAGGGGAGTTACTTGATACATAAATTTTTAACCTATCTTTTTTATCATTGGATACTATGTAAGTTAAAGCGCTTTTATTGCTAACTCCCCAATAATCTACATCAAAACTATTACCAATATTTTCTCCAGCAAATTTATTAAAATATACAAATTGATACGGATGATTTTTTATCATCCATATACTTGTGTATAATAAAAATGGAGCAATTAAAATAATTAAATATCTTAAAGAAAGTTTCTTTGAAAAAAAATCTAAACCTCTGACCGATATATATATCAAGCATGGATAAGTAAAATATAAATGTCTCCATCCATTAAGTAATACTGAGTTAAGTTCTATAACCAAAAATATTGTAAAATAAAAAATTATAAAGAATATTATATCCATTCTCTCTTTATTTCCTCTCCACAACTCATCGAAATTATCTCTTGTCGATAAATTTAAAAATCTGTTAAAGAGTCTTCTAATAATTAAAAAAGATCCCAAAACAAACAATAACAAATAAATTATAGGAGTTGTTATCAATATCCATACAATTGGATAATGCCAAGGCAAATTTAAAGAACTAATATGTTTTCCAAAATAAAATACACTTCCAGTCCATACATGATAACTCATATCTTTTAAAGTGTGTAGGAATTTTGCTAAAGAATCATTCCACAAATATGGCCAAAAAAGTATTGTGAAAAAAATAAGTAAAATTAAAAAAGTTACAACTTTTGATATATTTTTTTTAAAAAAATCTTTGTTATCCATAAACATGAGAATAAAAAAAACAATTACAATAAAAGGAGAAATTATTCCCAAAATTCTTACATCAACCGCAAAAGAACAAGTTAAAGCTGATAGTAAAGCATTTTTGTGAGTAGGTGAGTCTAAAAAATTAATTACAAAATAAAGACTTATAACAAAAAAAGATAAGAATATTAGATCTTTCATGTTGTAAAAACTTTCGGCAAATATTCTAGGAGTCAAGATTAAAAATAACAGACCTATTATGCTTAATCTATTAGAAAATCTTTTTTTCAATATAAGAAAAAAAAATATGCATGCGATAAAAAAAATTAAAAAATTAAAGAAATGACGAATCAAAAAATAATATTTAGAGTCATTAATGGCTAATTTTTTTTCAATAAATGCCATGGGAAGATCAAAAAGAACTCCGTACAATTTGGAACCTTCTTCAAGAAATTTACTATCATGTACCAAATCAGGATAAATATCTAAGAAAAATATTTTTCTAACAAAATTTAACGACACGAAACCATTAATTCTATGATAAGGTTCGTCCCAGGAGATTCCGTAATCATCAAAAATTATTATTCCTATAATTAAAAAAGAAAAAAATATTATTATAACCGGTAAATTTTTATATTTTTGATACTTCATTAGTCTTTAAAATATACTAGTTTTCAATAAAATTTTTAGTTTTTTTTATTAATCAATATTATGGTATTCAGAAAAATTCTTTAATTAGACAAATCCTTTAACTAATGCTTTAAAGCCTTTAAAATATCTTTTTATATCTTCAAAACTTCTAATATTAAGAATGGCTTTTATTATATATCTTGGTCTTAAATAAAATTTCTTGAAGGCTTTACGGTTCATCTTCATAACTTCCTCTTTATTTTTGTATCCTTTAGGTAAAAAAACAACATTCCAACCTTGAAATTCTGAAAAATCTTCAGTTGTTAAATTGCCCCACTTGCCTTTTTTAATATCGTTATATAATTCGGTTCCTGGATATGGAGTAGCAATACTAAACTGAGCATATTCAGGATCTAATTTTATTGCATCTTGAATTGTTTGTTCAGCTAATTCAGGATTTTCGCCAGGCAAGGCAATCATGAAGGAACCTCTTACTTCAATTCCAGCATTTTTTGTCCAACGTGCTACTTTCATCATATATTCCATGGATTTATTTTTTCTATTTGTTTTAATATTTTCAGCTAATTTTGGAACTCCAGTTTCATACCCATAAAAAATATTCCAACATCCTGCCTTTTTCATTAAATGTAATATTTCTTGATTTACTGTGTTGACCGCAGCATAACATGACCAGATAATATTTAATTTTGCCTCAACAAGAAGATTACAAAATTTTTCCATCCATTTTTTATGGTAACTCATAGTATCATCCCAAAAAGATATTTCTTTAATTCCATATTTTTTAACAACATCTTTAATTTCTTCGATTACTTTTTCTGGACTTCTTCGTCTAGCAGTTGTTGCGGCTTGATCACAAAAAGTACATACGTAAGGACATCCTCTAATTACAACCATATTTGTCATAGGAAGTTTTTTATATTGATTTGGTAGTGGTACATATCTTTCTAAAGGAAATAAGTCTCTGGCTGGTAGTGGTAAAAAATCTAAATTTTTAATAATCTCTCCAGGTAAATTTTTGATAATCTCACCCTTATTTTTAAAAACAATTCCTTTAATATTTTTCATAACTTTTAAATTATCTAATAAAGATTTACGATTAAAATTATGATCTGTAAATTTTTGAAGAATATCAAGAATAACAGTTTCACCTTCTGGATGATAAGAAACTATATCTATAGAAGAAATATTTTTTGCCGCATCAATGCCAGCAACGTTAGCATGAGCCCCACCCAATATAATTAATAAATTCGGAAATTCTTTGCGCAATTTATCTGCCAATGTAATAGAAGCTGGAAGAGCGTAGGTTGTAGCAGATATACCGATAGATCGAGGTTTTTTTTTTCTTACAATTTCAATAATATCTTCATGAGTTAATTCTAAAGCAATACAATCCAATGCACCTACACCGTAACCATAATTTCTTAAATAAGCTGCAAGAGAAGCTATACCCAAGGGAATCAAATCTCCTTTTAGGTTTCCTAAATCTTTTTTACCATATCTGTGTGAATAATCTTTCCCAATTGAAGTTGGGGGAAATAAAAACATTATATCAATAAGGTCTTTTTTAGGAGCAAAACTTCTGTTTATTAATTGCTCTTGTGAAGGTATTTCTTTTTTTTTTAAATTAATTTTCAAAATCTACACTCTAATTTAAGCTTTTAGTTTCAAATTCAATGCAATAAAAAGGTTACAAAATTCAATAGAAATGGGAATAGGAAAATAAGTCTTTTTAATTATTGTAAATTTTTTTTTTAGTTCACTAATAATTTCATGAGGTAAATTTATATGTTCACTTTTAATATACCAATCGTAACTAGTTTTATATTTTTTTTCAAAAATTCGTTTAGCAGAAATTTTTCTGGCAATAGTCGTGGCTATACTACCTTCGCACGGTATTACTATTTGAAACATTCCGGTGTCTTTTAAGACTCTCGCAACTTCATTAATTGCATTTGGTAAATTGGACAAATGTTCTAAAATGTGAATAGCCAAAACTCTATCGAAAAAATTATTTTCAAAATCTATTTTTTTTTCACAATCACCCAAAATAGTATTTATTTTTGGATGTTCTTTTGAAATAATTTTTAGCAAATTTTCTCTAATATCCATGGCATAGTAATTTTTTTTTTGATTATCATTTAATCTTTCATAATTTAAATGTTCTCCTATACCCGCTCCTATTTCTAATGTTCTTAGAAAATTTTTTGGCATACTATTAACAACCGTCTTGTGATTAAATCTATCTGCTATACCATAATTTTTTCTTAAAACTTTAAGCCAGTGTTCCGTAAAATCATCCTTTATTAATTTTTGCTTTGGTGTTAGCTTTGGAATTTGTTTAGGAAATAAATTTTTTGTATTAATTTTATTATCTATCATCAAAATTAATTTTTTTTGTAAAAGTATTATTAATGTTTTAGATGAAGAAAAAAAAGAAAAATAATCAACATGTTGCTTATATTATCTTAATCTACAATTTCTTTGGTGACTAAATTTAGTAATTATTCTTAATTTTGTGATATAAGACATAATATAGTGTGAAAATATATGACTGAAATTTCTATAGTGGTGCCCATTTATAAAGAATACGAAAACATAAAACCATTTTTACAAAGAACAGAAAATATATTAAAAAAAATGGAAAAATCATATGAAATAATTTTTGCATTAGATCCGTCATTTGATAACACTGAAGAAATTATCTTAAATGAAATTAAGCGAAATAAAAATATTAAACTTTTAGTTTTCTCTAGGCGTTTTGGTCAACCAGCAGCAACGATGGCGGGAATACTTAATTGCAGAGGTTCTTATTGTGTAATAATTGATGTTGATTTACAAGATCCACCTGAGTTAATTAACGAATTGTACAATAAAATTATTTCAGGATATGAAGCTGTTTATGCAAAAAGAAAATCTAGAAAAGGAGAAACTTTTATTAAAAAAAAAATATCATCATTTGCATATTATTTTATTAATAAGTTAAGCGATGTTCATATTCCTAGAGACACAGGTGATTACAGGATAATTTCAAGAAAAGTGATAGATCAATTGAGTAAATTAAACGAAAAACATGGTTTTCTAAGAGGCATGGTTGCATTTGTTGGATTTAAGCAGTCATATGTTCAGTATGATCGAGACAAGAGATATGCGGGCAAGGGAAAATATAATAAATTTTTTGGATCATTAACAATTGGTTTAAACGGATTAATAGGTTTTAGTTCTAGACCATTACTTTTAATGTCAATAAGCGGTTTTACTATCGCATTATTTAGTTTTTTTTTAGGAATATGGTATTTGTTTCAAAAAATTGCTGGCTTTGATTTAACACCAGGTTTAACAACAACTGTAATATTAATTAGTTTTTTTGCTGGTGTTCAATTATTAGGATTAGGTTTGTTAGGGGAATATGTGGGACGCATTTATGATGAAGTCAAACAACGACCCAAATATATCTTGGATAAAAAAATTAATTTTGATGATTAATATTAGTAAAAATCAATTATAGAAGTTGTGAATAAACTTTGAAGACTCAAAATAAAAAAATAGTTGTAACAGGTTGTGCCGGTTTTATAGGTAGTAACCTGGTTGACAAGTTATTGTCAAACAATCATCGAGTTATTGGCATTGATAATTTAAGCACTGGTCAGAATAAATTCTTAGGTAAAGCATTCAAAAATAAAAACTTTGATTTTGTTAATATGAATTTATCAAATTTAAATTTATTAAAAAAAAAAATAAAAAATATTGAAATAGTTTACCACTTGGCAGCCAATTCAGATGTTAAATCTGGATTTGATCATCCAAAAAAAGACCTAGAACAAAATGTAATTTGTACATTCAATCTATTGGAATCTATGAGATATAATTCTGTAAAAAAAATAGCCTTTACATCAACAGCCCCAATTTATGGAGATACAAAATTAATTCCAACACCTGAAAATGCTCCCTTATCAAATCAAACTTCATTGTATGGAGCTTCTAAACTTTATTGCGAAGGATTGATTCAAAGTTATTGTGAAGGATATGATTTCCAATCTTGGATTTTTAGATTTGTTTCAATTTTAGGTCCTAGATATCCTCACGGTCATATTTTTGATTTTTACAAACAATTGATGATTAAAGATAAAAAAACATTAAAAATACTTGGCGATGGATACCAAAAAAAATCATATTTACATGTAAGTGATTGTATTTCTGCAATGTTGATAGCTATTAGAAAGTCAAAAAAAAAAATAAATATATTTAATCTAGGATGTAATGAGTATTTAAATGTTAGAACTTCAGCAAAACTAATTTGCAAAAAATTAATGATAAAACCAAAATTTATTTTTACTGGAGGTAAAAGGGGTTGGGTTGGTGATCAACCTTTTGTTTTTTTGAATACTAAAAAAATTAGAAATTTAAAATGGAAAAACAAAATAAATATACGAAATTCAATATTAGATACAGTTGATTGGTTAAAATCTAATCATTGGATTTTCAAAAAAAGAAAATAAAATTTGCTATCAATATCAGATATGAATTATGCGTCTAGAACCAGAATACTCGAAATTAAAATCCAAAAATTCAAAATTATTAAATTTTTTAAAAATCATCTTGTGTTTATTTATAGGACAAATAAGCAATAGGTAGCCTCTACCTCCAGCACCTAGGATTTTACCTCCAAAAGCACCGCATTTAAGAGCATCGTCATACATATTATTTATACTTGTATTGGTAATTTTTTTGGCCAAGTATTTTTTTTTATTCCAATTTTCGTTAAGTATTTCTCCACAAGTTTTAATGTCATATTTTAATAAGCTAGATTTAAATTCATAAACTGAATCTTTCATAAATTTTAAATGTTCTAAAAAAATTTTTCCCTTTTTAATATTTTTTTTTTGTTCTTGCAAAATAATTTTGCTATTTTTTTTAATTCCAGTATTAATTATAATTATATTTTTCTTTAAATAATTAATAGCGTTTATATTTTTTACTTGTTCAACTATTGTATTACCATTTGGTTTAAATTTAATTATATTTAAGCCACCATAAGTAGCAGCAAACTGATCTTGTTTACCTATTGGCAATTTTAGCATATCAATTTCTATTTCACATGCCTTGTTAGCTAAAGATTTCCTTGATACAGATTTGCCTTTGTAAAATTGCAATGCATTAATAAGACCTACTGTAAAAGATGAAGAACTTCCCAAACCTGTTTCGGCCGGAATATCTGCTACTGAATTAATATCCAATCCCCAAAGCTTTGATTTTCTTAAACATGCTTGAATTAAAGGATGACGTATATCATTAATATTCTTAACCAACTCCGATTTTGAATACTTAAGAAGACATCTGTTTTTATTATGGTACTTATTTAAAATTATATAAATATATTTATTAATAGTCGCGCTAATAACCGCACCACCGTTATTAAATTTGTAAAATTCTTTTAAATCGGTTCCACCACCAATAAAACTTATTCTCATAGGAGTTTTTGTGACTATGAAATTTTTCATTATTGCATTATTTCTATATTTTTAAGATTATATTAACAGCTGAATTTATATCTTTTGTTTTGAAATTAGGTTCAACATTTATTTTATAATCATGAATTTTACTACTCTTTACTAATATTGTTTTTAATCCAGCCATTTTTCCCGCTAAAATGTCTTTGTCACTATCTCCTATTATGAATGATTTTTTCAAACTTATTCTATATTTGTTAGCTAAGGTAATAATCATACCTGGATCAGGTTTTCTATAATTTGAGAAAAAACTCATTTTTTTTCCTTTATATTTAATATTGTCAAAATGTGGACAAATTAAAAAATCATCAATATATGCTTTATTTTTGGATAAGTGCAAATCCAGTATTGAAATAATTTTTTCTAATTCCTTTATACCGATTTCATTTTTTGCTAATCCAGATTGATTACTAACTATAAAACATGGAATTTTATTTTTATTAAGCTTGCTGATGGCATGTTTCACTTTAGGTAATATATGAAAATTTTTAATATTTTTTTTTTTTTTAGTTTCTTTATTAATCACACCATCTCTATCTAAAAAAACTGATTTAGTTTTAAAATAAAAAAACAAATTTTTTAATTGATTGTTTTTTATATCTTTTCTTATATTTTTAATTCTATCAATTGTTCCAAAATCTTTTATATATTCAATAGTTTTATATGCAAAAATTTTACAATTTTTTTTTATTATTTGTGGTAAGACATCGTTAACTAGGTCATAACTTTTTGTTTTTCTAAAATTAAAATATCTTAAGAAATTTTTTTTTGCAAAAAAAATACCGGCTATAGCATTGTTCATTTTCAAACTATTGTTATTCTTTTTTAAAATTTTTCTGATGAAGAAATTCTTATCAAGAAAGACTGTATCACTGTCTTGAGGATGATCGTTAGCATGCACCACGCACGAAAATAAACATTTTTTTTTTAACGAAGTCTTTATAAAATTTTTAAAATTAAAATTAAAATATAAATCTGAATATATTATTAAAAATTTTCTTTTAAGATTTTTTCTAGCTCCAAATAGGCAACCTCCTGTCCCATAGTGATTTTGATCTTTAATTGTTATAAATTTTTTTGAATAATTTTTCTTTAAAAAGTTTTTTATTTGATTTTCAAAATTATTTACTAAAAAAAGATAATCTTTAACTCCATTTTTTTTTAATATTTCAATTTGATTTTTGAGATTTTCTATTTTATTAAACTTTATTAATGCTTTGGCCTTATTATTAATTACTGACTTTAACCTGGTACCTTTTCCACCACAAATAATAACCGCTTGCATAATAATAGATATATAAGATTTTATTTTATTGTAAAGTTTCCTTCAATTATTAATATTAAAGATGCAAAACACAATAATCATATTTTTGCTACTGACTCATTTCTTAATGCAGTGTATATAATAAGCAAATAAATGATGAAAAATGATATTAAATTTTTAGATAAATATTTTAAAGATTTTAAAAATCTTGTGGACTCTAATAATAATGAGATAATTAAAAAGTTAATCAATTTAAAAAAAATTCTTATTAACGCTCGAAAAAATAAAAAAAAAATAATTATTTTTGGTAATGGTGGCAGTGCTTCAATTGCAAGTCATTTTAGTGTTGATTTAACAAAGAATGCAAAAATTAGATGCGTTAATTGTAATGAAGCTGATTTAATAACATGTTTTTCAAATGATTATGGATATGAGCATTGGATTGAAATGGCAATTAATTATTTCGGTGATAAAAACGATGTCTTAATAGTAATTTCGTCTAGTGGTAAATCAAAAAATATTATCAACGCATGTACAGCAGCAAAAAAAAAGAAATTTTCAAAAATAATTACTTTAACTGGTCATTCAATAAAAAATCCTATCAAAAAATTAGGTAATATTAATTTATGGGTTAACTCTAAAGCCTATAATAAAATAGAAAATATTCATCAATTTTGGTTGCTATCATTGGTAGATCTAATAATTGGAAAAGCAAACTATTTGCCAAAATAATTGATAATTTATGAAAAATAATAAGGAAATAAAAACAAAAATATTTTGTGATACAGCAGATATCAAAATAATAAAACGGTTAAGCAAAAAAACTTTGGTTGATGGTTTTACTACAAACCCAAGTTTAATGAAACTTTCCGGTGCAAAAAATTACAAAAATTATTCTAAAAAAATAATTAAAATATGTAAAAAAAAATCAATATCATTAGAAGTTATTGCTGATGATTTTATACAAATGGAGAAACAAGCCTACAAAATAAAATCATGGGGAAGTAATGTTTATGTAAAAATTCCAGTTACGAATTCCAAAGGATATTCTTCTGCCAAAATCATAAAAAGGTTAAGTGACAATGGTCTAAAGCTTAATATAACTGCTGTATACACGTTGAAACAAGTTAAAAAAATAATTAAATATGTAAATAAAAATTCACATACCATAATATCAATTTTTTCTGGAAGAATGTCTGATGTTGGAAAAGACCCAATTCCAATAATTAAACAAAGTGTGAAAATTACAAAAAAGATGAAAAAAATTAAAATATTGTGGGCAAGCACAAGAGAGGCATATAATTATACTCAAGCCATTGACTGTAAATGTGATATTATTACGATGCCCCCTAATATAATTGAAAAAATTTCTAAGTTTGGAAAATCATTTGAACGATTAACCCTAGATACTGTAAAGACTTTTTATAAAGATGCACTAAGTGCAAATTTTAAAATATAAAGATTACAAATGTAAAGTTTGTTTTTTATTTTTTTTCACTAGTTCATTTAATAATGTGGTTTATCAACAAAATAATTTTTTATTTTAATAGGTTTTTTTTTCAACATGTATTTATAAACATTAACATTTTCAAGTACTCTCTGAACATAATTTCGAGTTTCTCTAAACTTAATTAACTCAATCCAATCCACGTAATCTATTTTTCTTTTTT
>Ga0187827_10009212_pt1 | contig 10506 bp, 10 predicted proteins | sample ETNtaG_39_FD_167969 | JGI IMG/M metagenome (GOLD analysis project Ga0187827, IMG submission 167969) | Marine microbial and viral communities from oxygen minimum zone, Eastern Pacific Ocean - ETNP2014_SV_150_PacBio MetaG (Illumina Assembly) | ecosystem: Environmental > Aquatic > Marine > Hypoxic... | reverse complement strand
ATATTTAAATAGAATATTTTTCATAATTACTAATTTTTAAATGGAAATTTAGATAAGAAAAGAGTTAAATAGTTAACTTTTTTTGCTGTCTTTGTTGTTTATATTATATTTCTTATTGAATTTTTCTATTCGCCCTGCTGTATCAACTAAATTTTGCTGACCTGTAAAATATGGGTGAGATTTACTTGAAATATCTAATTTAAAAAGAGGATATTCTTTTCCATCTTCCCACTTTATTTTATCTTTAGTATGAATAGATGATTTAGTTAAAAAGCTATAATTACAAGAAACGTCTTGAAATACTACATATCTATATTCTTTGGGATGTATATCTTTTTTCATTCTAATCTCAATTTATTGGATATCTGATAAACTTAATTTTTGTTTTTTTAAATAGGGCAGCAAACCATGCTTATCAATAGTCTTTAATGCCGCAACTGAAAGTTTAATTTGTATCATTCTACCAAGTTCTGGTACAAATATTTTCTTATTTTGCAAATTTGGCATCTGTCTTCTTTTTGTTCTTCGTTTCGATTTTGAAACATTATTTCCAACTAATGGTCTTTTATTTGTTATTTTACATACTTTTGACATTTTTATTATTCCTGCCTTTAAATAAAATTAAATTTATATCGGTCGATATTTTACTAAATTATATTTAATATTAAAAGTTTAATTTTGATAAGGCTTTGTTCATTAATTGTATTGCTTTTTTGATTATATTTTCAGATGTTGCATAAGATATCCTAATATTATCATCAACTCCGAAGCTTTTTCCTGCGACAGTCACAACTCCTGTTTCATTTAAAATATATAAACATAGCTCTTCTGAAGATTTCATTATTTTACCATTTGAATCCTTGCTTCCAAAATAATATGATAAATCAGGGAAAACATAAAAGGCTCCATTGGGTGTTTTGCAGGTTATTTTATCATTTTTTTTAATTTCTTCTAATATTAAATTTCTTCTAAATTTAAAAATTTCAGCCATTTCAGAGACACAATGCTGATTCCCTTGTAGTGCTTCAATTGCTGCATATTGAGCAATTGAATTAGGGCATGAGGTACTTTGGCCTTGTAATTTTGACATCCCTTTTACAACTGTTGGCTCTCCAATAGTATATCCAATTCTCCATCCAGTCATAGCATAAGTTTTAGAACAGCTTTGAAAAGTCAGTATTCTCTCTGTTTTGTCTGTTAAAGAAGCAATACTTTTAAATTTATTATCATATACAAGCTGTTCATAACATTCATCTGAAAAAATCCAAATATTTTTATTTTTACATAAATCTAAAACATTTATAATTGCTGAATCACTCCATACGCCACCTGTTGGATTAGATGGGGAATTAATAATAATTCCTTTTGTTTTATTATTAATTTTATTTTTTAAATCAGTAAAATCAGGCTCATATTGTTTGTTTTTATCTGTTTTAACAAATACTGGCTTTGCGCCAGTTACAGATACAAAATCAGGGAAAGAAACCCAATATGGACTAAAAATAATAACCTCATCCCCATGTTCAAATAAAGTCTGGCAAGCGTTATATAAAGAATGTTTTGCGCCACATGAAACAATTACATTAGTGGAGTTATATATTAAATTATTATCTCTTTTGATTTTATATAAAATAGCTTGTTTTAATTCATGTGTGCCTGATCCTGGCGTATATTTGGTGTGATTGTTTTCAATGGCATATTTTGCAGCCTTTTGTATGTGTATAGGAGTTGGAAAATCTGGCTCTCCAACGCTCATATTATATACTGGTTTATTTTGTCTTTTTAATTCTGCTGCTATAGCGGTCATTGCAAGAGTAGCAGAGGGCTTAATTCTTAATATTCTTTTAGATAATTCCACTATATTAACTACTCATTGAATCAAAAAAATCTCTATTGCTTTTTGTTCTTGACAGCTTGTCTAGTAAAAATTCCATTGCCTCAACATTAGTCATATCATTAAGCATTTTTCTTAAAAGCCATATTCTTGATAAATCTTTTTTTCCAATTAGCTTGTCTTCTCTTCTCGTTCCAGAACGATTTACATCAATTGAAGGATAGATTCTTCGATCAGACAATGTGCGATCTAATACTAGCTCCATATTGCCTGTTCCTTTAAATTCTTCAAAAATCACCTCATCCATTCTGCTGCCAGTGTCTATTAAAGCCGTTGATATTATTGTTAAACTTCCTCCATCTTCAACATTTCTTGCTGCTCCAAAAAATCGTTTTGGTTTATGTAATGCATTAGAATCTACTCCTCCTGATAAAATTTTTCCACTATGCGGCATTACTGTATTATATGCTCTTGCAAGCCTTGTTATTGAGTCTAACAAAATTACTACGTCATCTCCTGTTTCCACACATCTTTTAGCTTTTGCTATAACCATTTCAGCAACTTGCACATGACGTTCTGCTGGCTCATCAAATGTTGAAGCAACTACTTCTGCATCAACGCTTCTTGCCATATCAGTAACTTCTTCAGGCCTTTCATCAATCAATAAAATAATTAATTTTATTGCTTTCTCATTGGTAGAAATTGCATTGGCAATTTTTTGTAATAATATTGTTTTACCTGTTTTGGGTTGTGCAACAATCAAGCCTCTCTGACCTTTCCCAATAGGGGCAAGCATATCAATAATACGAGTTGAATATGCCTTGTCTATTGTTTCTAATCTCAATATATCCTCTGCATATAGGGGTGTTAAATTGTCAAAATAGATTAAGTTTTTTGATTCTTCTGCGTTGACATCATTAACAGTCTCTACTCTCAAAAGAGCGAAAAAACGCTCATTGTCCTTTGGTGGTCGTACTTGACCAGAAACTAAATGTCCAGTTTTTAGTCTGAATCTTTTAATTTGAGAATGAGAAACATAAATGTCATCTGGCCCAGGTAAATAACTGTAACCAGGTGAACGCAAAAATCCATATCCATCTGGCATTACTTCAAGAACACCTTGTCCAAAAATTTCTCCTTTATTTTGAACCTGTTTTTCTAAAATTAGTTTTATTAAATCTTGTTTTCTGAGACCTGAAAACTCTTTAATTTTTAAAACTTTTGCTCTGTCATGTAATTCTTTTACAGTTAGTCGCTGTAATTCGTTTGTTTTCACTTTCTCTCCTATTTGATTAATAATTAGTTAGTAAAAGTTGTGGAAAATAAGCAAGAATTTAAACGGATTCGTTCCGTTTTAAAATTTACAGAGCTTTGTTTTTAATTTCAAAACAATTTTTAAATATTTTATTTAAGGCATTTCCAAAATAATGGCTACCTAAAATCACCAAAACATCTTGTTTGTTCATTTTTTCTTTTAGTGTTTGTATTGCATTTTCTAAATCACAATTTATTGAAATTTTTTCTTTGCAATTAATTTTTTTATATAATATATCTGCTTTCATGCTGTGTCTGATTTTTGTTTCTGTTATAATAATGCTATCAAATAATTCAATTAAATTATTAAGTGATTTAAAAATAATTTTATTTGATTCAAAGCCAATTACTAAATATTTATGCACATAATTATTATTAATATTTTTAAAATATGTATTAAACGCTTTAATTCCGCTTGAATTGTGCGCAACATCAAAAAATACGTCTGGTTTGCTTTGAAGCTTTTGTATTCTTCCTGGCCAATATGTATTTAAAATATGTTTTTTGATTGATGTTGCTGGTTTGTTTAATAATGTTGCTATGTACGTAACCCCAAGATAGGCTAAATGTGCATTCATTATTTGATGTTCTCCTGGTAAATATTTACAAACATCCTGATTTGTAAATATTTCAAAATTGTTTTTAATATATTTAATTTTCAAAGCGTGCTTTTGTGCTTCTTTATTTAATATTAATTGTACGCTATTGATTTGTTTTGAAGATATTATCCATTGATTGTGTTTTGAAATTGCTCCAGCCTTTTCTTTTGCAATCCTTGACAAAGTGTTTCCTAAAATAGGGATGTGGTCAATTGAAATTGGTGTAATAATTAATCCAGAAGCCTTCATTGCTGTAATACTGTCTAAACGTCCTCCCAAACCAGTTTCTAAAATTGCTATATCTACTTTTTTATTAGCAAAATAGTCAATCGCCATAACGCTTATGATTTCAAAAAAAGAGGCTCCTGTTCTTATAATATCTTCCTTATATAAGTTAATAAATTTATTTATGTGCTGTGCGGTGATTGGTTGTCCATTTATCTTGATTCTTTCAGTGATGTCAATTAAATGAGGGGAAGTAAAATGTCCTACTCTATATTTATTGTTATATAGGCTGTTTGTAATCATTGCCGATGTACTGCCCTTCCCATTTGTTCCTACAATCTGGATACTAGTTAACTTGTTTTGTGGATTGCCACAAGATTTGAGAAGTGCTTTTGTTCTGCTTAAACCATATTTGATTTTGTTTTGGTTAATGTTTAATAAAAAAACTTTTCCATCCATTATATGTCTGCTTTTTGTACGGCTGATATTTGATTCCCTAAAAATTTAGCGCTGTTTTTTTTAAATTGCTTTGGTTTATCTGAAACAAATGCTTGAATATTTTGCTTTTGATCTTCTGAAGATAAATTATTATTATTAATATATTTTTTAACCTCAATAGCAGTAATTATTGCTGAATCAATTATAATAGTTTTATTAGGTAGTATGGATTTAATTGTTTTGTATATTATTGGATAGTGGGTACATCCCAGAATCAATAGATTTAATTTTTTATTTAAAAGTGGTTGTAAATATTTTTCAGCAACAATGTATGCAATCTTATGATTTTCCAGCCCCTCTTCAATAATGGGAACAAATAAAGGGCATGCTAATGAATAAATTTCTATTTTAGAATTATAATCATGTATTATTTTGCTATAGGCTTTAGAATGAATTGTATTTTCCGTACCAATAATTCCTATTTTTTTATACCTTGAATGAGCTTTTAAATATGATTTTAATGGTGATATAACTCCTATAATTGGAATATTGATTGTTTTTTGTATATCAGAAAGAGCAACGGCTGAAACGGTATTGCAAGCCACAACTATCATTTTTACTGAATAATTTAATAAAAATTTTATGATTGCAAGGGAAAATATTTTTATGTTTTCTTTGCTTTTATTCCCATATGGAACATGTGCAGTGTCTCCAAAAAATATAAAAGATTCATTTGGGAGTTCTTTTGATAGCGCTTTTAAAACAGTTAGGCCTCCCAAGCCACTATCAAATATTCCAATGGGCTTGTTGTTAATCATTATTAATTTTATTGTTGTTGTTGATAATAAATTCTTCAATAGCTTTAAAAATTGCTGTTGCTATTAATTTTCTATGTTTTGATTTTTCTAATTGTTTAGATTCTTTTTTATTTGATAAAAATCCCATTTCTATCAAAACATTTGGCATTGAAGCTCCTACTAAAACATGAAATCCTGCTTGTTTTATTCCTCTGTTACGCGCATTAGTATGTTTACTAAGCTGCTGCTGTATTAAAGCTGCTAATTTTTCACTTTCTTTCATAAAAGAATTCTGTGTAATAGATGCTAAAATATAGTTTTCATCTTTAAAATTTGTATATTGATGAGATTGTTTTTCCATATTAATTACTGCATTTTCTCTTTCTGCTACATCTACGGCTTCACCTATTTTCCCTGATCTGAGTAAATATGTTTCAAATCCAGAAATATGAGAATTTTTTGAACTTGAATTAGCGTGCAAGCTTATAAACAATTTCCCTTCAGCTTGATTAGCTATTTTTGTCCGCTTCCACAAGGGGATAAAAACATCATTTTCTCTAGTATAAATTACATTGATTCCTAATTTCCTTTCAATCATTTGTCCTAATTTTTTTGCAACATCTAATGTTACTGTTTTTTCTTTTAAGTTATTATGCCCAATAGCTCCAGGGTCTTTGCCTCCATGTCCTGGGTCTAAGACTATAGCGTCTATTAACCATTTTTCTCGCATTTCTATTATTTTCTCTGCATTGTTTTTTATCGAAGTACGCAACATAATATCTATCGATTTCTCTTGTGTTTCAATGTCTATATCTTCTATTTCAGCGCCTATTAAAAACGATAGTTGGACAGATTCCTTATATTGGACAACTTCTAGTTTTTTAATTGGTATTTGTAGTGGTATGTTTTTCAATCCAATAGAATCTGCGACAGCGTTCAATATTGTAATATTAAACCAACCAGAATTTGATTGTGAGGTAGCAATATCTTTAATATTATATGATTGAAGTGATTCAAGTTGGATTAATATTCCATTATTCTTATTAAAAACATTATAATGATTAATATCATACTGACTAGCAAAACAATGAATGTTTTTATTGTCTATTTTAAAAATTTTATAGGGAAGGTTGTTTAATTGCAATATTTGATAAAAAGAAAGTGCCGGTATTAATAATTGTTTATTATGATAAATGGTTTCATGTCTTAAATGATATATTTTTTTATTAATTTTGCAGAAAGAAGAATAAGGAGAGAGGTATACTTTGGTGTTATTTATTTCTATTTCTAGCTTTTCTTTGGAATTAAAATATGTGCTTTTTAAGTCATTGCTGTGAATAAATTCTGCAATATCTAAATATGTAATATTATTAACAACATATTTGTGTAATACAAAATCAAAATTTTTAGCTGTGCAAATAGAAAAAAATATTATATATAATAATAATTTTTGAGTTGAAAAAAAGCATAAAAACTGTTTTAGCATTATTTTTGAATATGTTTTTCTTCAGCAATTCTAAACACTTTTTCTCCAGGGGAAACCATCATATATCGTTCTCTGGCAATTTTTTCAATATATTCATAATCGTGTTGTAATTTATGAATAGTTTGTCGCAAGTTAATTTGTTGATTATTAAGAGACTCTAGCTTTTGCTCTAGATTATGTTTTTGTTTCTTTAAATACACTAATTTGATAATACCAAAATCATTAACAAATAAAATTATAATTCCTATAATAAAAAGTAAAAAAAACATGTGCTTTTTTGTGCTCATATAATATTTATTTCTTTTTTTTTGCATTATATATTACATAGTTGCATACTTTGCTTTTGTTCCAAGTTCTTCTTCAATGCGCAATAACTGATTATATTTTGCTGTTCTATCTGTTCTGCATAAAGAGCCTGTTTTAATTTGTCCCGCACCACTTCCTACTGCTAGGTCTGAAATAAATGTATTTTCTGTTTCACCCGATCTATGAGAAATAATAGTATTAAGATTGTTTTTTTTTGCGATATCTATTGTTTCTAATGTTTCAGTAAACGTCCCAATTTGATTTAATTTTATCAAAATTGCATTCATTACATTAGAATCGATAGCCTTTTGTAATATTTGAGGGTTTGTAACTGTCAAGTCATCTCCAACAATTTGAATTTTATTACCTAAATCTGCATTAAATATTTTCCAGGCATTCCAGTCATTTTGATCCAAACCGTCTTCAATAGAAATTATAGGATATTTTTTACATAATATTTTATAATATTCAATTAAATCTAAAGAAGATAGTTCTTTTTTTTCAGATTCTAAATTATACCTTTTTGATGCGTTGCAATAAAATTCACTTGCAGCAACATCTAGTGCTAAAAAAACATCTTTTCCTGGAATATAGCCTGCTTTATGTGTGGCGTCCAAAATTAATTCTATTGCCTCTTCGTTGCTACTTAAATTTGGAGCAAAGCCGCCTTCGTCTCCAATGGCAGTATTATATTCTTTTTCTCGAAGTGTCGATTTTAATGAATGAAAAATTTCTACTCCTGCTCTTAAAGCATCTGAATAATTTAAAAAATCTATCGGCATAATCATAAATTCCTGTATATCAACATTATTGTCTGCATGGCTTCCTCCATTTAAAATATTCATCATTGGAATAGGTAATTTCAATCTGTTTTTGATTAAATAATTTGCATTAATGTGTTGATATATATAATTAAACAGGCTGATATTTTGTAGTTGTGCTCCTGCTTGTACGTTTGCCAAGGATACAGCTAAAATTGCATTAGCTCCAAATTTAGACTTGTTTTCTGTTCCATCTAATTCTATCATTTTATTATCAATAGATTTAATATCTAAACATGACATTCCAATAAGGTGGGGTTTGATGTTTTTTTCTATGTTCTCAATAGCGTTATTAACCCCCCTTCCACACCACAAGGAGCTCTTGTCTCGCAACTCTAGCGCTTCTTTCTCTCCCGTTGATGCTCCGCTTGGGACTGAAGATCTTCCCATGCTACCATTATTTAAATAAATTTCTGCTTCTACTGTGGGGTTCCCCCTAGAATCTATAATAAATCGTGATTTTATATTTTTAATAATGTGATTATTCATATGTAGTATTAATTATCAATTTTAACTAATATTATCAATAAATTTTATTAAAATATTTTAATAAAAAAAATCTTTTATGTTATCAATAAAAAAATATAATAAATCCATGAGGGAAGAATGGGATTTGTTTGTTATAAAATCGAATAATGGAACCATTTTTAATACTCGTAATTTTTTAAACTATCATATTAATAGAAAGTTTAATGATTGTTCATTATGCTTTTATAATAATAAAGATTTAATTTGTGTTCTGCCTGCGGCTATAGATTCGGGTGATAAAAAAATTATTTCTCATCCTGGCGCAAGCTACGGTGGATTAATAATTAATATTGAAGTAAAATTTTTTATATTGAACGAAATAATTACTCTATTAACAAATTATTGCAAAAGGAATAACATTAATTCAATTTTTTTAATTAATTCTCCTTCAATATATTGGACTGGTTATGATGCTTCGTTAGAATATCTTTTAGAATTCAATAATTTTTATTCTAAGGAAGTATATATTTCACATGCCTCTAAATTAAATCAAAACAAACCTATCATTAATTATCTAGATAAAAGAAAAAGACGATATATTAAAAATTTTATTAATAATGATGAATTTAACATTATTGAACATTCTTCTTTTATAGATAGATATGGAAAGGATTTTTATAATGTTCTTTATTTAAATAAACAAAAATATGCCGTCAAACCAACGCATTCTAGTGATGAACTAATGAAATTAAAAAATATTTTTCCAAAGCAGATTAAATTATTCCTCTCTTTGAAAAACAATTGTGTTGTAGGGGGGGCAGTATTGTTCATCACAAATAATAATACTAGCTTAGTGTTTTATAATGCTGTTGAGGAAAGCATGAGACAGTCACAACTTGCAGCGTATCAACTATATTATTGTGCACAGATATCTGAAAAACAGGGCATGAAATTTATTGATTTTGGAGTATCTCAAGAGCCTGAAAACAGCAACCCCTTAACTCCAAAAATCAGCCTTATTAGCTTTAAGGAACAATTTAATTCCTTGGGAGTGTGGAGAAGAGCATATCAAAAGGACTTCGATGTTTAAAAATACTTTTTGGAGCTCAACAATAGTTTATAGCCTTGGATTTTTATTTTTGCGTGCAATATCTTTTTTATTGCTTCCTTTGTATACTAATATATTAAACCCTGTAGATTTGGGACAGGTGTTTATATTTATTACATTTCTTGGATTTATGAATGCTATATATGCGTTTGGCATGGATTCCTCTCTTTTAAAATATTATGATAGCGAAAAAAATATTTTAAGCACCTCTTTAATAAGTATCGGAATATTTGCGATTCCTGTTAGCCTGATAATATATTTAAATTCACATTTTATTTCTTTATTTTTATTTAACAATTCTTTAAATGCTGAAAGCTGGATGTTCAATAACAATATTTGGATTCTATTTGCAATTGCAATACTGTTTTTAGATGTTGTTTCTTCACGATTAATTACACTTGTTAGAATCCTGAATCTCCCATGGTATTATTTAACTGTCGCAACAATTAATATTGTTTCTTCTATTAGTTTAACTCTTTATTTTTTACATTTCAGAATGCCAACAATGAAATTTGATGGCGTAATACTGGCTATGCTGTGTGTTGCTGTTATTCAGTGTCTGGCTCTTTTGCCTGTTGGAATAAAAAAAATAAAAAGATATCAATTTAATTATAGCATGTTTAGAAAAATGTTTTCTTTTGCATGGCCTTTTTTTCCAGCTACATTGTTTTTTATAATAATAGAGATGTCTGATCGTATTATGATAGAGCGTTTTTTATCATTACAGGAGGTGGGTTTGTATGGTGCTGGTTATAAAATTGGAGCTTTAATGTTAATGATTGTAAGGGGATTTAACATTAGCTGGCAACCATATTATCTTAAATATGGAGAAAATATAGATAGCAAGGGTGTTCTTAACTTTGCCTATATAGGCAATGTGATGTTGCTTGTGTTAATTTTAATCGCAGGGGTGATTTCTTCTATTTATCCAATTTTGCTTTCTATTAAAATTTATTCTTTTTCTATTATGGGAGAGCGCTTTTTGTCTGGGGCCCAGGTGATTCCATATATTCTTGTTAGTTATGTTTTTTATGGCTTTTTTATTTTTCAAATGCCATCTATATATATAAAAAATAAACAGAATTGGGCCCCTTTATTCTGGGGTTTAGG
>Ga0187827_10009209_pt1 | contig 10508 bp, 4 predicted proteins | sample ETNtaG_39_FD_167969 | JGI IMG/M metagenome (GOLD analysis project Ga0187827, IMG submission 167969) | Marine microbial and viral communities from oxygen minimum zone, Eastern Pacific Ocean - ETNP2014_SV_150_PacBio MetaG (Illumina Assembly) | ecosystem: Environmental > Aquatic > Marine > Hypoxic... | reverse complement strand
TTTCGCTTGGTCACCTCTACGAGCATTTTCACAATTACGAAAAGGCAGTTCTCACTTACACTCGGTCGATCCAACTCGCCACGAGCGACCTCGTCCTGCCCGTCCGCATGCACCTTGGTCGCATCCAGCGACTCTACGGCGAACAGCTCTGGACGCAGGGCAATACTCGCCAAGCTCTCAAAGTCTTCCAGAGCTCTCAGGCGTTCCTCGAAAAGCTAAAGGAGATCACCGGCGAGACGCCACCAGAATACCCGAACGTCATGGTGCAGGTTGCCCGTTGCCTGGAAGCGCTCGGACAGAAAGACGAGGCCGCAAAAGCCTACCAGGCCGCAGCCGAAGGCTTCCCGGAAACGTGGGTCTGGGTGAACAGCCGGACGGAGATGTGGCTGCCATTCTTTGAGAAGCTCCGATCGCAGGGGAAGCATCAGTTTTCGCGAGAGGAGCCGGTGCTCAAACAGAACCCGCCTAAAGGCGTTACTCCAACCCCGGCTACCGTTACCTCAACGGTCAATGCTGATCTGGTAGGAAACATCTGGCCGGTCACGCAAATCATCAGCGGGCACGCGGAACCCGGCCGCATACGCCTGGCCGGTATGGACAGCCTCATCACCATCGATACCAGCAAACTCACCTGGCAGCGACTGCCGCTTCCCGTGAAGTACGAGAAGCGACTGCACACTTCAGTCTTTCCTCCTTACCTCATCATTCGTGAAGTCTCCGGAACGGACAGTGTTTTGTGGAATCCGGAGTATTCCAAGCTCTACGAACTCCCCACTTCCAGCTACGACGTCTACTCGCTCGATGCTCTGAAGAAGGTCTCCTCGATTCCGATAAACGAAAAGATTGAGCCCTGGCCCTCGCAGTCGGGCAATCACTTCTACTTCCGCACCCGCGGCGAAGTCCTCGGTTACGATCTCTCAACTGGCAAATCGCTCTGGGAAAAGAAAGACGCCTACAAATCCACCAGCATGCGGACGCTGTCGAGCTCGCCACGCTACCTGGCGGTCACGGAATCGACCGACGAAACCGTCCGCTTCCAGGTGCTCGATGCCACAACCGGCAAACGAATCGTCACCATCGATCCCGGCGCGTTCCATTTCTGGCGTACTCCGCTTATCCTCGGCGACACTTTCTACAGTTATGATGACTTCGACGGCATGCTGGTGGCCTGGAAGCTGCCCGAGGGGCGGCCGTTGTTCCGAACCAAATTTGGCGGCCAGCTCGCCTCAGAGCTCCAGAGCCCAGACGGCAAGAATCTCCTCATCCACCATCGCGTCCTGAAAGAGCGCAAGATCATCCTCAGCCAGGTCGACGCCGCCAACGGTCGGATCAATTGGCAAACAGATCTCAAGCTCGAGAGTATCGACCGCGGCCCCATCCTCGCGGACAGCCGCATCCTCTACGTTTACCGTTACCGTCCCGAAAAGATCGCCGAGCCATCCAGGGAAAAGCCCGGCCCCTTCTACAAGGCCAACCGCGGCATCCTCGTCGTCGACCGCAACACCGGCGAGCCACTCTCCGACATTGACATCACCCCATTCATGTCCACACGAGCCATCCAGGACATCCGTGAAGCCTTCTACCAGGATGGCCACCTCTTCGTCATCACCCACGACGCGAAGACCTTCAAACTAAAGTTATCGGAAAAGTGAAGGCGATACCGCAAACAGATGAAGAGTGGTTTTGATGAATCTGGCAATCTTCATAGCATTGATTCTTGGCATCATGTCAGCTCAGGACACCGCCATGAAAGTTAAACATCCGGTGATGCGTTTCTCTCGTGACAGTTCCGGTTTCCAATCCGGATATGAAGAGATCTGCCGGGCCAGCGATGAGCAGCTCCGAAAAATGTACCTCGACGAGATGACTGAAGAAACTGTCGTACCCCGCAACCACAATCGGCGCGTGTACGCAGCCATGGGGTTATGGGAGTCGACCGGTGAGGGTAAGGCTCGTAAGGCGGCGATACGCGCCTGCCGTGCGATGCTGGGTGACATTATCGATGCTTCAGACAAAGAGCTTCGCGAAGCAATGGATGACGACAAAGGTTTCAGTCGCCGCAGCAGAATTGCACGCGACGCGGCGTATCACTTCGCGTTGCTATACAGGCTGACGGATGAACAGACTTTCGCTCACAAGTCTGCCGTGATGCTTGCACGGTTTGCGGAGGTCATGCCGAACTGGCCCATACAGAGCCCACATTTCGGCCCACTTGAGGACCGCAAACTTCTGCCCCGTGATTGGCCGGACTATCATAAGACAGATCGAGTTAACGGAATCTGGGGCGGTTGGATTTACGGTGCGGCAACGAATGGCAACCCTCTGGCCTACGCCTACGACCTGATTTACGGCTCCGGCAAATTGCAGCAGATGGGCAAGCTTGAGGCCGTCGAAAAGGAGCTCAACTGGTCCATCGAATTCATGCTCGGCTACGGTCGCGAAATGGGCAACATGGACTGCTCCACCATGAGGGGCATCATTGACATTGCCCGCATACTCGGGCGAACCGAAGTGGTGCACCACTGTATCCAGTGGATCCGCGATCTTTACCGGACCGGATTCTACGCCGACGGCTGGTGGCATGAAGGGACACCCTCCTATCACCAGCAAATCCACGGTAATATGCAAGAGGTGATTCGTAATTACCTCCAGGGCTACACCGACCCGCCCGGATACAAAAGCGTAAAAGGAGTGCGCTACGACAATCTCGATCTGATGGCCGAGTTGAAGCGGCCCATCGAGCGAGCGCAGTCCGTACTCGACAACATCCACCAGCCCAATGGAAACTATCAGTGCATCCATGACACAACATTCCCACAGGTCAATTGGGAGAAGATTTACATCAAGCAGGCGAAGTCATTCCTCTGGGGCTGCATGGGCCATGCGATACTGGGCACCGGGAGTGGCGACAACATGGTGCAGGCAACGCTGCATTTCAGCGGCACCCATGGCCACGCGCATCACGATACACTTAACTTCATGCTCTTCGCGAAGGGCAAGGAATTGATAAGCGAAACGCGCTATCGCCCAATGGCGGGATCGAAATCCACGCGTGAATGGCACACGATGACCGCGGGGCACGCTACCGTTGTTATCGATGAAAAGGACCAGAGCGTCACCACCCGCCGCGAGCAGCAACCATCCGATGCGATCCCAGGCATCGCGGATGGCAAATACCGATGGGGCGGCCACGGTGACCACATGGTTGAAGGTCGGCTGCGGATACACAGCACGGACTTCGAGAAGGTGCAGGTCGTCGAGGCCGACGGCGAACGCGCCTACCACGAAACGAAAAACGACGGAATTTATCGCCGCACCATTGCTCTGGTGAAAATCAGCGAGTCCGACACCTATGCTGTCGATGTGTTTCGTGTCAGAGGCGGCAAGACTCACGACTACATGTTGCACGGTTGCCTTGACGAGCCCTACACGGCCGAGTTGTCCGTCGCGCTCAAAAATGAACTCCCGGGGACTCTTCACAAGTATATCAGCAGCCTTCGCTCGGGCCGGACAGATGACAATTGGACCGCCACCTTCAACTTGAAGAGTGGCGAGGCCGGGTTGAAGACTTTCTTTCTGCGACAGCCCGGAACTCAGATCATTCGAGGCAATGCGCCGGCGATGCGGTGTATCGGTGAGGCCCCGTTCCTCTGCATTCGTCAGATAGATGGCGACAGCATCTATGCTGCTGTTCATCATCCTTTCAAAGAAGAACCGCTCGTACGAGATGTAAAGCTGATCGAGTCATCGATGGACAGCGTCGCCTTGAAAGTGTTCCTTCCGGATCGTGTGGACACCATCAAGTCAACGGCCAGAGGTTTCACGCACCAAGCTGATGGCCAGTGGAGCTATGAGGTTGGCGGCAGCCACACGCTGACCGGAGTGGTCACCAGCACCTTCCGTATCGATGCAGGCGACGACTTTGACGCCTTCGTGACCGATACGCAGCTTCCGGCAGATGGTTCCCTCAATGGGTTTACGATCATGATCGACATCGGCGGTTTACTCGTCCAGAGCTTCACCATTGATCGCATCGACCGCCGTGGAAACCAAACCATCATCCATTCGCGAAATGAGCCGGGGATGACCATCGAGCCCAATCTCGTGAAACTCAATTATTTCCCATGCTGGGGAATAGCCGGCAAAGCGAAGTTCCGGATCAATGGCTCTCGGCTGAAAGAAGAATGAAGCTGAGGGATGAATGCCGGCGCTGATGCAGTGGAATCGCGACACCTGCGAATGGAGTCAGACTGTGCGCGCATGCATCGCGTCCCTGGATGCGGCACACGCTCGTGGCGCGGATCTGAATTCACTTCGGCGAAGTAGAGGCGCTGGTTCGGCGTCATACCTTCCATGGCTTCTCTGGTTGGGAATCCGGGCCGGAGTTTCATACCAACATGATTGTACTTGTAGAAGAGGCTGATCCGATCTTTTTCACTGTTCCACGGTCCTGCCCCGTGACAGAGGGCTTCAGGGAATATCACGGCTGGGCCTGCCTCTGGAAACCATTGTGTCATTTTCGCCCCCGCGGGCATGCAGGCAGGCAGCACCAAACCAGAGGCAAGGAGCGCATAATTTCACATGGCTTCCCGTTGAATGGCTTTCATGCGCGCGCTATTTTCGCACTCATGCTGAGAAAGCGAAACTCCTGTCATTCGCTCATGCGGAGAGAAGAAGATTCACATCCTTCATACAACTGATGGTGGACGTTGAAGCGATTCAACAGCCGAGGAGTGTGCTCTGGGCGCGATTGCAGTTGGGGTTGATCGTACTCATCTGCGCCGAAGTGTTCTCTGGCTCCTCGATGCGGCCGGGCAACCTGCTGTTCGGACCATGGACCTGGCTGGTGACCTACTGGCTTTACTTCGCACATTTCTTCTTCTTCACAACCCTCGCCGTCCGGACCGGGCGGACCTCGTTCTGGGCGCTCTACCTTTGGGGCCTGCTCTACGGACTGTATGAGGGGTTCATCACCAAAGTGATCTGGCATGGTTACGGAGACGAGGGTTTCGCCGCTGGTGCCATTGGCCCCTACGGCTATTCGGAAATCAGCATGGTGACGCTGTTCCACCCCATCGCCTCGTTCATGATCCCGCTGGCACTTGCCTGCATCATCTCACCGGAGTTGCGGCGGCGCTTCCCCGACCTTGCATGTTTCACGCGTCGGACGAGGAGGTCATGGCTGCTGCGGTTCGCTGTCTTCTACTCGCTGGCTGGAATACTCAGCTTTAACAATCCCGGTCTTGTGCTGCTCATCGCAGAGTGGGCCTTCATCCTTGTCCTGCTCGGCCTCATCTCACGTTTCGCTCGGCCGGCCTGGGAGAGCCGTGAAGGGCTGTCCATGGTCTGCTTCGAGGGCAAGGGATTTATCGGCCTGTGCGCCTATCTCGGCCTGATCTATGTGGCCTACTACTTCTTGCTGAACTATGAGCACCTTCCTTCCCCAGCTATTCAGTTGGCAACCTTCATCTGGTACGGAGCAGCCCTGATCGGCCTGCGGTTGCATCGCGCTCGCCCGCTCGACACCTCGGCTGTGTTGTGGGACGGAGAGCGTGAGCTTGCCCGAAAATGGGTGCTCCTCACCATCGGTGGCAGCTTCGTTGGATCCCTTCTCCTTCTCGCAATACCGGCCGCGGTCTGGGCCATCCTGCTGCCCTTCGTCACGTGGGGTGCCGTCGGATTCGTCCTGTTCGCCATCGCTCTGGCCAAAGCCGTGGCAGAGCACCGCCGCAGGGAATCTGAGGTCAGCTTCTCCTCGGGGATTTGAATGGATGATCATTTCGAATAGATTCGATTTACTGTCTGAAACATAAGGAGGCAAGAATGACGGAAAACGCATTTGGTATCATCGATGGGTTTAGGCTGGACGGAAAAGTCAGCCTGGTTACGGGGGCGAGCCGCGGACTGGGACTGGCTATCGCCGAGGGGCTGGCGGGCGCCGGCTCAGACCTCGTGATTAACGGGCGCGTGCGGGAAACTCTGGAAGAAGTCGCTGCATCCATTGGAGAGAAGACGGGTCGCAAGGTGATGATCGCTGACGGCGATATTGCTGAGATGGACTTTGTCCGGGGTGTTGTCCCGCGAATCGTTGAAGAGATGGGGCACATCGATGTGCTGGTCAATAATGCCGGTATCAATATTCGCGGCGACAGCGCGGAATATCCGGAGGAGGACTGGGACACGGTGACGGGCATCAACTTGAAGGCAGCCTTCTTCCTCTCGCAGGAATGCGGTAAAGCGATGATCGAACGCGGCGAAGGGGGCAAAGTGATCAACATCCTGTCGCTCGCATCGTCTATCGGGCTGCCAGGCATTCCTGCCTATGCTGCGGCTAAAGGCGGGCTGACGATGGTGACTAAAACGCTGGCCGTCGAGTGGGCGCCCAACAACATCCAGGTGAACGGGATCGGCCCCGGGTTCTTCGCCACCTCGCTCACAGAGCCTTTGCGGCAGGACTTTCGGAACAACTGGATACTCCGCCGCATTCCCACCAGACAATGGGGCAAGCCAATGGAATTGGCCGGCGCAGCCATCTTCCTCGCATCCCCTGCCTCCAATTACGTGACCGGGCAGGTCCTCTACGTGGATGGCGGCTTCCTCACTGGAACGGACTGGCGCAAACAAGAGGATTGAGGGGGATTATTAATCTTGGTCTTTCTCCTCGTCTTAATCGTTGTCCCTGAACAATCTGTGTGCTTCAAAATGGCGAACGCAAAGAACCCCGGGAGAGAGTTTACAGGATGAGAAAAACACAATCTTCGCCAAGCCTTTTCAAGTGCATCCTGGGCGTCATGCCGATCATTCTGTCACTGTCCGTCGCCCGTGCTGGTGACTGGCCAATGTGGCGGTATGACGTTGGCAGGACCGGGGCGTCGCCGGATGAGCTGCCGGAAAAGCTCCGATTGCAATGGCGGCGCGACCTCCCGCCTGTCGTTCCGGCATGGCCCTTCGAGCGCCGTCTGCAATTTGATGTCTGCTACGAGCCGGTCATCGTGGGGAACTCACTGTTCATCGGTTCGCCGAATGACGGCAGTGTCACCGCTTACGATACTGAAACAGGCGACCAGAAATGGAAGTTCTATACGAACGGGCCAGTGCGTTTTGCTCCCGTGGTCTGGAAGGGGAAGCTTTACGTCGCTTCAGACGACGGCCGCGTTTACTGCCTGGACTCCAGTAGTGGAAGCGTCCGTTGGACCTTTCGGGCAGCTCCCGGCGGGCGCCCGGATCTCCATCATCTTGGTAACAATCGTCTGGTATCGTTCTGGCCCGTCCGCGGAGGACCGGTGATTGCCAACGGCACGCTTTACTTCGGTTCTGGCATCTGGCCAACGATGGGCACCTTCGTTTACGCGGTCGATCCAGAAACCGGTAAAGAGATCTGGTCGAACGCCCGGCTCAATTACATCGCGAACATTCGCATCGACCACAACCGGGTGACCGACAGCGCGCTCGCCCCGCAAGGCTACCTCGTGGCAGAGGCCGGTAAACTGCTCGTCCCAAACGGCCGGTCCATGCCCGTCGGTCTGGATCCTGAAACGGGAAAGCTGCTTTACTACGTCCAGGGATATCGGCGAGGGGAATGTCGCGTGACGGCAAGAGGAAAATACGTCTTCGTCGGCAAGCAGGCCGCGCTGGACATAAATACCGGCAGAGAAGTCGGGCAGCGTTGGCACGACGGCCACAAAGACACTCCCAAAGGATGGAGCAGGCGGTACGATCTGTTCGAGGGGCCCTATCATGCCTACAAATTCATTCCTGGCTGCGACGCGTGGTCAGTGCTTGACCCCTCGACAGTCTACGGGAGCCGCCATGGTACTTTCTACGCCTACGACATCGTCAAGGCCAAAAAGTCGACCTACCGAAAGAAGGTCGCCGAACTCGACCTGGATCCGGGTAAATGGGACGCGCCTCTTCGGTGGAAACTCCGGACCCAACACGCGCCGAAGAAGTGGCCGAGCAGCGCGCTCATTCGGGCTGGCCGCCGGCTCTTCGGCCATTCGGGCCGGATGCTGATGGCTGTTCAGCTTCCCGGTGAAGGCGAGCAGCCAAAAGTCTCCTGGGAGCAGGAACTGCCCGGCACTCCGTCATCCATGGCCGCGGCGAATGGCAAGCTCTTTGTCGTGACTCGGGAAGGCGGCATCCTTTGCTTCGGCGGCGGAACCGGTAAGCCCAATGTGCATGCGCTGGTGAAAAGACCTTTGCCTGAAATCAATGACGAATGGCAGCGGCAGGCGACAGATATCCTCGAGGCCAGGTCAACGGTTGAAGGCTTCTGCCTCGTGCTGGGGTTGAAGAACGGGCGGCTTGTCGAGGAGTTGTTGAGACAGACCAAACTCAGGGTCATGGCGGTCGACGCTGATCGAAAAAAGATCGATGCGCTCCGTGACAAGCTCGCTGCAGCCGGTGTTTACGGCAGCCGCTCCGAACTGTTTGTGGCCGATCCTCTCACCTTCTCCTTCCCGCCTTATATCGCGAGCCTTGTGGTGTCAGAAGTTTACGACGGTTCGCAGTTGTCACAGAAAATGACTCGTGAACGTCTCATAAGAATGCTCCGCCCTTACGGAGGAGCCGCTTGTCTCGATGTTCCGGCCGCTCGATGGGAGTCCTTCAAAACGTGGGCTGGAGCAGCCAGGCGGGAAAAGACCAGTCTTTCACGGACTGGCCGCTTTGGCCTGCTGCGCAGAGAGGGCGCGCTGCCCGACACTGCGCCCTGGACCCACGAAAGCAGCGACGCGGCCCGCTCCTATTTCTCGCACGACAGACTTGTCAAACCGCCTCTTGGTGTTCTCTGGTATGGCGACGGCCCCGATCACGGTTTCAAAAAGAACAAGGACTACCATGTCGGCGTGAAACCCCAGGTCGTCACCGGGCGGCTCTTCGCTTTCAATGATCTCACCAGGACACTCCAGGCCCACGACGTCTACACCGGGCGGTCGATCTGGAAAAGGACCGCAGAAGCATTTACGCGGTTTGCCTCGATGGTAGACGGCATCTACGTGGCCGGGGGGAATATGTGCGTGGTCTACGACCCGGCAACGGGCGAGGAACGAAAGCGTTTCACCTACACCGCGGGTGACGATAAGGACCGCAAGCTGTTCGTCTCCGACATCCGGGTGGGCCACGACGTGATCGTGATAGCGGTTGCCTTCGAGAAGGTGCGCAACATTGCCAAGGGCCTCTACGACAGCGCCGCGCTCATCGGACTCGACCGCCAGAGTGGACAGCAACTTTGGACCCTCAACGCCAAAGAGCGATTCAGCCACCACGCCCTGGCATTAGGCAGCAAGCTGGTCTTCTGTGTCGATTCGCCATCGAATGAGACAACAGGCGAACTGCAGCGCCGGGGGGCCGAACCGAAGACGATCGATTCGACGGTTCTTGCCATTCACCCGCGCACTGGAAAAGTGAAATGGCAGAAAGTCATATCGAATCCGTTCACCACGTACGGGGACGCGTCCTGGAACGTGCAGTCCCGCGATGATGCCTTGTCTTATTCGGAGGCATGCGACATTCTGATTGTCTACAAAGATAGACGTTACAGAGCTATGAGCGGCACAAGCGGAACACAGGTCTGGGAGCGGGAAAATGGTCCGAGCCAGCCAATTATTGTTCGCGGCGAGGTCTACTATGATCAGGGAGGTGGAACGTGGGACGTTCGCACGAACAAGAATATCCCCACAAAAGCAAGCGTGCGCGGCGGCAACGGATGCAACCACGCGGTCGCTAACGCGCACCTTTTCTTCCGCCGCACTTTCACCGCGGCTTATTTCAGCATCCAGACCGGAAAGGCCACCTATCTGCGCAACTTGCGATCTGGATGCACCAACAGCCTGATCCCTGCTGACGGTGTTCTGTCTGCGCCATGCTTCTCGGTCGGATGTATCTGCAACCACCCGGTCGAGACCTCTTTCAGCCTCGTCCATATGCCCATCACCGAAGGCTGGGAAGGCTCCGACCCCGTGCGCGAGCCCCTGCCCCTCGGCGAACGGGATCCGGCCAAATGGAAATGAGCCGCTCTGGGGTCCGCAGCGTCACTTGCCTTCCCCGGTCAAACTCTCACCTTTTCCTCGTCCGTCAAACAACGCTTTGACCTGTTCGGCGGTGAGCGCAAGAGGGTAAAGGCGCGTGTCGTGAATCATTCCCTGGAAAGTGTGCCCGAAACGTTCTTCACCTGAATCGGCGCCGATGACAAGGTCCGTCTTATCTGAATCGTCGAGTGTCTTAGCTGTCCAGGGAGATTCGGCTTTCAATTCGCCATCTACGTAGAGCAGCACTCTGGCATTCTTCGAATCAACGATTCCAACCAGATGATGCCAATCACCGTTGTTGATCGAATCGGATTGCCACGAAGCGACACGCCATGCTTTGGCTTGGCTATCCCGTACCTGAATCGTCCACGCTTTCTTCTGGTCGTACCAGAACATGAAGTTGCCCGCCTGACCAATCCTATCCTTGGATACAACTCGCATTCCGGCCCGTTTGCTGGATGTGCTAATCCACGCGCACAC
>Ga0187827_10009208_pt1 | contig 10508 bp, 6 predicted proteins | sample ETNtaG_39_FD_167969 | JGI IMG/M metagenome (GOLD analysis project Ga0187827, IMG submission 167969) | Marine microbial and viral communities from oxygen minimum zone, Eastern Pacific Ocean - ETNP2014_SV_150_PacBio MetaG (Illumina Assembly) | ecosystem: Environmental > Aquatic > Marine > Hypoxic... | reverse complement strand
CGCCTGAATTTGCAGGACAGACAGAGCTGAAAAATTATGTTGATGAATGCCTGCAGGATTCTGTTTTACAAGGATTAGAGATAATGCGGCTGCAAGGCGGATATATCGAGATTCCGGATGGGATTGAGACAATGCTTGTGAAGGATGAGGAAAATAAGCAAGTGGCTATAGTTGATGGAGTAAGAAAAGTTGTAGTTAATCCAAATGGCCTTGGCAATAATGTTCCATATTGGCTAAAAAGAGATTCTATTGCAGTTCCATCGATTGATCTTATGGAGTTTCACTTATTGCAGCATGTTGCAATTGAATTGGGTTCCTGCATTGATGATTTTTTGCCGTTTAGAGAGCAAAAATTCGAGATTGAATATGGCGAAATTGAGCCTGAGGTTGAAATGGAAAGTCAGGTTGTTGTTAAGATTAAATTTCCAATAACAGCTACTAAAGGGGAAATAAACATTGAGATTGATGAGTTTATCTATACTGTTCCAATCGATATGGAAAAGATAGTAACAATGGCAACAAATATCATTGGCTATGAGACAGAATTTACTTTTTTAGAAGAGCATACACAGAATCTGATTTCTATATATTCGGGGCTTGATGCTGGCATGTTGCCGCCTTATTTTATGTCAATATCAGGAACAGAATGCAATCAGGTGAGATGGAGCAAGAAAGAAGTTGGGGAGAAGTTAAAAAAGATTATTGAGAAGAATTTTGAACACTTAAAGATCGATAATACTAAATTTGAGAGGATGGAATCAAATGATGAAAGAGTTGCTGGAACATATGATAGTTTTATTTATCGATTTTTTGAAGAGGAATATCCATCTTTGATGATTGATTTCAGCTATAAGCCTGAATGGAATTTTAATTCATATAATATAAAGCCAAGTTCTGGTGATTCAATTGAACCGGACAGCTTCAAGCAGAAAATTCCATTAGTAGGTAAAATATGTGTATTAGAATACTCATACAAATATACGATTGACCATGGAGTTTTAGTAGAAATAGAAGATGACAAATCTGCAATGATAGATCCTGTTGGCCAAGTATACTTTAATGAAAAAGGATATAAGTTCCAATATGTGATTGATAATTACTTATGTGGCAATCAAAATAGGCTATGCACTGGAAGACCATTATATTCGTACGATTTTTCAAATATTTTAGAAGCAGCAAACATAACAGAACTTCCACAGACTATGTTTTGTGATAAAAATCAAAGAACCAGTTCAAATATTACAATAAAAATAGTTAATTCAGATAATTCTTCAATCCTTCCAAATATTGACATACATTACAAATGCGGAAGCTATGTGAATGACTGCTTTATTGGCAGGACTGATGAGAATGGAATATTGAAATCTAAGTTTCCAAAATGCATCAATGGAAGACTGTACACAGTTGAAAATGATTATATAAATTTAGATGAGGCTTTAACAGTATATAATGAGCCGGAAAGAACACTAGTTTTTGAACTGGAACCTTTAAAAGAGATTGATATTGATATCAAAAAAGTAGATTTAAAAGATTATGTTAGGAATTATCATGAAACAAATAGTTTTTCAGTAGATAATTCTTTAGTAAACTTAAAAGAAGATGAGCATGTTGATATAACACTTAATGGACCAAATACAATATTTCATAGGCATCCAGAGTTCTATAATCGAAAATTAAAGATTAGTTCCGGATTATATAATTTAGGGCTTAATTTATACGGAAAAATTAGTTTTGATAAGACTGAAATATATAATGGGACAATACAAAAATTCAATGGATTTTTGCCAATAGGAAAAACCAATATCGGATGGGATATAAAGAAGCAAGAGATAAAAGACAAGGTTACGTTTTTTGTTTTGTCTAATTTTGATTCAAAAGATGTTGAGACTTTTACTGATGTTAATGACAATATTATGGGTCTTGATGGCAATTTATCTGCAGAACTGCTTTATAAGTGCGTCAGAAAGATAAACAAAAGCACCGGGAGAGAGTTTTGTGATTATGAAAGTTGCAGCTTTATAGATGCAGATGGTACTAATAATATAGATTTTAAAGATAATACTAATAATTGTGAGAAGGCATATACTGTTGAAATAAAAAAGGAGGATTATGAGAGTTTTATTAGGCCAAGATTTGAATAAGTTATTAGAAAATTATCGAAAAAATAAAAGATGAACAATAAAAAATATTTAGAATTAATTGCATGCTTTATGATTGGATTAGTTTTGACTATTCCATTTTATGTTTCTAGTGTTATGGCTCAGGAAAGTGATGATGAGATTCCGGATGCAACACAAGCATGCATTGAGAAGAATGAGGAGACAAGTGGACTTGCTGATTTGATGGAAAGTGGAGTCATTGATTATATCGAGAAGATATTGCAAATGCTTCATGCAGTATCAACAATATGGGAATCTGTAAAATTTATTTGGAATGGCGTCATAATAGTATTATATGATACAATCTTTGGGAGTTATGAAGCTAAGGCAATGGAATTAGAGATACATATTTTAGAGAATCCTGCATCCAGTGCTGGAGCGAAAGTTATGCATTATTTAGTGACATGTGAAACTGATATTAAACTTAGTGTTTGCAATATAAAAAGTCCATCCGGAAAATCAAAATTAGTAGGCCCTTTTGAAAACATATATACTGCAATTGCATGTTTCTGCATTCCAGGCATATTGTTCCAATTAAGACAATTAGCTGAAATATATAAGATACATGATTGTTGCATAGAAGAGGCCTGTTCAAATGGAGTGAGTGTTGAAAACTGTGAGAGAGAATTTAGCATTGCTGAATGCATGTTTTGGGGCAAAGGCGCATTAATTGGAATGGTATTTTCTGTCCTTACAAACTTAATTTTTGATTTAATATTTGAAAGCCTTATAACAGAGTATGTATCTGAATTACCCACTTATGTTGGAACTATTGTAAGTTTAGGGCGCGGAGCTTTTAAAATTTCCTCCCTTATCAGTGCTGTAAAAAGAATGCAAAATGTTTTTTCAGAACCCGACTGTAAGGATTTTGGATTTGGCGATGTCCAAGATGAAATTGCCAACAGATATACCCAACAAAACTGCGATTTCAGGCCGGTTGACGTAAACGGAGATGGAATATTTGACAAAATGGACAATGTATGCTCCTCACAGTCAAGCAGTTTTTTTGGCAATGATGATTAAAAAATGGTAAACTTAAACAAACAAAGGATAGGAGTATATGTCTACTTGTTTGCAGTGCTTACTTTAATATCCGGATTAAGCTTTAATGCCCAAGGAGACAAGATAACAGGGTATTTAATATTTGAAAGCGCCTCAAACATCAAAAGCAGCATTTATGAATTCGGAATACAGAATATATTGAATTTAATGTTCATGTTCCTAATGTCATTGGTTGTTGTTTTTTTTGTATTAAGATATATGCAGGAAGTCAGGAATACAATAACACCCGAGAATACGAGGTTTTACGGAGCTATAATCACTGTTATGCTTATTGTTTCTTTTTTTAGTGTTGGGTTTTATAGTGCTGATAGCAATAAGATTACTGGTGCTGTGGGGGGATTGGAGAGCATTACTGGGAATGCAGAATCTGAGATAAAATATGATGATGGAATAGAAACAATAGGATCAGCCTTAAAACCTTTTCTTAATTATTTTAATATGGATGTAGGGGATGTTAAAGTTGGAGATACAAAATATACAGTAACAAGGACTTATGATAAAGATTCAAAAACTTATTCTTATGAGGTGGAAGATGAAAATGGAAAAAAGATTGATGTAGGATCTGGAACATATTTAACTGCATTAAAAAAGAGAGGATATGGTACTGAGTCTGAATATACTTATAATAATAAGAAGGAAACAGCATTTTTTTACAATGGAGTTGCTCATAGAATTAATGAAAAGGGTGTTATACAACAAGATAAAACCATTGGTCCAGAAACATACGAATATTATGAAGCAGCTAAAAATATCTACTATCAAACTGTTGAAGTAGATGGTATAACATATGCTCAATATGAAACAACGGTGGATGTAATAGATAAAGAGACAAGTGAAACTAAAAAAGAAAAAGTTAATAGGTATGTAATAGAATATGAATCAGATAAAGAAAATAATAAAAATCCTGTAACTGTTTATGATAGACAAAAATTTAATCCAGAAAATTATAAGGAAAGTTCTGGCGATGAAGATTATAAAGATATAAAAAAAATAAACAGAGCATTTCTTTCAAAAAAACAGATAGATGAGAATTTAGGCCCTTTAATCAGAAGCATATACAATAAATACCTTGGACCTATAGCTAATGAGCGTATAAAAGAAATGTGCGAAGACGATTACGAGTCTTCTGAGCCTGCTTCTGATGAGCCTGTGCATGCTACTGGCGGAGGGGATGTATTTGGGTCTTCTATTACAGCTCTTACTCCTTTGAGCGGCAGCTCTTCTCCTGATATTGATATCAGCTCTTTGGAATCACAAGAAGTATTAAGCACCTGCATCGGAGATGAGACTACAATAACTGCACAGGGAGTTAAAATAGTCGGGGCTGAAGGATTTGAATATGGAACTTCATTTACAATTCTTACATGCAAAGATAGGATGCAGTATGGGGTTTTCCTGTCAAACAGCAAGGAAGACAGGGTTAGGATTGCATTAGGATATGCAGAAGTTGGAATTCCGGTTTCTGAAACAAACCTTTATGGATACATATATTCATACAATCAAATCTGTGTTTTGACTTCTAATGTTGAAATCGGGGAGCAGGGAGAAGTATGCTTTGATATTGTTTCAAACGAACTCAATCAAGCTTTGATTCAATAAAGTCTCATAAAAAGCAACATCTGATATATTAAGCTCGCTTAGCTGCCTTAGGCTCTCGCAGCTCTGCTTCAGATACTGGTTGATAACCTTGTCGCATACAGTATAGTCTTTATTGTCAATTACAAAATTCATATAGCAGGAATCTTTCCTACTGTCTTTTGCTATGCCATTGCATATTTCAGTGTTTTTGAGGAATATCGCAACATTGCTCAGGCAGATGTCTTTTGTCCTTTCATCTGCTATTTTTTCGCAATATTTTATGTCTCCTAATACTTCTCCAAGCTTATTAAAACATAAGTCTTTTGAAGTCCGTAATTCAAGCTTATTGCACAAGCTTTCTGCTTCCTGAGGATTATTATTTGCAATTTCTTCAACCTTTTCAATAGTTTCAAAGGTTGTTAAGGCTGATCTTCCTATTGTTTCTGTTTCTTTTTCATCCTCTTCAATTTCTTCCTCTGGTATTTCTTCTGGCTCTTCAATTATTTCTTCCTCTTCTTCAGGCTCTTCTTTTTCTTCTTCTACTGGGTATTCTAAACCTTCTTTTTTGGCTATGGTTACAGGCAGTGTTGCAACAGCCCTTTGGCCGTTGTATGCAGCTATTGCCCTAAGGACATATTTTCCTGCATCAGCATCTGAGGAAATACTAATTTTTGACTGTTTTGAGCCTATGGTTTCAATGCCCCTTGTCTCTTCCTTGAATGTAAGCACTTCATTTGTCTTAAGATATATCACTTCATATTTTATATTGATGTCATACCTTACTCCTGAGCCCATGTTAGTTATTTCTGTAAGGAATATTATGTCTTCTCCGGCATTTACTTCGGTTTTTACCGGCTCAAGGTTAAGGTCAAGAAGCTGGTCAGGGGCTTTTTGAGAAAAATTAAGGAATAGGAATACAGCAGAAATTATCCCGATAAAGATTACTGCAATGCCAATCAAAGTTGTTGGTGAGAAATGTATTACATGCTTTACTTCCGGAGAATAAATGGAGTTTATGCCTTCGTTAACATCAGAAGAAGAATAGCCGTACCTCAGCAAATATTCCCTAATGGTCTTAGTATCATAGCCTTTTTTAATCTGTTCCCGGATATATTTAACCAGCTTTTTATCAGCCATCAGGCAAATTAATTCTTATTAAATATATAAATGTTGTTTTTTGAAATCAATAATTTTAAATAAAACTTAATTTTCTGAATTAATAATAATTATGGAGCTAAAATGATGAGGCAGAGAAGCGTTGGGCCGCCAAAAGAGGCTAAAAAGATTAGTGATGTAGTTTGGGAACTGCCAGCATCGTATAAAAAAGGAATGGTAGTTCCGGCCAGAATTTATGGGACAGATAACCTAATTAATGCGATGGATGAGGGTGTTTTCAATCAGGTAACTAATGTAGCATGCCTTCCTGGAATCCAAAAATATGCTTATTGCATGCCTGACGGACATTGGGGCTATGGTTTTCCAATTGGAGGGGTTGCTGCTTTTGACCTTGACACTGGTGTTATTAGCCCTGGCGGAATTGGATTTGACATAAATTGCGGGATGAGGCTTCTAACTACTAATCTTACTTATTCTGAAGTAAAGCCAAAGCTAAAAGAACTAATTGATACTTTTTTTAGGACTGTTCCTGCTGGAGTAGGAAGCAAGGGTTTTGTGAAAGTTGATCATAAGCAGTTTGAAGAAATAATGGTCGATGGGAGTAAGTGGTGTACTAATAATGGCTATGGGTGGAAAGAAGACCTAGAAAGAACAGAAGGCAATGGAAAGATCGAGTGGGCAGACCCTTCTAAAGTTAGTGATAAGGCAAAGCAGAGGGGAATTAACCAATTAGGGACTTTAGGCTCTGGAAACCATTATCTTGAAGTGCAGGTTGCCCATGCTGAAAATATCATGGATGAGGATTTAGCAAAAAAATTCGGAATTATCTCAAAAGAGCAGGTTGTAATAATGGTACATTGCGGCAGCAGGGGATTTGGGCATCAGATAGGGACTGATTATCTGAGGATTTTTTCTGATGCGATGAAAAAATACAATATCCATGTTTATGACAGGGAATTAGCATGCGCGCCTTTTTCCAGCAATGAAGGCCAAGATTATTACAAGGCGATGGCATGCGCTGCAAATATGGCGTTTGCAAACAGGCAGGTTATACTGCATAGGATAAGGGAAGGTTTTTCAAAGGTATTTGGAAGGTCAGCAGAAGATATGGAGATGAATTTAGTGTATGATGTTGCGCATAATATTGCGAAAGTGGAAGAGCATAATATTGATGGAAAAAGAAAAAAAGTTGTTGTGCACAGGAAAGGCTCAACAAGGGCATTTCCACCGCAACATGAAGAGCTTTCAAAATTATACAAACAAACAGGACAGCCTGTGATTATCGGAGGAAGCATGGAAACTGGATCTTATCTTTTAGCTGGAACAGAAAAGGCAATGGAAGATACTTTTGGAACTACAGCACATGGATCCGGAAGGACAATGTCAAGGGCAGCTGCAAAAAGGCAGATTAGGGGAGATAAGCTGCAAAAAGATATGGAAAATAAAGGAATTTACGTCAAGGCTGCCTCAATGTCAGGATTAGCTGAAGAGGCAGGAGTTGCCTATAAGGATATTAACGAGGTTGTAAAGACTTTGGAGTTGGCTGGAATATCAAAACCAGTCTGCCAGCTCAAACCTCTGGGTAATGTGAAGGGTTGAGGCAAAAACTTATCTATTATCTTAATCGTTTATTATATCAAATTATAATTTAAAATAATCTAAAATTCCGCAAGAATTATAAAACCACTATCTTTTCTATGTTTGATGAAAAAATACAAAATACTCGAAGATATTGCAATTGCTGATATTGCTATTGAATCTTACGGCAAGGACTTAAATGAACTGTTTGAAAATGCAGCTTTTGCTGTATTTGAGGAAAGCGCTAATCTAAGCAATGTTGAAGAAAAAATAAAAAAGAATATTAAAATTGATGCAGATAATATTGAAGATCTATTGTTTGATTTTTTATCTGAGATTTTGTTTTTGAAAGACACTTATTCTATTTTATTTAAAAAAACAAAAGTAAAGATTGAAAATAAAGATGGGAAATATAGCTTGAGTGCAGAATTAACTGGAGAAGAAATTAATAGGGAAAAGCATGAGCTTAGAAATGATATTAAAGCAATCACTTTGCATATGTTCAAGATAGAGAAAACAAAAGACAGATACAAGGCATTGGTTGTTGTTGATGTTTGAGATAGCCATTAAAAAAGTTCCAATGAAATTAGTTAAAGGCCTGAAATCATTGAGGGATATTATTGATTTGGGATGATGTTATCGCTCTAAGATTGTTCAGCCTGTATAGAATTTTAGTTCTGGAAAATTTTTGCATCATCTGCTGAATCTCTTGTTTCTAAGGGTTCCTGTGCAGAATTTACCAGATCCAGGATTTCTTTGTATAAAATGCATCTTCCAGATACCATAAAAGTATATTTTGATTAACCAGCATATAAATCTATCGATATATTCACTAATATCTTCACTAATATCTTCACTAATATATTTATCAATACCTTTATCGATGAATAAATCATCTAGGAATATCTTATTGCTCGGAATAAAAAAGTAAAATTAGAGAGATATATTTAGCAATAGAATTTAATTGAAAGAAATGCTAAACAATGTTTTTAGAAGCTAAAGCTGATCCTTTTATCCAACCCTTTGTTTTTCCTAAATCCGAATAGTTTTTTTATTGGCATTTTTTATTTTGGCTTGGTGGGATACACGACTTCATCTGGACTATCATAATCCTGTGGTATATCTCTGGAAGGAAAATTAGGGTCATTAACTACATCTATTGCTTCGACTGTTGCAACATCAACAGAAATATTACCAGTGCTAATCCCATTTACAGCAGGGATAGCGGTATTCATAACATAATCATAAATGTCTTTTGCTGATACTTGTGCTGCATTTTGATTACTCATGGTGTTCCAAATTGAGGCTATGTGCCTGATTTGCTTCTCTGAATCCCATTCAAGTACATGACCTTTTATTCGCTTTACTCCTTCGTTTATATACTCTTGAACCTTTGTTCTTTTTTTATCTTCAAGGCAACTCACATCAGTATCAGGAGTATTTCCAGCAGCCAACCACGCATCATAAGCTCTTCCATATTTATTATCATGTCCTTTGATGAATTGACAATTTTTCTCTGTATCTAAAATTGTATCTCCCATTAATATTTTATATCTTTTCATTTTACCTCCTTAAAGATTAGCATCGAATATCATTCTTCCTTGTGTAGCCCCTCTATGCATTTCGACTGGATTAAGTTGTGTTCCAACAGAATCATGTGTAACTGTTAATTGTGCTGCTGTATTTGAAGCATTAGTTAAAGTTATATTAGAAATTACACTAGAGTAAGTTGTCGAATCCCCTGTTTGCCATTTTGAAAATGTAATTACAGTATCAAATGTTGGGTTGGCTCTCATTATATTTTTGAATGGCAACCATATTTGGTCTACAGTTGCTGAAGTAGCTATTCCAGTACCCATGATACCAGAACCATCAACATCATTACCCATGACATACATATATCTTTCACATGATACTTGTGTAAGTGCTGGATCATCCATCAATGCTGCCGATGCAGTTGCTCCGGGTTCTAACTTTACTCCAGTTATTTCTAATGTATCTGTAGCTGTTCCACTAAGTCCATCAGCCCATATAAATACTGCAATATTTTCAGTAGATGCAGTATCAATAGAAATATTCTCAATAGTGAATCTTGTTGCTGTAGTAGTTACGCTTAGATTTGCAGGAGTATTTTCAAAAGTCCAATTTGCTACTAATGTTGGAGTAGTATCTTCAGCGTTCCATGTACTAACAACATCACTTGTAACCGCATCAACAGTAGAACTCCATGATATAACTGCTGCCTTTATATTATCCAATCTTCCAGCAGAAATATTATTAACTTTGGCAGTAAATGATAATGAGCATACATCTCCAATTACTCTTTCTGCTATATTTCCCTCTATTATCTGTATAATACCAAACTTTTTGCTAACTGTTTCTACATCTAATTTAATAGATTTATTAAAACCAGCAAAAACATCAGTTTCCTGAGAAACATCAACTATGTCATTCCCATCAGAAAGCAATCTCCACATATCTATTAAAACTGTATCATCATCATTCTTTCGCCTATCAGGAGAAGTATTAGCAGCATTAAAAGTCTGTGCAATTCTAGCAACTGTAAAATTACCATTAATGAGAAGATTCTCTGTGCCTACTGCACTTGAAGCAGCTACTACTCCAGTACCATCTGCCTTTGTATAGTTAATACATTGTACAGTATTAGAACCTGTAGACTGAAAGGTTGCAACATCTCCTGCTGCGGTAGTGATATTAGCTTCGCCTGGCAAGTCTAAGTTAGTAGCATGGTGAGTCATTGTTAAAGCACCGTCAAATTGCAATGTAAACTGTCTATCGGCTGCAACTGTCATGGCTGCAAAACTAACTGTACCTGTCACATCAAAATAATCTCCATCAGTATCAATTACGAGTGGTGAAGCAGATGTTATGTCTCCACCTTTTATAATATCTGCTGCTTGCCAAGAACAAGAACCATCGCCATCCTCTCTTAGAAACTTAGTGCCACCAGTTTCGCTAGTTGATTTAATTGATGTTCCCTCTAATGAACCAGCA
>Ga0187827_10009207_pt1 | contig 10509 bp, 9 predicted proteins | sample ETNtaG_39_FD_167969 | JGI IMG/M metagenome (GOLD analysis project Ga0187827, IMG submission 167969) | Marine microbial and viral communities from oxygen minimum zone, Eastern Pacific Ocean - ETNP2014_SV_150_PacBio MetaG (Illumina Assembly) | ecosystem: Environmental > Aquatic > Marine > Hypoxic... | reverse complement strand
GATTTGTAATCAAGAATGTCAATACAATGATACAGTATTGGTGTTTGCAACAGGCTCACCTTGTGTCTTATTACAAAATAGTTCTTCTGAATTATACGAATTAGTTGAAGGTCCATCAGACCTCACTTGGGAACTTGGCGAATATTACTTCATAAATTACACCCCTAAGGACACAGGAGCGATTTGCATGATCGGTAATCCAATAAAAATTGAATGCGCCCAACATTTCAACCTAAATAGTAATTGTAAATCCCTTACGCCTATTTCAGGCATAGATAATCAATTACCTGATGACACTTTGCATATAGAAGGTTTAAATATTTATAATGATTGTATTGAAATTACCTACAGTTACCTAGGCGGATGTGACCCAAGCAGAATACATCTATACCACCTAGTTGACTCTTCTGATTTTTTTAAAACGAGACTACAAATAAGATATGACAACGGTGATGGCCCATGTACAGACCCATTTACAGATAGTGACTATTTCGACTTGAGCTCACTTCAACTCCAAGACCAAGCATCTATTAACATTCAAATTGATTGTAATGGAGACGAAACTTTTTACGAAGAATTTACGTACCAATACTAAGATCTAAGCAGGTGTTTTATTGGGTCCTTTCATTTTATTATTATTATCATGCAAGTAAATAAAAGCAATGAGTGTTTGTAAATAAGTATTGCAACTAATGAAGTCATTTGAACCAAACACTAAGTAAGAGAAGTTGATTAAGAAGTACTTCGGAAGTAAGAGTGAATCTTGCAGTAGGACTGGTTTAACTAAACCAACTACAGATAGGATATGTAGATAGCAAAAGACATTTTTTAGATACATTATGTTGCTTGCAGACACTTCTAGCCAGCCTCTCATAGAAATCGTTATAGAACTCGAATAATGGAATATGGTTTTGTGCTACTCCTGCGATTCACCTAACTTATTAAGTTAAGCCATAATAGTAATAACGACATATATGTAGCTTGGATAACCAAAAAAAATGCTTTGACATCAGCTCTATCTATAATGACCTTCGAAAAGATTAACCTTTTGGCTTGATAAATTACCCTCATCAAAGTGATACAGTTTGGTTAATTGAATAAAAAAGCCTCATCATGGATGAGGCTTTTTATAACGCTAACTAGTTTACACTACTTATTCAAGAGTGCTTTTACAGTGACGGCAATCAATCTGCCTTCAGCCATACCAGCAAGCTCTTTAGATGCAACACCCATCACTTTCCCCATATCAGCAGGACCAGAAGCTCCAACCTTTTTAATGATGGCTACTACAACACTTTCTAATTCCTCTATACTCATTTGTTGAGGAAGGAATTTTTCTAAAACTTTTGTTTGAGCAAGTTCGTCATCAGCTAAATCAGCACGACCTTGGTCTATATATATAACAGCTGCATCTTTACGTTGCTTTTGCATCTTCATAAGTAACTTTACTTCATCAGCCTCATCAATTTCTCCAGAAGCACCAGCTGCCGTTTCTGCTGTCATTAGCTCAGCTTTTATCGCTCTAAGTGTTTCTAGTGCAACTTTATCTTTTGACTTCATTGCCTCCTTTATGGCTGGCAGTATCTGTGATTTCAAACTCATTTGCTAGTTATTAGTCTACGTTATCGTGTAAAAACGAATTTTTACTTTTCAACTCAATAGTCCCTTCGTCATTTGCACTCAAACTCACTCGTGACAATGTTTGTTCTGAAGAATGAACAGCATCATTTAGCTGAACTCCTTGTCGTTTATAGGCTGGTTCTCTTTCAGCCTTATCTATTACTGAATTATTTCTTAAACGGTAATTAAACTTCTTAAGACGCTCTTTACGCTTTTGGGCTCTATCGATCTGTTCTTGAACCGATTCACTATGTGTTGATAAAGTAACGCTTGATTTAACTTCAGTAAGTATCGGTTTTTCTACTTTTTCTGCATGAATTTCATCACCTAAAACCTCTTCCTCAATATCTGTAGCAGACTCAACATCTAAACTATGTAGTACTTTATCAGCAGAAGGTTCAGTACTTAAAGTAGAAACTTTATTTACAACATTGTCTCGAGTTGGAAGAGCTGATTCAAAACCTAAACTTCCATCTTCATCTTCATCATCTAAATTAAGTGTATGAACAATTTTATTCTCAGTATCATCTAAATTTAAGCTAATTGAAGTCTCTTCTTCAACATCCTCTTTCTCTGATTCTAATGAAACAAGCTTTTGTTCAACATCACTTAATTCAACAGAAATTACCTCCCCTAAAGACTCTTCAAAACTATCTAATTCAAATGATGTTTCTCCTTGCATTTCTTCAGATTGCAACTCTTCTTGATCATCATTAATTGTTTCAAATTCTACTCTCTCTTCTTCAATTTCCTCAAGAAGATTAAATACTACTGTTGGTTCTTCGCGTTTAGTAATACAAGCTTTCTCATGTTTTTCCTCTACATCTAACTCAAAGGTCATACTTACTTGTTGCTGTGGTTCATAAAGATCAACAATTGAAGATTCTACTTTTTCTATTTCGCCAGGCTCTTTTTTTGTTGATTCTGGAACAAATCCCACAATCTCATCTTCAAATTCTACGACATCCTCAGTCAATATATGTTTTACCTCAACAACAGGTTCTATTACCTTCTCTTCTGGAGCTGGTGCAGCAGCTGTAATTGGTTCATTTATTGCTGTCTTTGTTTGAATCTTATCATCTAAATCGTGAACAATTTGCACCGGAATACCTGTAAGAGGATTCACAACTTTCCCTTCGTGGAAGCCTGTAGCTACGACAGTTACATTAACTGCAGACTCCAATTCTTCATCCTCTGCAACCCCCATAATGATATCTGCAGGCGCTCCACCTTCAATCATTACTTGATCCTGGATAAAATCAGATATTTCACCCATTTCCTCAAAGGTTACCTCTTCAGCACCTGAAACGATAAGCAACAACACTTTCTTAGCACCACGAATATGATTATTATCCAATAAGGGAGACTCTATAGCACCTTTTACAGCCCTTAAAGCTCTTCCATCACCCGATGCTGTACCAGAACCCATAATGGCTGTACCACTATTAGATAGCACTGTTTTAGCATCATTTAAATCAATATTTAAATGCCCTTTTTGAGTAATTACCTCGGCTATACCTCTAGAGGCAGTGGCTAATATTTCATCAGCTTTAGCAAAACCTGATTTGAATCCAAGGTTTCCATAAATTTCTCGAAGTTTATTATTATTAATGACGATAAGTGAGTCTACATGGTGTTTCAATTCTTCAATTCCTTCTTTTGCCTGAGACATTCTCAATTCGCCTTCAAATACAAATGGAATAGTCACAATAGCTACGGTAAGGATATTCATATCCTTTGCAGCTTTAGCTATTACAGGTGCCGCACCAGTACCTGTTCCTCCACCCATTCCTGCATTAATAAATACCATTTTGGTATTACACTCAAACACAGCAATAACATCTTCTATATTTTCTTCTGCTGCAAACCTACCTCTAAGTGGGTCTGCACCAGCACCTAAACCTTCAGTTACAGAAACTCCTAACTGAATTTTATTGGGCACAGGACTATCATCAAGGGCTTGTTGATCAGTATTACATACGACAAAATCTACACCTCTAATTCCTTTTTCATACATGTAATTTACGGCATTACTACCGCCACCTCCTACACCGATTACCTTTATCGAAGAAGCTTGATTCTGTGGCATGTCAAAGTCTAAATTAGCCATCATTTAGAGTTTTATTATATTAATCTTCATTCGCTAAAAAATTCATAAACCCCTTCACCCATTTATCAAAATAGGATTCTTTTGGGTCTGTAACTAATTCTTTTTTTTCCTCAGTTGCAACTGCAACATCAATTGGAGCCTTATCCATTTCATCTATCTTTTGATTGACAGGAGAATGAACTTCAATAGTTTGTTTAATATCTGGAATTTGAGGATTTCTTTCATTAAACTCTACCCCTTTCATCAACAAGCCTATAGCAGTTGCATACATTGGGCTTTCTAAATCAGAACGATCACCTTTAGCTAAATGCTCATTCGGAAAACCTATACGAGTGTCCATCCCCGTTTCATATTCAAACAATTGTTTAATGTGCTTTAACTGAGAGCCTCCTCCTGTTAAAACGATACCTGCAATCAACTTCTTTTTTCCTTCTTCGTGACCATAATTCTTCACTTCTACATACACTTGGTCTATTATTTCTACTAAACGAGCGTGAATAACTTTAGACAACATTTTTAATGAAATCTCTTTAGGCTCTCTTCCTCTTAATCCAGGAATAGAAACGATTTCATTTTCACTATTTTCGCCTGGCCAAGCTGAACCAAACTTCACTTTTAAGAGTTCAGCTTGCTTTTCGATGATTGAACAACCCTCCTTAATATCGTCAGTAATCACATTGCCACCAAAAGGAATTACAGCTGTATGACGAATAATTCCATCTTTAAAAATGGCAACATCTGTTGTTCCACCGCCAATATCAACTAAACATACTCCAGCTTCTTTTTCCTCATCACTCAATACTGCCTCAGCAGAGGCTAAAGGTTCAAGTGTAATTCCAGAAACCTCTAGATCGGATTTCTTTACACAAGAGAAAATATTTCCGATAGCAGCTTTTTGCCCAACAACAATGTGAAGGTTTGCCTCCAATCGTCTACCTAACATACCGATAGGTTCGTTGATGTTTGGCTCCCCATCAATTTTATACTCTTGCGGTAATACGTGAATGATCTCCTCTCCCGGAAGCATTACCAATTTGTGTACATTTTCTACTAACTTATCAATATCAGCTTGAGTAATTACCTCTTGAGCATTTTCTCTGAGAATATAATCGCTGTGCTGTAAACTGCGAATATGCTGTCCAGCAATACCAACAACACAATTATTCAACTTTAAGCCCGAATCTTCTTCAGCTTCATTAACTGCATGCTGAATAGACTCAATGGTTTGCGTAATATTTGAAACTACCCCACGTTGCACTCCTAAAGATTTCGCTTTACCAAAACCTAGGATTTCTATCTTCCCATATTCATTTTTACTTCCAACAATCGTAACAATTTTGGTTGTTCCTATATCTAGTCCTATGGCAATTTCTCGCTGTTCCATTCATCTATCTTTTTGTACACACCACCTGATTATCAAATTTTAAGTTGATATGAGAATATCTATCCCAACCTACTTTGTCTAATCCTTGGCGATAAAAAATCTTCAGTTTTTCAAACTTCCTTAGCAAATCTTGAGCTTCTCCCAAAATAATTTTGTGTTCTCCAACACGTGGGTATACTGTGAGTTCGTCATTTTCGTTAAACTCTATTGCTGTAATCTGAGCTTTTAAAAAGTCATCGCTATCGATTAACTTTAAAACATCACTCAATATTTCTCTTCTAAAATCAGTCACTTCAGACCAGTAAACTTGAACCACTCTAGCGCTATACTTATCTGATAGAGGAAATACTGTGATTTCCTCATCCAAATAATATGATTGCTCATTTTCAAAAACTCGAGCTAAAGGTCTTCTCTGCTTCACGTCAGCACAGAATTTACCGTTAATTGTTAAATATAATTCTGCTTTAGCAATGTTAGGATGCTCATCAACGAATTCTTCTAACAAATAAATGTTTATATCTTCATATGTTTTCCCAATGATAGAATCCTCCATTTCTAGGAGTAAACCCTCCACCATTTCGGCGTTGACGAAGAATAAACCACCATCATTATCAACCTTAATTTCAAGACTTTCGCACATTAACCCACCCAAAGTCTGACGACTCGCAAAAGACAGAAAAGCAAGAAATGCTATTATGCATAAAAAGTATATGATATTTAAAAGCTTCTTCACGGCGCTAAATACTTTTTAATAGGTTGAATTAATACATCAATATCACCTGCTCCCAAAGTCATTAACACTTTAGTATTAACTAGTACTTCAGGAAACTCAGACATAGAGTACAACCCTTTTTCTTGGCAAGTAATCTTCTCCAATAGAACTTTAGAATTCACACCTTCTATTGGCAATTCACGGGCAGGATAAATATCCAAAAGCATTACTTTATCGGCAGCTGATAATGCACTTGCAAAATCATCCATAAAATCGCGAGTACGTGTAAATAAATGTGGCTGAAAAATTACCGTCAATTCTGTATTTGGGTACAAATCTCTAGCAGATTGAATTGCTACTTCTATCTCTTTAGGATGATGTGCATAATCGTCTATATAAACTTGATGATCGGTTTTTACATGACACTCAAAACGTCTTTTTACTCCAGAAAAAGAATTAATAGAAGCAATAATTCCAGAAGTCGAAACATCTTGAAAATAAGCCATTGTGAACACAGCTAAAGCATTTTCAACATTATGAATCCCAGGCAAACCTGTAATTACATTCTCACAGATCCCTTCAGGATAAACAATATCGAAATGATAAGTCCCCTCTTCTACACGAATGTTTTTAGCAGAAAAATCAGCTGTATCTGAATCTAATGCATAGGTATATTTTGAAGATACATTTAAACCTTCTTTAGCAATCATATTTCCACCCTCTACTTTATCTGAGAACAATTGAAATGATTCTTCGAGGTGATTAGCAGTGCCATAAATATCGAGATGATCAGCATCCATAGAACTGATTAAGCCCCAACTAGGAGACAACTGTAAAAAGGATCTATCAAACTCATCTGCTTCTACAACTGCAACATTCTCGGTGCCTATGCGAAGATTCGAATCAAAATCGGTAGCTATACCTCCTAAAAAAGCCGAACAATCAACATTATTATCACTCAAAACATACGCCAACATACTAGAAATTGTAGTCTTCCCGTGGGTACCTGCAATAGCCAAACAAATATGATTCCTGGTAATTGCTCCAAGAATTTCCGCACGCTTACAGTGCACATATTCTTTTTCAGTAAAATACTTCAATAAACGATTGGTCTTTGGAATTGCGGGCGTATAAACCACTAGAGTATTATCAGATTTCTCAAATGAACTCGGGATGGTTTCTAAATAATCCTGATATGAAATTTTGCAAGAAGCATTTTCTAATGAAATACATATTTCAGAACGACTTCTATCATAACCAGCCACCTCGAAGTCTTTCGCTGCGAAATATCGCGCTAGAGCACTCATTCCAATCCCTCCTATTCCAAGGAAATAAATACGTTCTATGTGATCTAACTTAATCATTAATCAGTTCTTCAATAAAATCTACAATCCGTGTAGCAGCTTTAGGTGTATCCATTTTTTTGCAATTAAGAGCTAGTTGCTCTCGCTTCCGAGCATCTTTCATCAATAATCCGAGTTCTTTAAAAAGCTGAGATTTAATGTTTTTTTCTTCTACCAAAATAGCTGCTTCATTTTCAACTAAAGCCAAAGCATTTTTTTTCTGATGATCTTCAGCTACATTTGGTGAAGGCACTAAAATGCACGTTTTCCCGAGTGAACAAAGCTCGGATAATGCAATTGCACCTGCTCGAGAGATGACAACATCTGCTACTGCAAAAGCAGACCCCATATCCGTAATAAAAGGTTGAATTGTACCAAGAGTGCCCAAATCAGATTGAGCGAGCAAACATCTTTCATAATACAACTTACCCGTTTGCCATATGAGTTGCACCTCGTTATCCTTAAACCAAGAAATACTCTCGAACACAGTTTCATTAATCCGTTTTGCCCCTAAGCTCCCTCCAATAACCAAAACTGTAGGTTTATCACATTTTAAACCATAAGACTTAAGAGCCTCATCGCGATTGTATTTCCCAAATTCAATTTCAGATCGTATTGGATTACCAGTTAATTGAATCTTTTTTTTCGGAAAGAAACGCTCCAAACCCTGATAAGCAACACAAATTTTATTCACTTTAGAAGACAAAATCTTATTCGTAATTCCAGGATAAGAGTTCTGTTCCTGTATGAGCGTTGGAATTTTAAACAAGGTGGCTACCCATAAAACAGAAGCACTCGCAAAACCACCAGTACCAATTACAATATCAGGTTTAAACCGTAGTACAATGAAGAAAGACCTTATAATACTTAACACCAACTTTAAAGGGAATAATAGATTTTTCAATGAAAACGAACGCTGAAAACCAGATATCCACAATCCTATTATTTGATATCCTGCCGCAGGAATTTGCTCCATCTCCATACGATCGGAAGCACCAACAAATAACAATATGTTTTCCGGATAACGGCGCTCAAGTTCTTTTGCTATCGCCAGAGCCGGAAAGATATGGCCCCCAGTACCACCACCACTAATTAAGAATCGCTTCTTCATCTTTTGTTAGGTTTTCTAGTTGTGGTTTTATGCTATTACTAATACTTAGTATCAATCCGATTGCAGCGCAAGTCATCCAAACAGACGAGCCCCCAGCACTTATTAAAGGTAGAGTTTGCCCTGTAACGGGTACTAAGTTTACGGCGACTGCCATATTTATAAAGGCTTGTGAAATAATAGAAAGTCCTAACCCAATCGCCATCAAAATTGCAAAATCATCATCACTTTTACTCGCTATTCTTAATACTCTGAAGAGTAGCATCAAATACAATACTATCACAAACAAACCTCCTACTCTTCCATATTCCTCAACAATTACTGCGTAAACAAAATCAGAAGATGACTGTGGTAAGAAATATTTCTGCACACTTTTACCTGGTCCATGTCCCCAAACTCCACCTCGAGCAATAGCAGTTTTAGCGTGATTTACTTGATAATTACCTTCACTAGTCTCATCAAAATAAGATTCAATTCTAGCCTTCCATGTAGCTACGCGATTACTGATATTTGGGTAAGTAGTAACGACTTGATAAAATAAACCCAAAGAGGCAATCCCAATTCCTACCATAGCGCCAAGCGATTTTAAAGAATAACGACCTATAAACATTATCAAAAAGCTAATCATAAAAATAATGGCAGCTGTAGAAAAATTAGATGGCAATATCAATCCACAAATCAATATGACAGGTCCTAGAATTGGGAAAAATGATTGCTTAAAAGAATGTAATTTACTTTTAAAGTGGACTAAATTTCTGGCGAGTAAAACGAACAAGGCAACCTTTGCTAATTCGGATGGCTGGAAAGTAAATCCGGCAATTCGAATCCATCTACTCGCGTTGGATCCACCGATAGTTTCGCCACCACTAATAGCCCAAATTATCAATAAAACTGACAAGCCATAAATCAACAATGAGCTGTTGTAAAAATACTTAAAAGGCACTCTGGATAAAGTCCACATAATAGAAAACCCGATACCTAAGTGAACAAGATGTTTTACTAAAAACGATAGCGTATTCCCTTGTTTAAAGGCGAAAGCAAGATGACTACTTGAGCTATAAACTAAAACTATAGAGACTAGTGATAGCAAGATTGCTATCGCCCAAATATACTTATCACCCTTTATGTAGTTTGTCCACTTCAATTTTACAGTAGTCTAATTTGTTTCTTAAACTGACGACCACGGTCTTCGTAATTGGCAAACAAATCGAAACTAGCACAGGCTGGAGATAATAATACTGCATCACCCTTGTCTGCTAATTTATAGGCGGCCTTTACTGCATCTTTCATCGAAGCCGTAACTTGGATAATCTCTACTGAACCATCAAAAGCTTCAATGAGCTTAGAATTATCTAATCCTAAACAAACAATGGCTTTAACTTTAGACTCAACCAAAGACAAGAGCTCTTCGTAGTTATTTCCTTTATCCACACCACCACAAATCCAAACAACAGACTTGCTCATGCTGTCTAATGCATACCAAGTAGCATTTACATTTGTCGCTTTTGAATCGTTGATATACTCAACACCATATACTTTTAGCACAGGTTCTAAGCGGTGTTCAATTTTATCAAAATCGGACAAGCACTCGCGTACAATATCGTTGGTAATTCCAAACAATTTTGCAGCAATACCTCCGGCCATAGAATTATAACCGTTATGTTTTCCTTGTAATGCTAGTTCGTGAATCGTCATAGTTAACTGCTCTCTATTAATATTGATTTGAATCTTATCGTTTTCTAAAAAAGCTCCTTCCATAACTTGTTGTTCTCCAAAAGGTAGCTTTGTAGCTTTTACTATTTCTAAATTCTTTTTAATCCATTCATCTTCTTGCCAGTAGATAAAATAATCCTCTTGAGTTTGATTCTGTGTAATTCGCATCTTCGAGGCTACATAATTTTCCATCTTCCCATCATAACGATCTAAATGATCGGGGCTTAAATTCAAGAGTATGGCGACATAAGGTTTAAACTGATAAATATCGTCTAACTGAAAACTACTCAGTTCTAAAATCCAATAATCGTGATCATTATTTGCCAAACTACGCGCAAAACTATCACCAATATTACCAGCTAATGCTACGTCTAAACCAGCACTTTTTAACAAATGATGTATTAAACTTGCGGTAGTGGTTTTACCATTACTTCCTGTAATCGCCACTATTTTACCTTCGCAAAAACGCGAAGCAAACTCAATTTCTGAAAGAACTTCTATTCCTTTAGCTCTCGCTTT
>Ga0187827_10009205_pt1 | contig 10512 bp, 9 predicted proteins | sample ETNtaG_39_FD_167969 | JGI IMG/M metagenome (GOLD analysis project Ga0187827, IMG submission 167969) | Marine microbial and viral communities from oxygen minimum zone, Eastern Pacific Ocean - ETNP2014_SV_150_PacBio MetaG (Illumina Assembly) | ecosystem: Environmental > Aquatic > Marine > Hypoxic... | reverse complement strand
GAGGTCGACCCGATTGGTGGGGTGAGATTCCCAGCGTTCCAAGTGGTCTGACAGAAGACCGCTATGTGAAGTCTGTAGAAATAGTGGAAATAAACGACGTGGGTGTTGGCGCTGAAGAGTCCGACACTGTGGGTGGTCTGTGGATTTTTCACCACATGCTCTACCGTATGGAGACACTGGACGAGGATGGCAATACAATTCCAGGTCAGTCTACCACTTTCCCGGTACACGAAGTCGGCCGTAATGGGGACATCTTCGATCCCGATGCTGGTCCCCTACTAAGAGCCAATTCCGCCTTCTTCACCGATTCGGTGCACATGCACTCCAATGGGCGTGATACCACTGGTCATCTGCAGATAGGCTTTAGATTGCACCCGGAAGATTATGAGCCGAAGTACAACAGCGCAATTGGTTTCAATGGAAATGGTGTTGATATCAGCGTCGAGGGCAATGCAAAGGATCAGGAGCTACATGCTTATCAGACACTGACGCAACACACCAAGGTCATTACCTTCGAGCCGCACCTGCATGCCGGGGGTGATCGTATGTGCATAGAAGCAATCTGGGGTTACTCAGTCGAGACACTGGCCTGTGTGGGCTATGACCACAACTGGGTGAGAGGCTATCCCTTTGCGGATGACTATGCACCGCTGTTGCCCAAGGGCACCATTCTTCATATTACCGGCTATTTCGATAACACAGAGGACAATTACAATGTGCCAGATGCGCGTAACTGGCAGGGCTCTGGCAACCGCTCGGTAACAAATATGTTCATCGACCTGGGTATGAGGGTGACCATGACCGATGAGCAGTTTAAGGAAGAGATGGAGAATCGGCGCAACACCTTGAATCTTGGTGTCAACGACCACGTGATTGGTTGTCCACTGTGTCTGGCACCTCTGGTATGGCCAATTGCAGATTCTGCAGGGGGACAGTGAATAAAGAACAATGGTGTGGTGGCATGGAGGAAATGAAGCCGTTTCTACAGTGCCAACACGATCCAGGTAACTGAGCGGCGAGGCTCAGAAATGAGCTTCGCAGTGTGATACTGGTTGAAAACTTCGATGAAGAATTGAAGAGATTGGTGCCTGCTGATCCACAGTGAAAGGTCCGCAGTTGGCCGTAAGCTGCCTGTCGCAGAATTAAGAAACCACGATAATTGTTGGTCTGCTTATGACCCGAAAGCGGACGGAGTGCTTTAGAGTTGTGATCTCAACCGGAAGCCACTTTTGCTGATCTGAATTCCAGAGATAATTTGGAAAAACTAATTATCTCGCAGCGAGGCATCAACTGCCGGGGTAGCAGTTGAACCCAAAGGTTAAGTGGCTGATCTTCATATGAATTCTATAGCCGGCTACTAACTGTTGTGACTTTCAGTGTTGCTTTAGAGATAGTTAGGACAGGAAGTGTTTACGTACTCAAATCTCGACGCCAGTTAACATAATGTCTTTTATTCGATTTAGCCTGACAGTAAATTTTCTGGACTTCAAACACTCTTGAGCTTACCAAGTTAAATCATCCGGGATTTGAAAATTCGCATAGGGGTCATCTTCTTCACTAATATTATTTTGTTGTGCCTTAAACACTGCGACCGTAGCGTCACGCTGTTCAATTTTCTTTGCTACACCCATGGGGACTAATACATAATTATACTTCTGCCCGTCCTTTTGCGTAACTATTGCAAGTGTACCGCGACTGAGTTGATCAATCTGAGTTTGACTGACGTAAATATGCTTAATTACATTAGCATCGGTAAAACTGAATTTCTGATCACCGTCTTTGGCGACAATGTTCATCTCAATAAGTTGTTTTATCTGAGCCGCTAATGCATGTTTTTCGGCTTGCTTATTCTTCTCCAGATTCAGCTGCCGATCTTTGGCTATCCTCTCGGACTTCGCCCGATCCAGCTCTAACTTAGGCTGATCCACCGCAGGATTCTTGGTCTTACGGGCAAGTTTCTCCTGTTTGTGTTTGGCGCGCTTGAGTTGCTTGGCTTTCTTGTCGTCTATCAAGCCAGATTTTTTGAGTTGATCTTGTAGAGAAACAGGCATAAGTAAATAGTTAGTTGGGTTATTGGTAGTTAGGAAGTCCGGGGACAAACCACGACCTGCATTAGCTTAACATGGGATACTGACAAGTTAACTCGCCTCAGACAATGGAGAGTATAAAGGAGTTCAGGTTGTATAATAATAAAATGCCACAATTTATACTTCTATACTGCCGCTCATATTTTTATGGCCCCTGACTGATGAAATACTAAATTATTATGAAAATATATAAACAGGGATAGCTATTATGGATCCAATAATTAAAGGTATATACGTTATACCCAAATAAAAATATTTCTTTCTATATCCAGGAGAATTATTTGGAGTATGATTTATCACTTTGTGTTGGGCTGTCAGGACTAAGATTAGTAGAAATGCCAAGAAGATCGCAATAATGAAATTGAGCCATAAATTAAAATGATATTTTGAAGAATATAGCTGCGTATCACGCCATACATACTCTGAAAAAAAGTAATAACCATTTGATGACAGATACTCATTCGATATCTTCTCTCCTAATTCACTCATATAGTTGCGGGCCATCCACAGCTCTTTATTCATACACAACCAAAGTGCCATACCTGACTCAAAAAACAATAAAATGGATGGGAACACTAACAACGCAAGAGGGAATTTTGGCTTTGTCTCAGGAAATAATATTTTACTAATGGATTCGTGTTCCTTTATAAAAAGATAAAATAGAGCTATAAAAACAGCTCCAAAAAAGTATAGTACTGAAAAATAGTGAGAAAACAATTTTTCAGAATAAATCAACATTTGATTATATTCACCGACTAACAGCTCTACTTCTTCTTGGCTTTCCATGATTTTATTCGATACAAATTAATTAGAACAATTTTACTATTTAAGGGTTCTATCATTGTTAAATTGCATGCAAATTTGACCCATTATCCACGTATATTTGCATCGAATTTTGACCCATGAATAACGCCTGAGAACCCTGAATCTACTCGATCTAGCCGGGTCAACTATTACTGCAAATCCTGGGTCAATTTTCAATGCAATTCAACAGATACTAGATGTATCGGGGCTTTGAGGGCGGTCTAAAGACTGGGATGTTCTTGGAAGTTACGGAGAGTTGGTGCCCAGGGGCGGAATCGAACCACCGACACGAGGATTTTCAGTCCTCTGCTCTACCGACTGAGCTACCTGGGCCTAATTTGGATCTAATCTTTAGGTGCATCCTGCACACTTTGGCAAAGCTTCGCTTTGCACCTCTGCTCATCCCAGCCCTTTTTGACTGTTATTTGCAGCCGCGTATTAAACCTTCAAGGCCTTGATTAGTCAAGCCATAGGGCTGATTCACTTTTCTATTGGCACATAGCCCGCAGCATGATGGTATTCCTGGTTATTCAGAAACTTATCCATCTCATCTTGCAGGTATTTTCTGTCCTCGGCTACGGCCATGCTCAGGTGATTTTCATTAATCAGCATGGTCTGCTGAGTTTGCCATTCACTCCAGGCTTGCTGGGAGACGGACTCGTAGATCTCCTGGCCTTTTGTCCCAGGGTAGGGTGGTACGGTCAGGCCGGGGAGCTCTTTATCATATTTCTTGCAGTGAACCATTCGTGCCATGGTGGCTTCCTCTCTCTATTCGGTCAGGGTTGTCAGCAGCTTCTTTACCGGTGCCGCCAGGCCCACTTCGATGGATTGATCCAGTGGATACCATAACCATCGACCCGACTCGGCTACTTCATCATTTATTTGTCTCGCACGCAACTTTATCGGGGTAATGTCCAAGTGAAAGTGGGAGAACGTGTGGCGAATCCCTGGCAGTTCCTCTCGCGTATTATATTCGATGCTGCAGTGTCTTATATCGAATTCTTTTCCGGCACTTTTTATCTCTGGCAGGCTCCATAGTGATCCCCATATCCCGGTTGGCGGCCGTTTCTCTAACAGCACCTCACCACAGGGATTTAGCAGGATTAAGAGGGTAGCTGATCTCACTGGCAGGATTTTTTTCGGTTTCTTACCCGGATAGTCGGTCGGGTTACCTTGCGTAAATGCCTTGCAGCCCGTTTGTAAAGGGCACTGGATGCATGATGGATTGCTTCGCGTGCACACGGTGGCTCCCAGATCCATTATGGCCTGGGTATATTCAGCTACCTGATTTTGGGGGGTCAGGCATTCGGCAATTTCCCATAGCTGCCGCTTTATACTGGCGCGTTCCGGCCATCCTTCAATGGTGTGATATCGAGTCAGTACTCGCTTCACGTTACCATCGAGTATGGGAGCTCTGATCTGCATGGCAATGGCAGCGATGGCGCCAGCGGTTGACCTGCCCAAGCCATCGAGTTGCATCAATTCCTCAATACTGGTCGGGAAACTCCCCTGATGTTTCGCTTCGATAGTCTTTGCGCTTTTATGCAGGTTTCGCGCTCTGGCGTAATAACCCAGACCGGTCCATAGGTGTAATACCTGGTCGATGTGTGCACTGGCTAATTCGGTAACGCTGGGAAAACGCGCCATGAATCGCAAATAGTAGGGGATTACCGTGCTGACCTGGGTTTGCTGCAGCATAATCTCGGAAACCCAGACTCGATAGGGTGTGGGGTTTTGCTGCCAGGGCAGATCGTGGCGGCCGTGTTGTTGAAACCAATCGAGAACCTGGTTTGCGAAATCAATCATTGGGGCTTGTTATAGATCGAGATAATTAATCAGAGGTGCCTTAATTCAAAATACTACGCAGTAAACCCCGGGCGGTGTCCTGCAGTTGCTCGGGGACCTGATCGGTAATGACATCATCCAGTCGACGCCCGACTTCATTGCGGCCCATTTGGGCAAAGATCTCTCTTACCTCAACAAAGTCTGGTCGACAGTATTGTATGACCTCGTCTGCAAGCATAGCAGCACACCGCACTGGCCAGGGAATATCATGATAGCGTTCATTGATTTGAATGGTCTGCTGGTGAGGTTCGCCAAGCAGAGTAAAAGCCAGTTGGTAGTCGAATGAGTTGTCATCAAGGTTGATGCCGCCGCTGCCGCTGAGATCAAAATTATCCATACGCAATCTAATCTGCTGATTTTGACCGATGCCTTCGGTGAGAAGAATATAACCGCTGAGGTCGCTAAACTGCATGACGTCCGGCCATTGCTGTATGCCGTCGCCATCTGGACTTAGGGCGGTGATTGCGGTGAATACCTGTTTGATAACACCTATGTCTACCGAGTTTTCATTGATAGCAAAGACAGTGGATCCATTGAGTGACTCCAGCAAGCCATTGACGGTATTACCACTTGCGGTGTAATCCACTTCCACATCCAATCGCCCGGTGATGGCGTTCAGGTCGGCCCGCGTAAGTGCCAGGTCTACGATATTAAGCTGTTGCAAGCTTAGCAGCGTAGTAAGCTCAGATTCCTCCCCTCGGCTATCCAGGCGCATATTGCCCTGAATCTGGCCACCAAACGCATCGATGGTTTGGGTTTCAATATCGAGCACGCCGTTTTCCAAATTAGTAAATAGATTTATACTGCTAAACTGACGGCCATCGAGTGACAGTGACTCGATGTAAATAGAACCCAGCATGCTTATGCTGTTTAATAAGTCCACCGGAAGCTCGACATCGGCTTCGGCAGACTGATTGGGAATCGTTGTTGGGGCGAGCTGAGTTGGCTGGTTACCTGCAAGCTGGGAGCTCTCTTCCACTATTGTTGGTTCTTGTTCCGATGAAAGCAAGTTGCTTAGATCAAGCGCATTAGTCGATATATCATAACTGATGTTTGTTGGCAGAAAATCATCTGAGTAACGTATGTTGGCATCGGCTTCCAGTTGCATGTTGCCCAAATTGGCAACGAATTCGGTAATTGCAAATTGTGTTTCATCGCCGGAAAATTCTATAGCGAGACTAAGTTGCTGGTCTGTATCGGTATTGATACCTGGCAAGGCCAGGTCATCCTGGTCGTCTTCTGTAATATTTAGTGAATCGAGTAAATTGAAAACATTAAATTGATTTGATTGCAGGCTACCGGCGAATACTATGGTGTCATTTAGCCCGCTGGCACTAACGCTGCCCTGCAACAACATGGGGGTGAAACTCAGGTTTATTTCATCGAGATTAACCGTACCGTTTTCCAGGTCCAATTGGGCTGTAGTAGCGAAGCGAAAGCTACGTGATTCAGCAGTAATATTTGAGTCTAGTTCAAAGTTTACATCGATGGGAAACGGACGCCCCTCGGTGTTGCTGCTACTGCTGGTAAAATTTAGATTACTTATATTATATCGATACCCCTGTTCCAGATTCTGGATATCGATGCTGGCATTCTCGATGCTGATCTGTTCGAACGCGATCACGACCGAATCCGATTCGCCACTACTCGCTGATGCGCGTAAATTGCTGTTGTCGGTTGTGCCACTGGCAGCGGTGTAGAGATTGGTTCCACTATCCAGTGGTGCCGCTAAATCCCAGATGCTGTCACCGTTGGTATTTACGTAGGAGTTAACATGAAAATCGGTTGCACGAAACTCTTCTATAAGTAGCTGACCACGAATCAGAGAACCCAGGTTGGCTCGTAAGGAGATTGCCGAAGTGGAAGCGAGTTCCTGTGGTGAGTTGGGATTTCGCAGTCGTACGTCATTCAGCGTGATGCCGAAATAGGGGGAGAAGGCCAGATCAAGATCGCCGGCGATATTAAGCTGGTAGCCAGTATTATCGAGTAATGCCTGTTCCAGAGTCGGTTTGTATTGATTGGGGTTGACCAGAAAAATCAGGGAAATTGCTGATAGCACCCCGATCGCCAGCAACGAGAGCACTATCTTAAGAATAATTTTCAGGAAATCACCCATAGCCGGTTTTCAGAAAACACCCAATCTTGATTGTTATTCGCCCTAGGTTCTCAAGTAGCTTAGTTTACCGGAAGCGGATAGTACATGCACGGCGCGGTAGATTAATCGCCGTTACTGTATATGGCATCGCAATGATTGCGAATCAGCCTGTAATCCAGAGATCATATGCCATTATTCAGAGGTACCCTAGTTTATAGCTTTATTTGGTCTGCAACGGGCATTATAATGCGCTCTTTTCCTACAATCGGGCCAGGTTTCTGTTCCCGGCAGTGGCGTCCCCAGTCTGCTGACACGCACAAGGTAGTTTCATGTCCAATCCATCCCCGCGACAAGCCAGTGTAGAGCGCAATACTAAAGAGACCCAGATTACGGTGTCGGTGAATCTGGATGGCAGTGGTAAACTCGAGGCCGAAACCGGCCTGCCATTTCTTGATCACATGCTCGATCAAATCGCTCGCCATGGTCTGGTGGATCTAACCATCAAGGCAACCGGTGATCTGGAAATCGATGCCCACCATACAGTAGAAGATATTGGAATTACGCTGGGCCAGGCCTTTGACAAGGCACTGGATCGAACCGGTATCCGCCGCTATGGTCATGCCTATGTGCCACTGGATGAAGCGCTGTCTCGTGTTGTTATCGATTTTTCCGGCCGATCTGGTCTTGAATACAAAGTGCAATTTGCCCGCGGTGCAGTAGGAAGTTTCGATGTGGATCTGTTCCATGAATTTTTTCAGGGTTTTGTGAACCATGCGTTGGTGACTCTGCATATGGACAATATTCGCGGTAACAATGCCCACCATCAGATTGAAACACTATTCAAGGCTTTCGGGCGGGCGGTCAGGATGGCAATTGAAACCGATCCCAGAGCCAGCGATGTAATTCCATCAACTAAAGGCTCCCTTTAGAGAAATACACAGGCCTCAGCGCATTGAATAAAATTGCAGTCATCGATTACGGCATGGGCAATCTCCATTCTGTTGCAAAAGCGGTGGAGTTTGTCGGATCCCAATCCGGTGATGATGTTGCCGTCATCGTCACATCCGATGCGCAGAAAATCGCCAACGCCGATCGCGTTATCTTTCCCGGCGTGGGTGCGATTCGTGATTGCATGGCGGAGATATTACGTCTCGATGTGGACAAGATTGTCGGGGATGCCATCCGCTGTAAGCCGGTATTGGCAATTTGTGTCGGTATGCAGGCGTTGATGCTGCGCAGCGAGGAAAATGCCGGTGTGGTTTGTCTCGGATTTGTGCAGGGTGAAGTACGGTATTTTGGCGACGAGCTGAAAGACGAAGGCGGCGAACGGTTAAAGGTTCCCCACATGGGGTGGAATGAAGTAAATCAGGTTCGCGCTCACCCCTTATGGCAGGATGTGCCTGACAACAGTCGCTTCTATTTTGTACACAGTTATTATGTGTATACCGATAAGCAGGAAATGGTAACGGGCGTAACCAATTACGGTACAGATATCGTGGCAAGTCTGGCAGATGACAATATTTTTGCGACACAGTTTCATCCCGAAAAAAGCCAGCATGCCGGATTAACTTTGTTAAGGAATTTTTTACGGTGGGACGGTACAAGCTGACAATCAGTTTGTGACTTAAGGTATCGTTTTTATAGAGACCCCCTAGCAGGTTGTTGAAAAGCTTTCAGGTCGTGCAAGACAAGGCAAAATCTGGCGAAAAAGCGGAGTTTACACGTAGTAAATGAGCATTTTGAGCCAGTTTTTAACGCAGTATTGCGCGACCTGAGAGTTTTTCAACAGCCTGCTAGAAGGGGATGCAATGCATATTTCTGTAATAGCCGGAACCAGATGTTAGTTATTCCAGCAATCGATTTAAAAGATGGCCAATGCGTGCGTCTGCGACAGGGCCGTATGGATGACTCTACCGTGTTCTCCGATAATCCGGTGTCGATGGCCGGACACTGGCTTGAAAAGGGTGCGCGGCGTCTGCATGTGGTGGATCTAAACGGGGCCTTCGCCGGCACGCCGGTAAACGGTGAAATTGTCACTGCCATAGCCCGGCAATACCCTACCTTGCCGATTCAAATTGGCGGCGGAATTCGCGATCTGGAAAGCATCGAGTTTTACCTTAAGGCCGGAGTCAGCTATGTGATAATTGGCACCCAGGCGGTGAAGCAGCCGGAATTTGTCAAGCTGGCCTGCAGTGCGTTTCCTGACAAAGTAATTGTCGGGCTGGACGCAGTCGATGGCAAAGTCGCTACCGAAGGCTGGGCCGATGTATCTGATTTGACTGCTGTAGAATTGGCAAAGAAATTTTCCGACTACGGCGTGCAGGCAATCGTGTACACCGATATTTCTCGCGACGGCATGATGCAGGGCATCAATCTTGCGGCAACAGTCGATCTGGCAGAGCAATCCCAGATACCGATTATTGCCTCGGGCGGTATTGCGAAACTTGCCGACCTTGTTGCCCTGAAAGCGGCGTGTCAAACCGCAACTGGCGCGGGCATCATGGGCGCGATTACCGGCCGGGCTATTTACGAAGACACACTCGATATAACCGAGGCTCAGGCCTATTGTGATCGGTAGCAAATACACTGAAACAAATCACGCTACATCTGAAGAATCCATTTAACAGGAGTGGAAGAACATGGCATTGGCTAAACGCATAATTCCCTGCCTGGATTGCGAGAAAGGTCGTGTGGTCAAGGGTGTCAAATTTCTCGATATTCGTGATGCCGGTGATCCGGTCGAAGTATCGAAGCGCTACAGCGATGCCGGTGCCGATGAGATTACTTTTCTCGACATTACTGCCAGCCATGAAGGCAGGGATACCACGGTGCACACGGTGGAGGCCATTGCCAGCCAGGTGTTTATTCCACTCACAGTAGGCGGCGGCATTCGTACACTGGATGATATTCGTACCATGTTAAATGCCGGTGCGGATAAAGTTGGCATCAATACAGCCGCGGTTTCAAATCCTGAGTTTGTCCGTGAGGCAGCCGAGCGCTTCGGCTCGCAATGCATCGTGGTGGCGGTGGATGCAAAGCAGGTGTCAAACGGCGGGGAAGAGTCGAAATGGGAAATCTTTACCCACGGTGGGCGTAACCCAACCGGACTGGATGCCATCGACTGGGTAAAACGCATGGTGGATTATGGGGCCGGGGAGATACTGCTAACCAGCATGGACCGGGATGGCACCAAAATAGGATTCGATCTGGTGCTTACCAAAGCAGTGAGCAATGCCGTGTCTGTTCCTATCATCGCGTCAGGCGGGGTTGGAAATTTGCAGCACCTGGTTGATGGAGTAATCGAAGGCGAGGCGGATGCCGTCCTAGCTGCATCGATTTTCCACTTCCAGGAATATTCGATCCAGGAAGCCAAGGCGTATATGGCTGACAACGGCATCGAAGTGCGTCAGTGATTTGTATCGACGTGATTTTTCCAGTCTTGCTTCGATTTAGGCCTACTCAATTGAGTAGGCCTGTTTAGCGGTGCCCTAGTACCTCGACCAGGGTTAAGTTTCGGGTGCAGCGGGTCTCTCAGCGTTTAGATGCAAGGCGCTTTCGCGCCGTCGTAGCCTGCGCTCCATCAAGCGAAAGCAACGCAGCAGATGAATGCTGAGAGGCCCGCCCTTCGGGAGTTCACCAGTATGTCCATTGTGGCGTTGCAGCAACTTGACTTAGCGGTGC
>Ga0187827_10009204_pt1 | contig 10514 bp, 12 predicted proteins | sample ETNtaG_39_FD_167969 | JGI IMG/M metagenome (GOLD analysis project Ga0187827, IMG submission 167969) | Marine microbial and viral communities from oxygen minimum zone, Eastern Pacific Ocean - ETNP2014_SV_150_PacBio MetaG (Illumina Assembly) | ecosystem: Environmental > Aquatic > Marine > Hypoxic... | reverse complement strand
CAAAGACCTCTCTGACATTGATAAATTACTATACTATTTAGCTGAAAAAACAGAAGGGTATGTAGGAGCAGACATAGAAGCAATCTGCAGAGAAGCAGCAATCTACGCACTAAGAAAAGACATAAACGCAAAAGAAGTAACGATAAAACACTTCGAAAAAGCATTAAAAATAGTAAGACCATCTGCAACAAAGGAAGTCGAAGAAATGTACAAAACATTACAAAACCACTTCAGAGAAGCAAAGGCAAAGCAGATGAAAGAAGAGCGACCTTCTTATATGGGTTAGATACTAATTTCTCCTAACAAACAACAAAATTTATATATTGTCTAGAATAATTAACAACTTATGACAAAACCAAAAGTAGGCGACATGATAGAAGTAAAAACAAAAGACAAGACAATAAAAGGAATTCTAATGCCAAGACCTGAACTTTTAGATAAAGACTCCATAATCATCAAACTCCAATCAGGATACAATATTGGAATTGAAAACAAGAACATAAAAGAAATAAAAACCTTAGAAAAATACGATGAAAAGAAAGAAGAAAAGAAAAAGAAAGTCACATTCAACAAAAACTTACCAATAATCTCAATCCTACATACAGGAGGAACAATTGCTTCTAAAATAGACTACAGAACAGGTGGTGTAGAATCTAAGTTCTCACCAGAAGATCTTGTAGAACTATTCCCAGAACTAAAAGACATAGCTCAAATCAGAAGCAAGCTCCTCTTCCAAATGTCTTCAGAAAACATGGAACCAGAACATTGGCAAATACTAGCAAAAGAAGTTGACAAAGAAATTAAAGAAGGTACAAATGGAATAATAATAACTCACGGCACTGACACAATGCACTATACAGCAGCAGCATTATCCTTCATGTTACAATCCCTTCCAATCCCCATCCTATTAGTTGGAGCGCAACGCTCATCAGACAGAGGTTCATCTGACGCAGCAATGAATCTAATTGCAGCCGCCAACTTCATAACAAAATCAGATTTCTCAGGGGTTGCAATTTGTATGCACGGCACAACCCAAGACAAATGCTGCTACATCCACCAAGGAAACAAAGCAAGAAAACTACATACTTCAAGAAGAGACGCATTCAGAAGCATCAACGTCCTCCCAATTGCAAAAGTTTTCACAAACGGAAGAATAGAACTATCCCAAACACCATACACAAAAAAAGACAAGAAAAACAAGCTAAAGCTCCAAAGTAAATTCGAAGATAAGGTGGCAATAATAAAGATGAGGCCTGGATTCAACCTAAAGGAACTCGAAACTTACGAAAACTACAAAGGATTAGTCATAGAAGGAACTGGCCTAGGCCATATACCAAACAGGATGGTTGAAGAAATAAAAAAACTCTCGAAAAAATCATTAATAGTTATGACATCCCAATGTATCTACGGAACGATTAACATGAACATCTACTCAACAGGTCGTGACCTAATAGACGCAGGAGTAATCTCAGCAGAAAACATGACATCAGAAACAGCATATGTAAAGCTAGGCTGGGCATTAGCAAACTCAAAAAGCAAAGAAGAAGCAAAAAAACTATTCCAAACCAATATCACAGGAGAAATAACAGAAAGAATAGTTAAAGAAGCTTTCTTATTCTAACTATTCTCCTTCAAAATCAATCATCTTAAAGATTTTATAACCTTTTATCTTTTCTCCACTTTTTAGATCAGGTAAGTCAATAATAAAAGCGCACTCAAAAACTTCTCCTCCAAGTTGTTCAACGAGTTTTATTGCTGCAGAAATTGTCCCACCTGTAGCTAGCAAATCGTCAACTATCAAAACCTTCTGACCTTTCTCTATTGCATCCTCATGTAATTCCATCTTATCCTTACCATACTCCTTCTCAAACTCAACAGAAATAGTCTTAGAAGGCAACTTACCAGGCTTCCTTATAGGAACAAAACTCTTTCCCATCTTATAAGCAAGCACAGAACCAAAAATAAACCCTCTACTCTCAATCCCAACAATAACATCTATTGGCTCATCCTTATATCTCTCGTACAGTTCATCACAAACCTGCGCAAAAGCCTCAGGGTCCTGCAGTAAAGTTGTAATATCTCTAAACATAACACCTTCAATAGGCCAATGCGGAACTGTTCTTATCTTAGACTTTAAATCAACCATTATTATCCACCTCAGAAAAATAAAAACTAAAGTAATATAAAAAGTTTTTCAGTTAAAACACAGATTTACAAGCAGCATTGATTAACTTTAAATAAATCATTAGTTTCACTTAATATCATGGGAAAAAAACAAATTCTACTCATCATCACTCTCATAACAGCATTAGCTATCGTAGGCACATTCTCCTTCCTATTAGGAAAAGAAACAACCATTACTACATTAGCAATAGCTAACTTAGAAAACCAGAACAACCAACCACAATCAACTTCTCCAGAGTTCCGCACCTACACTCAAGCCTTCTGCGAAGAAAAAGATTTTTATAAAGAATGTAAGGACCACTTAATAGTTCAGTGCGGAACTACTAAACACAAAATAAACATAATAGACGGCAAAGCCAATGTCGATCTCAACTTCACAATAAAATGAACATAGACGGAAAACATTACAGAACAGTTTGGATGGAAGACAACATAATCAAGCTAATCAACCAACCACTTCTACCGCACAAATTCGAAATCTTCAACTGCAACAACTACATAGAAACAGCAAAAGCAATTAAAACAATGGTTGTAAGGGGAGCTGGAGCAATTGGTGCAACAGCAGGATTCGCAATGGCACAAGCCTTCATAGCAGGACAAGACCCAAACGAAGCAGCTGAAGTAATAAAAAACACTCGTCCAACAGCTCAAAACCTATTCTATGCAGTAAACAAAGTCCTAAAAGCAAATAACAAAGAAGAAGCAATACAAATAGCAAAAGAAATTGCTGATGAAGACGCAGAAGCATGTAAGAAAATCGGAGAACACGGAGAACAATTAATTGAAAACAACCACAACATCCTAACTCACTGCAATGCAGGATGGTTAGCATTCGTTGACTGGGGCTCAGCTCTCTCACCAATCTACACCGCAAAAAGAAAAGGAAAAAATGTCTTTGTCTATGCAGATGAAACAAGACCAAGATGCCAAGGTTCAAGATTAACTGCATTCGAATTAGCTGGAGAACAAATTCCTCATGCAGTCATAGCAGATAATGCAGCAGGACATTTCATGAAAGAAGGAAAAATAAACATGGTCATTGTAGGATCTGACAGAATAGCTGCAAATGGAGATGTAGCAAATAAGATAGGAACTTACACAAAAGCAGTATTAGCAAAAGAAAACAATATTCCTTTCTACGTAGCAGCTCCAACCTCAACAATTGACCCAAATACCAAATCTGGCAAAGATATACCAATAGAAGAACGAGACGAATCAGAAGTAAAAGAAATGTTCGGCCTCAACAACAACACCCTCTCAAAAGTTTCCATAGCAAACCAGGCCAGCCAAGCAAAAAACCCTGCATTTGACGTAACTCCTGCTAAATATGTAAAAGGAATCATCACAGAAAAAGGAATAATTGAACCCAATGAAGAAAATATAAGGAACCTTTTCAAAAACTAAACCACAACCTTTAAATCATACAACTCTTTCTAAAACCATATGACTAAATTAGTAATAATTGGCTTAGGAGCAGCAGGTTTTGCAGCTGCTTTATCAGCAAGAAAAGTTGACAGGTCAATAGACATAACTATAATCGATTCAAAAGATTATGACTTGATGCACCCTTGCGGACTACCATTTGCAATAGACGGAGAAGTAAAACTAGAAGAACTAAAACATAAAATAAATTCAGAAGCAATGAAACTAAAACTTATCAATAAAAGCAAAGTTACTGACATAGACACAAAAGATAAAACATTAACATACCAAAAAGGCAACCAAGAAAACACCTTAACCTACGACAAATTAATTATCGCAACTGGTTCTTCACCAATTAAGCCAAAAATAGAAGGAATTGAAGACAACGATAACCTCTTCACCATCCACACTCCAGAAGATGTAAGAAAACTAATCACCACAACAAAGAAAATAAAAAAAGCAAACATCATCGGCGCAGGGGCAATTGGATTAGAAACTGCAATAGCACTAAACAACAAAGATGTTGAAGTAACAATAACCGAAGCACTCTCATCCATCTTACCAAAATCATTAGACAAAGACATCTCAGAAATTATTGAAAACTCATTAAAAGAAAAAAAGATAAAACTTAATCTAAACAAAAAAATAGACAAAATCAACAAAGACGAAATCACAATCCTAGCAACAGGAGTATCATCCAACAAAAACCTTGCAGAAAAAGCAAACATAAAACTAGGAAAGTTTGGAATCAAAGTTAACGAAAAACTAGAAACATCAGTAAAAGACGTCTACGCAGTTGGAGACTGTATTGAAACAATTAACTTAATCACAAAAAAACCATGGCCTTCATTAATTGCATCATCAGCATATAAACAAGGAACAATAGCAGGAGCAAATGCAGCAGGTTCATCTCAATCATACAGTGGAACACTAACAACGTTTGCAACAGTATTAGACAAAATAGAAATTGCGTCAACTGGATTAAACTCGCACTTTGCAAAAAAAGAAGGTTTCGACATAATCTCCGCAAAAGCAAAGTCAAAATCAAAGCCAGAATGGTTCCCAAATAACAAAGAGATAACCTTAAAGATCATAGTTGACAAAAAAACAAAAAAGATCCTAGGAGCCCAAGCCGTAGGAGACAAAGCAGCAGAAAAAATAAACTTAATCTCAGCAGCAATCTCATCTAACCAAACAATTCAAGACCTAAGCAACGTAGAATTAGCTTACTGTCCAGCTGTTTCCCAAACATATGACATAATAACTATGGTAGCTGACCTTATCTTAAGAAGACTCTAGTTCTAAACCAAAAACAACTTAAATAAAAAAACATCTCCCAATAGTATGAGAACTCATCCAGACTGGCTCAAAGTAAAGCTCCCTTCAGGAAAAAACTACCAAAAAATAAACTCCTTAGTAAGAGAACATAATCTAAACACCGTCTGCCAAGAAGCAAGATGCCCAAATAAAGGGGAGTGTTGGGACAAAGGAACTGCAACATTCCTAATTCTAGGAGACTCATGCACAAGAAACTGCAATTACTGTAACGTTCAGCACAACACCTCCAATACTATCAATACTTTAGAACCAATCTCCATAGCAAACACAATAAAAAAACTAAATCTTAATTACGCTGTCATAACATCAGTAACTAGAGATGACTTAGAAGATGGCGGAGCAAATCACTTCGCAAAAACAATCGAAAAAATAAAAAAATTAACAAACTGCAAAGTAGAAGTCCTAACACCTGACTTCCAAAACGACGTAAACTCAATAAAAACAATAACAAATACAAATCCAGATGTTTTCGCCCACAATATAGAAGTAGTAAAACCATTATTCCAAAAACTTAGACCTCAAGGCAGCTACAACAACTCAATAAACTTCCTAAAAAACATAAAATCAATCAACAAAAACATAAAAACAAAATCAGGATTGATGATTGGCTTTGGAGAAACAAAACAAGACATAATAAACACCTTAAAAGATCTAAAGCGAGCAAACGTAGACATCCTAACAATCGGACAATACCTTCAGCCAAGAAAAGACCTTCATAAAATAGAAAAATACTATACTCCAGAAGAATTCAAAGAATTAGAACAAACAGCAAAAGACCTTGGCTTCAAACATGTCTACTCAGGACCACTAGTAAGATCATCCTACAACGCAGAAAAGGTATTCCAATGAAAGTTAGACTAATTAACACCAACTACAACACTGCCTCAATGAACATGGCAATTGACGAAGCACTTCTAATCTCAAAAAAACCAGTTATAAGATTCTACAGATGGGCCCCCTCAGCATTATCACTAGGCTACTTCCAAAACATAAAAGATATCAACATACCCTACTCCAAGTCTCAAAACATAGACATTGTCAGAAGAATAACAGGAGGAAAAACAGTCCTCCATGACAAAGAGTTAACCTATTCAATAATCATGGACGAAACACTAATGCCAAAATCAATAATTGACTCATACAAACTAATTAGCAAAGGAATCCTCTCAGCACTAAAACAACTAAAACTCAATCCAGAGATGAATGAAACAGTAACAAAGAACTCAAAGTCAGCAATCTGCTTCAATGAACCATCTTATTACGAAATTACAGTAAATAATAAAAAAATAGTGGGTTCTGCTCAAACCAGAAAGAACAAAAAACTCCTCCAGCACGGCTCTATACTAATAGACCTTGACTACGACAAGTTAGTCTCAACATTCAATATAAAAAATAAAGAAGAAACTATAAAAAAAACAAAAGCAAGAGTCACCTCAATAAACAACGAGCTAAGAAAAGAAATCTCATACAACCAACTAAAAGAGGCATTAATCAGTGGGTTCCAAGACAACCTAGAAATAGAACTAGTAGAAGACCAACTAACAAAGGAGGAACTAGCCCTAGCAAATAAACTAGAAAAAGAAAAATACTCAACAAAACAGTGGAATATAAACGCTTCGACAGAAACTATTTAAACACTAATTAACCCCCTTCTAATAGAATAAAAATGAAAACAGTAATGGTTTTTGGCTCATTTGATTTACTTCATCCAGGCCATTTATTCTTCTTAAAACAAGCAAAAAAACACGGTGATAAACTAGTCGTAGTTGTGGCCCTGGACAGAACAATAGAATCAGTTAAACAACAAACTCCAAAATACAACGAAAGAGAAAGAATAGAACACGTAAGAGACATTAAATTCGTTGACAAAGCAATCTTAGGATATGAAGTGGATCCTTATGAAATCATTGAAGAAATAAACCCAGACATAATATGCTTAGGTTACGATCAAAACTCATATTCAGAAAACCTAAAAGAAGAATTAACAAGAAGACAGATGAACCCCAAGATAATAAGAATAGGATCATACAAAGAAGACCAATATAAAAGCTCAAAACTAAAAGAACTTTCTTAATATAAGAAATCTTTATATAAACCCTAATACCTTCTAAACAAACATCAAAATGGAAAAAACATACCAAAAAATAATAAGTGAAATAAAGAAATATTTCAAAGAAAACAATTTCAAAAAAGCAGTCATTGGACTATCTGGAGGAATAGATTCAAGCTTATCCGCAGTCCTAACTGCCAAAGCAATAGGCAGTGAAAACATTCTAGGGATCCTAATGCCTGAATCAGGATTAACAAGAAAAGAAAATGTTAATGATGCAATTGAACTAGCAAAATTCGCCAAAATAAAGTATACAATCATCCCAATCAACAAATTCATCCAACCATTCAAGGGAGTCAGTTGGAAAATAAATAAGATAGCACACATCAACACAAAATCAAGAATAAGGGCTAACATTCTCTACAACTACGCTAACAACCATAACGCTTTAGTAATAGGAACCTCAAATAAAACAGAAATAGCACTAGGTTACTTCACAAAATATGGAGATGGCGCTTGCGACATAGAAATCATCGGCAGCCTTTACAAAACAGAAGTAATTAACCTGTCAAAGTTCCTAAAGTTACCAGAAAATGTAATAACCAAACAACCAACTGCAGAACTATTCCACGGTCAGACTGATGAAAAAGAACTTGGAGCAAATTATCAAGAGATTGACAAAATCCTAAAAACAATTAAAAACAAAACCTCAAAGTCAAAGTTAGAAAAAGAAATAATAAAAAGGATTAATCAAAACAAACATAAAACAGAGAGTATACCAATAATAAAAGCCAAATAAAATGACAACTGCACTATTCTTAGGAAGATTCCAACCATTCCATAACGCCCATTTAGAAGATATAAAAACAGCATCAAAAGAAAACAATAACGTCATCATCGCAATAGGCTCTTCACAATATTCAGACACCAAAGAAAATCCTTTTTCTTATGAAGAAAGAAAAGAGATGATAACTATTTCACTAAAAAAAGAAAATATCTCAAACTATGAAATATTTCCAGTAACTGACATCCAAGACGACCAAAGGTGGGTAAACCATGTAGAAACATCTCTTCCTCCATTCAACATAATCTACACGGGCAACAAATTAACTGAAGAACTTTTCACCAAAGCCAACTATAAGGTAATAAAAGTAAAAATGATAGAAAACATCAACGGTACAACAATACGGGATAAAATAAAGAACAACGAAGAATGGGAATCACTAGTACCAGAAGCATCCTTAAATATAATTAAAAAAATCAATGGCATAGAAAGAATAAAAAATCTAAATTAGAAACTAATCAAAAACCTTCTTCAAAAAACCTTTCTTCTTACTTTCCTTCTCAAACTGCTTCAAAATTTCTTTCTGCTTCCCAGTCAGTTTCTTAGGAACATCAATAACAACTTCAACATTCTCATCCCCTTCCCCAGAGCCATGTAAATGTTTAATTCCTTTTCCCCTCATCCTAAAAACTGTGTTACTCTGAGTCCCAGCAGGTATCTTCAACTTAGCATTTCCATCTAATGTAGGAACATCAATCTCCCCACCAATTGCAGCAATTGTAAACGGAATATCAACCTTAACATTTAGGTCATCTCCTTCCCTTTCAAAGACATCGTGCTCCTCAACATGAACTACAACATACAAATCTCCAGTAGTTCCTCCTTTCTCTCCAGCCTCACCTTCACCTCTAACTAATAAATTAGTCCCATTCTCAGCTCCGGCTGGAATAGTTATCTCAATCTTCCTTGTTTTCTTGACCAATCCAGTACCATCACATTCAGGACACTCATTTTTAATAACCTTACCTTCCCCGCCACACTTTCTACATGCAGCAGTTGTAGCAAACATACCAAATGGTGTTCTTTGAGTTCTCCTAACAACACCAGAACCATCACAATCATCACAATCAGTAACATCAGAGCCAGATTCAGCACCAGAACCATCACATTCAGGACATTTCTCCAATCTAGGGATAGATATATGCTTCTTAATCCCATCAGCAGCTTCCTTTAAAGTAATCTCCATATCATACCTCAAATCAGCCCCACCACGAGGACTTCTCCTTCTTCTACCACCTCCACCTCCACCAAAACCACCTGAAAAAAATCTGTCAAATATATCTCCAAAATCAAATGAACTAAAATCAGATGATCCAAAATCAGAAGTATTAAATCCACCATATCCAGATGACCTCTTGAAAGCATCAGCATCTCCAAACTGATCATATTGTGCTCTCTTCTGATCGTCACCCAAAATAGAAGCAGCTTCATTCAATTCCTTGAACTTCTCAGTAGCATCATCCCCATCATTAACATCAGGATGATGTTTCTTCGCCAGATTCTTGTAAGCTTTCTTAATCTCCTCTTTAGTTGCGTTCTTCTCCACACCTAAAGTTTTGTAATAGTCCTTTGTCATTTCAATTCCCACTAACTAATCCCTCTCCAATACTCTCCATTTCTTTAATAACCTTTTGGTTACCTTCTAACTCATTAATCTTATCAGCTTTAGTATAATACGAACCAACTTCTTCCATCTCAAGTATCCGGAGAAAAGTACGAAATATCTCCATCGTTTCCTTAACGGACTTATCAATCCCACCACCAACACCCAAAATAAAAGCTTTCTTTCTTTTCAATTTCTTACTAAACCAATAAGGGTTACATCTGTCCATAAAATTCTTCATCCTAGCAGTTACATTGCTAAAATAAGAAGGACTAGCCAAAATCACCAAATCAACCTCCTCCAATTTACCATAAATCTCATCCATATCATCAGTGATACAGCAAGAATGTTTCACAAGACAATGTTTATCTCCACCATCACAAAAATTAATCTTCTTCTCCTTTAATTTAATCTCTTCAACTTCAGCACCAGCAGATTTAGCTGACTCTAGAATCAAACCTAACATAAAGTCAGTGTTCCCCTTTCTAGGGCTACCATTCACAGCCAGTATTTTTACCATTTATCCCGATTTTCAATGGGTGAGTGGAGGGCCATCAGTTGCACATAAAGTACAAAGGGCTATACCCCCCTATTTCACATCAGTTGTCAACAAATAAAAAAATTATATTATTTCTTTTTCTTCTTATCTTCGTCCTCTACCTTGTACTCTGCATCAACCACTTTGTCATCTTTCTTCTTCTCTTCCTTAGCAGTCTCTGCACCAGCAGCACCAGCCTTCTGATTCTTAGCTTGTTCTTCAGCAACCTTCTTGTACATCTCAGCTGACATCTTCTGAACTAGTTCGTTCACTTCATCCAGTTTCTTCTTAATCTTCGCTGTATCTTTCTTCTCAGGCTTAAGCAACTCTTCAAGCTCCATTATCTTTCCTTTAACAGTCTCAAGTTCTTTCTTGTCAACCTTGCCTTCAAAGTCTTTAAACATCTTCTTTGAAGAAAACACTAAAGAGTCTGCCTGGTTTACTACATCAACTTCTTCCTTCCTCTTCTTGTCTTCCTCAGCATGTGTATCTGCATCCTTCTTCATCTTTTCAACTTCTTCTTCAGAAAGTTTGT
>Ga0187827_10009201_pt1 | contig 10515 bp, 9 predicted proteins | sample ETNtaG_39_FD_167969 | JGI IMG/M metagenome (GOLD analysis project Ga0187827, IMG submission 167969) | Marine microbial and viral communities from oxygen minimum zone, Eastern Pacific Ocean - ETNP2014_SV_150_PacBio MetaG (Illumina Assembly) | ecosystem: Environmental > Aquatic > Marine > Hypoxic... | reverse complement strand
GCCTCATACCTTTTCGCAGAATAAACCTCACAAAACATCCCGCGTGGGTCCTTAAATACTTTAGGCTCTATAATTAACACCCCTTCTAGAGGAGCTTTGCTGACTTTCATTAAATATTTCCCTTTAGAAAAATTATAGACTCAGGGTATTTCGGCCTATTTATATACTAAAGCCTACAGAAAAGATCAAAAATATACATCCAGTACAATCCCATACCGCCCCGTCTTATCTTCTCCTTCACCGCAAGCCGAGCAAGGGAATAGCTCTTCAAAAATGCTTCAGGAAATTATCATAAACTCCGACAAATAATTCAGTATTGCCAAAGCACAAGAAAATAAGAAGCCACCTAAACATCATGGGAATGCCTAATGAAATCTAACACCTCAACGACCTTCAAGCCAGAAACCAAAACAACAGAAAAACATCAAAATTCAGATATTTTTACGAAGGGGGCTACCGAAGAATATTCCCAGGACCCCAAAGTTATCAGGCAACAATTGCTTCAAATAAAAAATCCAAATTTTTCGAAAAGCTGGGCGACTGAATAAAAATTTTCCACCCCGTCCCTTATTACTGGCATTAAACTGAAGGCTCATTCCTGAGAATAAACGTTGTGTCTATCCTTTCCCATCCTCAGGAAATCACTTTCGGGTTCCCACCACCAGCATATGTCTGAATAAATACCGCAAGGGAGGAAACACTCTATTTAAAGAAAGATCCAGGTTGAACGCAAAGCGGGTCAACCAGTTATCCGGGTTATCGTACAGCATCCCAGACACCACTCCTAACGGAACTGAAAATAATTCTTCATAATAATGGCGAGTATGGAATCTTTTTTCCAACTCATCAAGTTCCTTGAACATGAGGGGCTTTTCATCCACTGTACGGGCAAAAGGCGTCATCGCCCTCACCAGCTTTCCCACCGGGTTGATGCCCAACGGCTCAACAAACAAGATTCGCCCACCCGGTTTCAAAACCCGGCATACCTCATTCAACGCCCGAACATAATCCAAATGATGCAGGATGGCACAACCATAGACAAAATCAAAAGACTCGTCCTCAAACTCAAGACAATTGGCATCCATTAAACGAAAATGCGGCTTGACCACTGTATCGAGCGCATTTTTCTTACCCTGATTGATCTCTTCCCGAGAAATATTAATGCAATGCAAATTCGCCGGTCGAATACCATTATCTTCCACCCAGACTTTCCAGGAAATGGAACCCAGCTCCAGCACATCTTTACCTTGGGCGTACTGCAGTTCATCACGAATAATCTGATCTCTTCGCTGTAAAAACAGGTGACAGGTGTGATCAAACACCCGCATATACCCATCTCTTTGCAGTCCTTCGTTAAAAGCCTCTTGTTCCCTGCAAGTTCTGGAAGAAAGCGGACTCTCAGTCATCCTTCTCCTCCACAAGCATATCCGTACCCAGCCATCATTAAATCCTTGAAAAAAAAACTATTACAGACTATAACCCATTCAAATCCGCAAACTACTTTAACATAATTGAGTCAAGGTATCCCATAGTCCACGAGCATTGTATAATAAAAAACCTCTGAAAAAATAAATCTGATATTATTCATCCTCAACTGCTCCATCCTCCGGGCCCAATCCATGTCAGGATCGAAGGTCCCGGTAACGGAAAGAGCACTTAGTTAACAACCACCATAAAGCCATAGAAAAAGAACCCTTAATATGAAAATCATTCCCGCTGTTGATATCAAAGAGGGGCGTTGTGTGCGCCTGTCACAAGGAAAAGCTGATCAGGAAACCGTTTACTCAGATGATCCTGTCGCCATGGCCTGCCATTGGGACGAAGAAGGCGCTCCTCTCATACATGTTGTAGATCTCGACGGTGCCTTCGATGGCCAACCGGCCAATGCCGAAACAGTAAAACAGATAATTTATAACAGTTCGGTTGACATACAGGTAGGAGGTGGCATCCGCAACCTTAAGACCATCGAGGCCTACATTAAAGCCGGCGCCTTTAGGGTAATTCTTGGAACCATCGCGCAAAAGGAACCCGAATTCGTTGCCGAGGCGTGCAGGGAATTTCCCGGTAAAATAATCGTTGGCATTGATGCCCGAGACGGCAACGTAGCCATCAAAGGGTGGGTGGAAGTTTCAGACCAGCGAGCCACAGACCTGGCGCAAAAACTGGAATCCTATGGCGTGGCGGGTTACATCTTCACCGATATCAGCCGCGACGGAATGTTGCAAGGCCCCAACCTGAAAAGCATCAAAGAATTTACGGACAGCACCGAACGGCCAGTGATCGCCTCTGGAGGCGTGAGCAAGCTATCAGATATTGAAGACCTTCTGGCTCTTGAGCCTAACGGCGTTGAAGGCATCATCACGGGCAAAGCTCTGTACGACAAAAGCTTCACCTATCCTCAAACCCTCGAATTGCTTAACCACCATGCTGGCTAAAAGAATTATTCCCTGTCTGGATGTAAAAGACGGCAGAGTAGTCAAAGGTGTAAACTTTGTAAACCTGCGCGATGCCGGCGATCCGGTGGAGGTCGCCGCCGCTTACGAAAAAGAAGGCGCCGACGAGTTAACCTTTCTCGACATCACCGCCTCCCATGAAAAACGGGATATTATCCTGGATATTGTCGCACGCACCGCCGAAAAAGTTTTCATGCCCCTGACCGTGGGCGGAGGAGTTCGTAATTTAGATGACATTCGCAATCTCCTTAACGCAGGAGCAGACAAAGTTGGCATCAATACTGCGGCGGTACACAATCCTGAGTTTGTTCGTAACGCCGCCGAAAAGTTTGGCAACCAATGCATCGTGGTTGCAGTCGATGCCAAACGGGTGGAATCCACTAAAAAACCGACTGACTATGAATTGGCCTGGCGTGACAAGCACTCCGATCTTTTTCTGACAGGAAACGAATCGGAACCTTCGTTTGAGGTATTCACCCATGGGGGAAGAAATCCCACCGGTATCCATGCCGTGCGCTGGGCCCAACTCATGGAAACCTACGGAGCCGGGGAAATCCTCCTCACAAGTATGGACTGCGATGGAACCAAAAGCGGATACGATCTGGAACTCAACCGCTCCATCTCAGAATCACTCTCAATCCCTCTCATAGCCTCCGGCGGAGCGGGAACACTGGATCATCTTTTTGAAGGAATTGTCAAAGGTAAGGCAGACGCCGTTTTAGCCGCGTCTATTTTTCACTTCAAGGAATTCACCATTGGAGAAACAAAAAGGTATTTAAAGTCGAAGGGGATTCCGGTCCGCATATAAAATTCTACAACACTCCACAGTTTTCAAATTCAAGCGATTTCGCTTCCGTATCCAGTCTGGCTCCCACTCCCATCGGTAAAGTGAGCATTTCCCGTCCGTGTCCGGCAGGAAAATTCGTTAAAATCGGGAAAGAACTGTCGGCGAACAAGTCTCGCAAAATTTCCTTAAAAGACCCGCCCGCTTTCCCTGAAGACTGGCAATTGACCATTTCTCCAAAAACGATTCCACGGATCCCCTTGAACTTTCCCGCCTGTTTCAAATGCCAGAGCATTCCGTCAATCTTATAAAGAGGTTCATTGACATCCTCAATCAAAAGAATCCGATTGCGCGTTTTAACTTCCCATGGCGTTCCCAAAGAACGGCAAAGTAGAGTGAGACACCCGCCCGTCATTTTTCCCTCAGCAACTCCCGGATTAAAAACTCGCGCCCCCTTTGCAGTGAGCCTTTTACCGGATTTTTTTCCCAAAAGGATTTCGCTGAACTGGCGCTTTGACTTTGGCATGGGATAGCATCCAAAGTTTCCCGCTACCATCGGACCATGAAACACCACCAGCAAACATTCCTGAACGAGAAATAAAAGAAGAAGCGTGATATCACTGGACCCGACAAAAACCTTGGGATTCCTGCGAATGACGGATGAATCAAGACCGGAGAGAACTCGATTACCTCCATAACCACCTCGTGCGCAAAAGACTCCCTTTATTTCCGGGTCTGCAAACAAATCATTCAGATCCTGCGTCCGTTGCTTATCCGTTCCCGCCAGATACCGATCTCTGGCCAGAACATGTTTCGCCACCACAGGCAAAAATCCCATTCGCTTAAGCGTTCGCAATCCTTTCTCCAGAATTTCTGGATCAACCGGACCCGCCGGCGCGACCACCCCTACCCGGTCTCCCTGTTTCAATCTCTTAGGATATTTCATCTGATTTATTCTGCATTACAAATTTGACTGAAAACCTGTACAACACCGGCTATAAACCAGTACAATGAGGTCTGCATATTAACCGCAACCAATTATGATTCCTGTAGCCGCTATATTGCAAGCCAGAATGACCTCCACCCGACTTTCGGGGAAAGCCCTTTGTCCTCTGGCTTGTGTTCCGCTGGTCTAGCATATCATTAATCGACTCAAGGCGGTGACCGATCTCGATCATATCATATTGGCTGTTCCTGACTCACCCGCCGAAACTCCCCTTATAGAAACAGCCCGGCGATTGGATATTTCCGTTATCAAAGGTCCTGAAGAAGATGTTCTTCAAAGATTCCTGATGGGCGCCGGGCAAGTGAACGCCCAGCATATCGTGCGAATCTGTGGAGATAACCCTCTGTTCTAGTCATGACCCTAAAATTTTAATTTGAAAAAATATATTTCCATATGTTAAATTTCTTGGATAGAATTTATTGAATAGCAAACTCGGTAGTGCCGCTCGAAAATCTCATCCCATAGTAGCTCGTACCCACACAGCAGAAAATGATCGAAGTAGAACAACTTTCTAAATCATATGGCCCCAGGGAAGCGATAAGAAATTTATCGTTTCAGATTGAAAAGGGGGAGGTCGTTGGTTTTCTAGGGCCGAATGGTGCCGGCAAGTCTACGACAATGAACATCTTGTCATGCATCATGCCCGCGTCAAGCGGTAGTGTGAAAATTTGTGGTTTTGATATCTTTGAACAAACCCTGGAAATCCGCAAACTCATTGGCTACCTTCCCGAAACGCCACCACTGTATTCCGACATGGTTGTCTCTGATTACCTGACCTTTGCGGCCAGGCTACGCAATGTTCCTTCCGGGAAAGCCCGGTCAGCAGTGGAACAGGCCGTCGAAAAATGTTCTCTCCAGGATGTCAGCAATCGGATCATAGGCCGATTGTCAAAAGGATATCAGCAAAGAGTCGGCATCGCCCAGGCTCTGGTCCACGATCCGGATATTCTGATTCTTGACGAACCCACTATTGGACTGGATCCGATCCAAATCATCGAAATCCGCAAGCTGATCCAGGACCTGGCCTCGTCACACACAATCATTTTAAGCTCGCATATCCTTCCCGAAATAACACAAATTTGCAAACGGGTTATCATAATAAGCGATGGTGAAATTGCGGCCGTCGATTCGCTGGAATCTCTAACGACCCGGTTGCACAAGGGGGAAAGATTGATTCTTAAAGTGCGCCAAAATGACAGCGATATCATTGAAAAACTCCGCGCACTGAATCAGGTGAATACCGTTGTTGAGCAGGAGACCGGGCAATTCACAATTGACTGCGAACCGGGTTCCAATATTCAGGAAACCGTCGCCAAGCTGGCTCTGGACAACAACTGGGGAATCGTAGAGCTTAAACAAGCCTCCATGACGCTGGAAGACATTTTCCTCAAACTGACGCTGGAAGAAAATGAGGTGACACAATGAAAAATGTGTGGATCGTCGCCAAAAGGGATCTCGGCTCGTTTTTCAACTCACCTGTATTTTATTGTGTAACCACGGTATTTCTAATTCTTTATGGTTTCATCTTTTTTAATATTCTTAGTTATTTCAGCTTTCAGAGTTTTCAATCGCATCAGCTACGCGGAGCAAATATTGGATTGAACCTGAACGAGATGGTGATTGAACCTTCTTTCCAGAACATGGCGGTGATTCTTCTACTCATTATCCCCTTGATCACCATGCGCAGCTTTTCCGAAGAAAAGAAATCAAAAACATTTGCCCTTCTTTTATCCTCGCCGATTCATCTTGAGGAAATTATTCTAGGAAAGTTTCTAGCCTGCATGATAGTGACCGGGCTCATGATTTTTCTTTCAGGATATTCGACCGGATACCTGATCTTTGCGGGGCAACCGGAAACCGGCCCCATACTTACAGGCTACCTGGGAATACTCCTCATGACGGGGTGCTATGTAGCAATGGGATTGTTCGCTTCTTCTCTGACTGACAATCAGATTATCGCCGCTGTCACAAGTTTTGGCCTGGCCTTATTCATGTGGGTTATAGGCTGGGGAGCCCAATCGGCTGGCCCTGTACTGGGACAGGTATTTGAATATCTTTCTCTCATAACGCACCTGGAACATTTTCTAAAGGGTTTGATAGATTCAAGCGATCTGGTTTATTACTTTTCCTTTATCCTTTTTGGGTTGTTCCTGACCCAAAGAGTCCTCGAATCATCCCGGTGGAGATGACGCGATGAAAAAACGGACAGTACTTCACGGAACCAACTCGCTTGTCCTCCTTGCGGTTTTTCTGGGTATTCTGGTTTTTATAAATCTGATTGTCTTTCGCCATAAACAGCTGTATGACTTTACGGAAACTGGTTTATACACGCTTTCCCCGCAAACAAAAAAGATCGTTGAGACTTTGCCGCGCAAAGTCAATATGATCGCTTTTTTCCAAACCGGTTCGCCAGAGAAAAGTTCATTTCAGGACCAGATGCAAGCCCTGATAGAATCCTCAGAGAAACTCAGCATCTCTTTTATCGACCCTGACAAAAATCCTGCCATAACCAAAAAATACGGTATCACTACCTACGGCACCATTGTTCTCGAAAGCGGAGCGAAAGAATCCAAGGTCAAAGACCCTACTGAAGCGAATCTGGTCAACGGAATTCTTAAGGTAGTCAAGGACCAACAAAAAGTAATCCGGTTCATGGAAGGTCATGGAGAAAAACGCATTAGTGATGAAGAGAACCAGGGCTTGTCAGTTGTCAAGGAAGCTTTAGAGAAAGACGGATTCCAGGTTGAAAGCTTCTTACCGCTTCAAGCAGGCGAAGTTCCAGCAGACACAAAACTTCTTGTCATTCCAGGCCCCGAAAAACCTGTTGCAAAGGAAGAGCAGAAAATAATTGAGGACTATCTGAATTCAGGCGGGTCGGTGCTTTTGCTTCTGGACCCCAAATCCAAATTCGGAATGGAAGACTTGCTAAAGCGGTGGAGCATTGATATTCCTGATTCGTTTGTCATCGACCCCATGTCCAAACTATTCGGGGGTGACTACGCCGCGCCGGTGGTCAGTCAGTATATCGTTCATGACATCACCCGCGACTTTGTGCTCCCAACCATTTTTCCTCTTCTGCGCATGGTAAAAGCCGGGAAAGTTGATGGCATAAAAACTACCGAGTTCCTGCAAACAGGGGCAAACAGTTGGGGTGAAACTAATCTGGTCGCTCTCAACGAGGGCAAGTCCCAGTTCGATGAAAAATCAGATTTCAAGGGCCCCGTCCCCGTGGCGGTCATCTCCACTCGAGAAACACCCATTCAAGGTCCAAAACTAAATCCTGACGGCGATACGAAAACTTCTACTACTTCTAAAAATACCAGACAAGCCCAACTGGTAGTTATCGGCGATTCAGATTTCGTGGGCAACAAGTATTTTAATTTTTCCGGAAACGGTGACTTGTTTCTAAACACCACCTCGTTTCTGGCAGAAGAAGAAAACCTTATCTCTATACGCCCCAAAGAAAGGAAGAACACTCCACTTTCCCTGACAAGTACTCAGGGGGTATTTATTTTGATGCTGGGAGTTTTAACGCCATCCCTCGTCGTTTTAATGGGAATAAGAACCTGGTGGAGGAGACGTAGTCTATGAAATTTAAGGGAACGATTACGTTAACGATAGCGTTTATCGGAATCGTTCTTTACTATTTCCTGATAGATGTGCCAACAGCGGAGCGAAAAAAAGAAGACAAAATACGCTCTGAAAAAGTCCTGCTGTTCGAACCAGATGATGTTGACACCTTTTCCATCATTAAAAATAAAATCTCCATCACATTAAAGCGCTCAAGCACCAGCGAATGGCAAATGACCGCACCGGTCAATGCGAAAGGTGACACTGCCGCCGCCTCAACCTATCTATCTTTTCTCAACAACCTCAGTTTCACCCGTGTCGTTGATGACTCTCCTAAAGATTTAAGTATCTTCGGACTCAACACGCCCACCCTTAAAATTTCTCTCTCAATGAAAAATGGAGGGGCTCAAGGAATTCGAGTAGGTTTCGACCATCCAATGGGCAGTAAAATCTATCTAGCCCGATCAGATGGAAATACAGTCCTCTCGGCAACAGTCGCCAGAAACAATCTTGATCGAAGTGTTTACGACTTGCGCGATAAAACCATACTCAGTTTTGAGACTTCGAAAGTCACCAAACTGGAATGCACTCGTGATGAAAAAACCCTTGTGCTGGAAAAAATTGAGGAGTCCTGGAAATTATCGGAAGAAAAAAACAACGCCAAGGGAAGTGAAAACGAAATATCAAATTTTTTAAACAGCATTCGGGCCGCACGCATCAAGGAATTCGTAGAAGAGCATCCCGAACAACTCGCTTCTTACGGATTAGATAATCCCAAACTTATTCTAAAGGTGATCAGCGCAAAGGTAAGTGATCCACTCACTTTACTGATCGGGAAGAAAGGCGAAAATGGATTCTACGCCAAAATACTTTCCGAAAAAAATGTATTCATCATAGAACAATCATTGTTCAACACTCTAAACAACAGTCGGTTGGTGGATTTCGCTGACAAGTCACTGGTCAATTTCAGCGATGACGAAGTAGCACGCCTGAACCTCCGTATGAACGATGAGGCAATTCACCTGATCCGTGATGAAAAAGATTTACAAAAATGGACCATCGAGAAACCTGTGAACGCACAGGCCAGCACGGCAACAGTTAACAGCCTGCTGTTTGACTTGAAAGACACACGCATCGTGGAATTTGTAAAAACATTTGTCACCAACCCGGAACCCTTCGGTTTCGATCCGCCAGAAAAAAAATTAACCCTCACCTACAAAGATGGGAAAACATGGTCGTTAATACTTGGAAACCAAACATCAAGCGGAGAACATTATTTTGCGAGGCGAACAGGAGAAGAAGCGGTGTTCACACTCAAGCGGTCTTCCATGGAAACCATATTTCGCTCCCTGAATGATTTGAAAGACAAGACACTCCTTGAGTTTAATAAAGATGAAGTCCGGCAAATTAAAATTCTTAAACCAGAACAAACTTTCGTTTTAAAAAAATTTGAAAAAGAATGGAACCTTACCCAACCCGAAAAGCTTGACGCTGTCCCCGATTTCATAGGCAATGACATACTCTGGACACTGAATTCTCTGGAGTTCGAATCCGCCCTGTCAACAGATCCTGGCGATACAACCACCGGCCTCGGCCAACCCCGGCTTGCAGTCGAATTGTTGGATAAAAAGGACAGGGTTCTCGCCCATATGATGGTGGGAAGGGCCGTCGCCAAATCACCCGATCTTTACTATATCCAAACCACGAGCAATCCCATAATATATACGGTTAACAAGCGAATTCTTAGTGAAATCCCTGGTAATATCAATAAATTCAAAGTCCAATCCAAGTCAGAGTGATTTTGATTTCCCTGACCCCAAAAATCTCCCATTTCCCCAGAAATAAGTCTACTTTATAAGGGCGAACTTTAGTCCAATCTACACAATATGTAGTGTCAAGCCCCTCATTGTCCCCAGAAATTAAAAAAAATTAACGGAATAATACAATAAAAGACAATCACTTATGGGATAGTTTTGGTCTTTCAAAAATTTATCCCTTGACAGCTACCACATGTAGTGGTAATTTTCGAGGGACATACAATATAAAGGAAGATAGTGTACAGATAGGTCTGTTTAGTTAGTTACCTTTTGAAAAAACGATAAAAGCGTACAGGATTATGTCGTATTTTGAAAATAACTATTTTAGAAAACTGGACGACGTTAGAACTCACCCTGGGCGGGTTACTAAGAAAGATGCTTCTGTGGAAGGTATGGTGCGTCCCATGGTTTTGGTACTGGACAGTCTTACGGCTGTTGGGAAGCACTCGTGTTACAACCCCTTCCCAAACCCCCAAATGCATGAGCGCCGGCCGAACCCTCTAAGATTTCATCGGCAGAAGAAGTTCTTCCAATCGGCGTACCATAGAAGCCCTTTTGCCCGTTCCCTGCATTCCCAAATGGGTCTGCATAACGGAATAGTAGCCCGCCATCCTCTTTTTGCTTTAGAACAGTCCGCCTATGGCGGGACCTCTATTTAAAGCCCTTCGGCTCTCGTCAAGGGCAGGATGTTAAAACGATTTTTGTACAATTGCTTTAAATGAGAGGTTTCTCCAGGGCGGACTTTTCATCTCCCTCCCGTCTCCCTCCGCATTAATATTTTTGCGCGGCAAACCCACTTCGATTATAGTTAGCACATCGCCCAGAAACCCGCTTCCCAAGGAAATCTTTTATATGACTCAAAAAACGTGCAAAGTAGCCGGTCCG
>Ga0187827_10009198_pt1 | contig 10518 bp, 13 predicted proteins | sample ETNtaG_39_FD_167969 | JGI IMG/M metagenome (GOLD analysis project Ga0187827, IMG submission 167969) | Marine microbial and viral communities from oxygen minimum zone, Eastern Pacific Ocean - ETNP2014_SV_150_PacBio MetaG (Illumina Assembly) | ecosystem: Environmental > Aquatic > Marine > Hypoxic... | reverse complement strand
AGCTTAAATTAGTTTTGCAAATCCAAGGTAAATTTTAGATGGCGATGTTAACCTTGTATTAGAATTTTGTCAATTTTAAATAGTCCATATTCCCTTGATTTGCTTAAAAAAAATGTTAAAATTGCAAGAAGTTTGTAGCAACTGCTAATTAATTGTAACTTTATAGCATTTAACGTGGAATTTGTTATGGCCAAAGGCATAAAAATAAAAAGTGCGAAAACAAAAAGTGCAAAAACTGAAGATGCAAAATCTATAGAAGACACTATCCTTAAATTAGAACAACGTATCCAGGAACTAAAAGATGATACTGATCAAGATGACGCCCCTGCTCAAATAGAAAAACTGGAAAATGAGAGAACGGCTCTTCAGAAAAAAATGTATTCCAACCTTACCCCCTACGAAATAGTAAAAATTGCACGTCATCATCTTAGACCCCCATTCTCTGACCATCTGAAACTGATGGTTGACGATTTTATTGAACTGCACGGAGATCGTAATTTCGGGGATGACAACGCCATAGTTACAGGATTCGGTACTATTGGCGGGAAAAAAGCGCTGATCATTGGTCAACATAAAGGGAAAACAACAAAAGAGAGAATCGAAAGCAACTTTGGAATGCCCAACCCGGAAGGATACAGAAAAGCATTACAGAAAATGAAACTGGCAGAGAAATTTAAATTACCAATAGTTACGCTGATCGACACACCGGGAGCAAATCCGGATATAGGAGCAGAGGAGCGTGGCCAGGCACATGCAATAGCTATAAATATTGCAGAAATGAGCAAGCTCAGAACTCCCATAATCTGTATTGTCATTGGAGAAGGTGGTAGCGGCGGAGCACTGGGAATCGGTGTGGGTGATAAATTCTCAATCCTTGAATTCGCTTATTGCTCTGTTATCTCACCTGAAGGCTGTGCGGCTATCTTGTGGAAAAGCAAGGATCATACAGAAGCAGCTGCTAACGCCCTACATTTGACGGCAAAGGAGTTACACAAGCTGAAAATAGTTGACGAAATCATTCCTGAACCGGTAGGAGCAGCACACAATAATCCGAAGGAGATGACCAGGATATTAAAGGAAACTATCGTTCGATATATAGATGAACTCCAGGCAATACCTATAGATGAATTGATCGAGAGAAGATATCAAAAGTATAGAAAAATTGGCAGTTTCCTAGGCGGAGAATAGTTAGAACAAAGTTTTGAAGTGCCTTAAGTGAACTAAAGTGCATAAAGTTAAAGAATCTTTCCTGAGAAAACTTAATACAATAATATTAATTCTCCTGATTACCAATCCTGTATTTGGATTTGGAAAGGAAACACCGGATCAAGTACTGACAAAGTACTTAAAATCGCTCTATTCAAATAACCTGAAAAAAACATACAGTTATCTTTCAAAGGCAGACAAGAATACTATAACCAGAATTGAATTTATAAAACAGAACAGCCTTGACGATCCTTTTGCCCGGGAAATAGCAAAGACAGTTTCTTCGCTGCGCAAGTACAATGTAAATGAAACAATAATAAATGAAGACAGTGCATCCGTCAACATTACCATAACATCCCCGGACATGTCCAAAGTCATGGGAGAAATATTCGGGCCTTTTCATGGCCAAAAAAACATGGAAAACCCACAGGAAGCAGCCAGATATATGCTGAAGCAGTACCTGAAAAAGGGCAACGTACCAATGGTTAAAGAGAGAGGAACCTTTACACTGATAAATGAAGAGGGTAGATGGAAGGTCCTCTTAAACCTGACACAGTAATTATGTAAGGTTTAACTTAATTAAATTAGGAAAAGGATAAGGTTATGAGAGAAATGCTATTAGATATGGTAAAAAGAGTTGGGTTCAATCTTGAGCAGTTGCAGAAAGACTTCGAAGAGTGGTTTAGGGGTAAGTGCGAAAAAATTACTGCAATCAAAGAATCTTATGAGGACACCAGTTCATGTACATATGAACACCAATACACACAGTTTGGTAAAGAACGGGAGCATTTGATTGATTTACATAAAGCAATTCTTGAAAAAGAGCTTGATGAAACAGAAGATCCCAGAATTCTCATGCAAAATATTTTTAATGATTACGATGAACTGCTCCGTAAATATCGTGGAATAATACCTCTGGACTATTCATTAGATATCATCCCTGACAAGGCACATGCTGATGAAGGAAGCGAAGTAGAAACAGAAATTCTCCATTTCTTCCCATCAAATTGCAAGAGAGAGCAGATAATAGAACATACAGCAGAAATCATCAAACACATTCAGGAAGAATCCCTTTCTGATACACCAATTTGGGTCAAGGTCATCCAACATAAGGGAATAAAATAGATTTACGATTAAAAATTAAAGATTGAAAATAAAAACAGAAGTTTGTCCTCCATTTAACCTTAGTTCACTTTGATCTTCTGCTCACTTACCGCCCGGACAGGTAGTCACTTTTAACCGGACACAAAATATGTCTGCATCTAAAACTCTTAATCTGGCAATACTTATTTCCGGTAGCGGAACTACACTTCAAAACATTATTGATAAAATAAACGATAACTCCCTTAATGCCAAAATCCAGGTTGTCGTATGCAACTCACCTGACGCCTATGGCATTAAGAGAGCAGAACAGAACAATATTCCCACAGCCATAGTACAACACAAAGGCCATAACCAGACAGAAGATTTCAGTAACACTATAATAAAAGAGATTGAAAAATATCCTGTTGACCTGATAATACTTGCCGGTTTTCTACACCTTTTCAAAATCCCTGATTCATATGCGGGCAAGGTGATGAACATTCACCCTGGACTAATTCCTTCCTTCTGTGGTAAAGGGTTTTATGGGCACCATGTCCACAAGGCTGCGATTGAAAGTGGTGTTAAAATATCAGGTTGTACTGTTCATTTTGTTGATAACGAATATGATCGTGGGCCAATAATTATCCAGAGAACTGTTCACGTAGACACCGATGACACTCCGGTCACACTTGCGCAAAAGGTTTTTAAAGAAGAGTGCATAGCTTACCCGGAAGCAATACGCCTATTTGCTGAAGAAAAATTAAAAATTGATGAAAGAAAAGTCAGTATCTTAAACCACTAATTATGAAAATCAAACTTCTGATCATTTCAATAATATGCCTGTTTATTGTTCAGACTAGCACTCCTTCCCCTGCTGTCTCTATTTTGAGAGTTGAACTATCAGTATTCGAACTTCAGAACCAGGCATTTTATAACTTACGGAGAGGAAAATTCATTGATGTATTTAAGAATTGCGAAGAGCTTCTGGCAATCAACAAAAAAAGCGTCCTCGCTTACGAACTACTACAAGTTGCTTTCGCTGCAATCGGAAACTTCGACAGGGCACAGGAATTGATTGACTCTTTAAAAGAGGCCTCCACTAATCTATCGCTTACACATCTATCAAAAGGAATAATCTTACTCTCCCAGGGAAAATTTGATGAGGCAGTTGAGGAGTGCCAAACATCTATAACCCTGGACAAAGACAACCCCCTCGCGCTCTACTACCTGGGTAGGATACACACAGAGAAGAAAGAGTTTGAGAATGCTGATGCATATCTCAGGAAGGCAATTGAGAGTGAACCAACACTCGCGTTGGCATATACCGGCCTTGGCATAAATTATCTGTTACAGAAAAATACAGAAGAATCCTTCAAAAACTACAAAAAGGCGCTCGATATTGACCAGGACGAACATATGGCACGAGTGGGTCTTGCTACAATATTAGTAGGATTAAAGGGATATGAAAAAGCTATTGAACAATACAAACTTGTAATTAAAAAAGTACCCACTTTTACCAGGGCCCGTCAGAGCCTTGCTGCACTCAATCTCCAGCTGGGAAGGTTTAAAGATGCAATCAAGCAATCTAACGAAATCCTGAAAATTGACCCGGACAATGCACCTGCTTATCTGATACTCGCCAGATCTTATTCATACATAGACAACTTCGCTGATGCCATTATAAGCATCAGCAAGTTTATTGAGATACGGGAATCATCGTTTGAAGGAAACTACCTTTTGGGTTCTTTCCAGATGGCAACTGGAGATATCAAATCTTCAAAAGTATCAATAGAGAAAGCCGAAAGGATTGATGGCGGAAGAGGCAACATGATGATAGCCAGCGCCTTGTTAAACCACATTGAAGGCAACCATAATACTGCAGAAGTATATCTAAAAAAAGCAATGGAAGTTACACCGGAAATCCACCATCCTATGATCAACATCTTTTTAACAAACCTTTACCTCTCGCAGGAAAAGTTCAAATCTGCAAACGAGAGTTTAAAACTATCCGAAAATTTTATCAACGGATTCAAATCAAATAATCTTGAACTGAAACCTGATGCTGAAATTGAAAAATCTTTTGTTCACACAAATCTTGCTATCTTCTTCTATCTGAATAAATGGTATGACAAAGCAATTACAATGTGTGACGCAGCACTAGTACTCCATCCTGACTACCCGCTCACCTTGTATGTAAAGAGCAAAACACTGATAGACAAAAAAGATTTTAGCCGGGCCTTTGTACAACTGAAAAAAATAGTAGAGACACATCCATACTTTATATCTCCTCACTACGACTTAGCTAAACTTTATCTGCTAATGGGCGAAACTGACAATTCAATTGAAGAGTACAAAAGGCTGGCAGATCTAGATCCGAAGAATGCACTAGTCCACCTCTCTATAGGAAATATATACTCCAGGCAAGGAAAATTAGACGAGGCCCTGAACGAATATAAACAAGTCGTTGCGTTGGCTCCTGAGTCTCCCGTTGGATATAATGAACTGGCTTATCACTATGCTGAGAGCGGAACTAATCTTGATGAAGGGCTGGAATATGCTCTGAAAGCTGCGGAGTTAGCCCCAAAAGACGCTGCAATCCTTGACACCCTGGGTTGGATTTACTTTAAAAAAGAGAATTTTATCAAAGCCGTGGAAACCCTGAAATCCGCTGTAGCATCAAGGCAAAACTCACCAACAATTCGATTCCACCTTGGGATGGCATATTACAGAAACAGTGACCTTAAGAAAGCTTTGAACGAATTCAAGAACTCTCTGAAAATCTCAGCAAGATTCAAAGAAGCATCCAAAGCAAAGGAAATGGTTGATAAGATTGAAAGCCAATTGAATCAAACACAGAAGTAAAATGTTGAAATGCTTAGAGGTTTCATAAAAGATGCAATGTCTGAATAAAACTATTATTCAGTAATACTTTGAAACGTTATTATCTGTTTTTAGCAAACTTCTCCGTTACGAATTCATACGTTAACCTTTCTTTTTCAGAATAAGGTCAACTAGTATACATTCACTTAAATGCTCAAAGTCAATAGGTTTCGTTATGTATTCATCGGCACCTTTTTCCAGGGCTTCTTTACCAATTCCTTCGTCCATTACGGCTGTTACCACAATAATACCTATGCTATTATCAAACAGTCTAAAACGTTCTCAGGACTTCCATACCGTTTATTCCATCCATTATCAAATCAATCAACATGATATCAGATTTCATTTGCTTTACTTTTTCCACTGCATCTATTCCGCAGTGTGACACGATAACATCGTAACTAATTTCATCCAGGAAGCTCTTAAGGAGGAAGCACGCATTCTCATTATCATCTACAATCAATATCTTACTCATAATTTGATTCCCTCCGTTTGGATGTACCGGAAGCAGTAAAAAAATTGGAATTCTTCAGATATTCAAAGAATCGCAAAACGTATACCAGACACTGGTTATGTCACGGTAGACAACTCGGTTTACGATCTCAACAAGACAACTACACCGGGCCTGTGCAATATCTTACATCTTCACGTACAAAATCTGTCATATCAATACATAAGATTATTTTTGAAGTTAGCTAGGAATCCATCTAAAAGCAGTTACGATTTAACACACGAGGTGTGACATGGCACACTATTGCCAGTTACACTTTTGTGCATTGACACACTATTCATGAAAAGAAGCTCTTTCGCGTAATCTGGAAATACGATCATTAAAATATTATAGAACAGCATAAGTTACAATCAATTCTAATGTTAAAACGTACTGGAGTTTACTCATAAAAAAATAAGAGTTCACACGCTCATTTGGCATAAAACTTGTACTATGTGTCAACAAATTATTCTATTTTAAGTAGACAGCTCCGCCATGTACAAGTTTCCAGAAGCAAGAAAATATTTTAGATCAGAAAGCCATACATTACAAGATTCCAAGTTAAATCAGATGAGGATAGGATTCATAAAGAGAGGGATATGGTCGCTATTGTCAATTTGAGTGCTGGCGGTATTTTCTTTTATGCCATAGAGAATCTGGAGATTGGTACAATTCTAGATTTGAAGATAGGCTTATCTCATGATCATACTTCGATAGCATGTGTCGGAAAAGTTGTTCGCACAAAAAGACACCTAGACACTTCTGTAGTTAGTTTTGCAATCCAATTCACAGAAATTGACGAACATGTAGTAGAAGTGATAAATAACGAAGAAATCCCGAATCATGATAGTCAAAAACCGAGAATGATGAGCACTATTTTAATTGTAGATGATAGTCAAAAAACATGTACACTACTTAAAAGCTTTCTAGAAGAAACGAATCACAACGTCCTCGTGTCATCTGACGAAATTGATGTTTTAAAAAAAGCAATGTATTTAGAAAAACCTGACATCATAATACTTGATTTAATAATGGATGGGATAGGAGGAATGGAAGCATTAAAAAAAAAGACATTTAATAAAAGATTTGGAATAATTATGATATCCGGCTTAGCAAACGAAGCGATTTGTGCAGAAGCCCTGGAAAAGGGTGCAGACATGTACATATCAAAGCCAGTTGACTATTACCACCTCACCACTAACATACTCCCATATCTTATTAAAACAAAAGAGCTAGATTAATATACGGTCAGGATTAAATCTAATCAATTGACAAACAGATATTTCCAAAATCATAAATTTCAATTCCTATTTCTTCATTAATATTTTCTTACCATCACCTTAAAAGGTTCAAGCAGTCTAACCAAAATCTTGTAATAAGTTATTAGAAATTCGTAATTTATAATTCCTAAATTCTTTAATCCTTAAATCTCTCAATCGCTTCTCTCTTTTTCCCCTAAGTCCATATTATTCCCCTTGCATTTTGTGCATTTGGATATATAATCACATCTTTAAAATCACCGTAATACCGCATAATTGCAGTAGAATCGCGATTTTAAATGAGCTGAAACTGTGAAGAAAGAGAGACCTGCAGGATCGCGTAACTACCAAGTTTAAAACAACTTAAGATGTGAACATCATATGAGGCGGCATGGCCAAGTGGACTAAGGCAGCGGATTGCAAATCCGTTATCCAGGGTTCGAATCCCTGTGCCGCCTCCATTTTTTGTATTTGGATGGGCGGGTGGTGGAATGGCAGACACGAGGGACTTAAAATCCCTTCCCCGCAAGGGGGTGAGGGTTCGACTCCCTCTCCGCCCACCAATTTAACACTATCGAAAAATTCAGTGAATAGCACGGACAAATAGACTTGTCCATGCCACCCCTTATACAGCATAGAAATTTCCAGCTTAGATACTAACTATAAATTGCTTTTTCACGTGCGATACGTTTGAGTTCCTGAGTATATGAATCGTCCGAAGCCCCGCTAACCTTTTTCAGGTTCTTATTCAATATTATCATCTTCCCTGCAATACGTTCCGCCTCTTCCATGTCTTTACTGACTCTTCCCATAGTCTTTTCTATCTTATGCTCTAGACTACCTACTCCTTTTCCTGTCCCCTTTGACTTTGCCCTTGATTTTTTCTTAGCCTGAGCAGGATTTACTTTTATTTTAATTTTTTTCTTAGGTAAGTTTTTCTCGGTCTCGCCTATGTACTTACTAACTTCCTGCTCCAGCTGAGAGGAAAATGCCTTTACATCTGCGTCAGCAAATTTTCCAGTCTCACGGATATTTTTTTCAACCTCTTCATTCAGCTGATTAAGCTCTACGCGAAGGCCCTCTATCCTGGTAACATAGCGCTTTATTGAATCGGCATATTTAGTCTGCCCTTGAAAGCTTTTCATATCAGCGAGTTTGTCTCTCCATTTAGCAACAGTTCGCACATATCCCTCAATCTCATTTCTTAATGTATTCTTTTCAAGAATATCATCGTTTAGTTTCTTCTCAATCGTTGTTTCTACCATCTCTTTCTCTCCATTCTCTAAATCTAATTTTAATTTCTAGCTTCTCTTCTCTCTTATATGAAAGTCGGGTTAAACAGTTAAACCAACTCAATATCATCCATACCCATGTGACGTTCACAATAGTGACATCTTATCCTTATAGGATTCTTATTTATCACATGGAACCTGCTTATAATCTTCTGATGATTGCTGACACAATTCGGATTAAAACATTTCATAAACTCTTCTATAGAGTCCGGAATATCAACCGTGAATTTTTTTACAACTTCCGAATCCTTGATAATATTCACAGTAGCATCCGGTGCTATCAGTGAAATCTTATTTACTTCCTCCTGTGTAAGGAGTTTACCACCTATCTTTATGATACCTTTTTTACCTAACTTCTTACTGGACAGGTTAAAACCAATCAGCACCACCTGCTCTATCTTCTGGGTGTTCAATATATTGGCAACCTTGAACGTGCTCTTATTCGCAATCTGATCAATAACAGTGCCCTCTTCGATTGCAGAAACCTCTAGTTTTTTCATTTTATGACACCTAGTATCAAGGCTAAAAGCGCTTCTCTAACCGGAATACCACTATGAGCCTGTTGAAAATATATGGCATATTCTGTTGCATCTAGGCTCTCATCCATCTCATCTACTCGTGGCAGCGGATGGAGTATTTTAAGGTCGTCTTTAACCTCAAGCTCGTCCATAATTGATTTGCTGAGTTTATAGAGTCCCCTGACTTTTTCATACTCCACAGACTCTGCAAATCGCTCCTTCTGTATCCTTGTACAGTAAAGGATATCAAGCTTCTCACTGACTTCAGCTATGGAGTCAACTTCCTGAAACGAAACATTTCTTATTTCTAACTCCTCTATGTAGTCTTTAGGCATTCTAAGACTTGGAGGTGAAATAAAGCACATATCAGCATTAAAATGTGAAAGAGCATATGCCAGCGAGTGGGCTGTTCTGCCATATTTCAGATCACCCAGAAAACCAACCGACAGGTTCTCGATGTCTCCTTTTGCCTTCTTTATGGCATAAAGGTCGACAAAGGTCTGTGTCGGATGTTGACTCGCCCCGTCACCGGCATTAACAACCGGTATGCCTACGGAGTCCGCCGTAAGCCGGGAAGCACCTTCAAGAAAATGCCTTAAAACAATAATATCACAATAGCCCTCAATTATTTTAACAGAATCTCTTAACGATTCCCCTTTTACCGTGGACGTTGTGCCTAATTCATCAAACCCTATAACCTGTCCGCCCATCCGCTTCATTGCCGCTTCAAAGCTCAATCTCGTTCGGGTGGAAGGCTCAAAAAACAGGTTTGCAAGTATCTTTCCTTTTAGAATATCAGGACAAGCTTCTTTCTCCATTCTAGCTGAGATTTCCAAAATATATAATATCTCTTCCTTCGTAAAGTCCAGAATAGAGATTATATCTTTGTCTTTTAAGCTTATCATTTTGAGCTGTTTATCTGTCTGTATATAAATAGCATTTTATTTTATCAAAGAGGGTTAAACATGACAAGAAAAAAACATATGGATGTTGTCGACAAGTGGCGTTTTTATAAACGTTTACACTCAAAATGCATTGATTTAATAGCAGGTGTCTGTTATATTGAAATTTATCGAAAAATGTATGTTCTCAGTCGAAAATATGCTGAAATTCATACATCAACAATACACTTGACCAAAGAGGTAAAAACCCAATCTAACTGAGTTAATGAGGTAGAAAGGCGAAATTAAATGAAATTTTGTGTTATCATCCCGGATGGAATGGCCGATTATAAACTGGAGAAATTGAGAGGAAGGACTCCAATGGAAGCTGCCAGGACTCCAAACATGGATAATATCTCATCTAATGGAATAATGGGTGTCGCCAATACCATACCTAAAAACTTTAAACCCGGAAGCGATGTAGCATGCCTTTCTGTCATGGGTTATAACCCGGAAGATTATTATACGGGAAGAGCGCCGCTAGAATCTGCAAGCCTAGGCATCGAACTGGGTGAAAACGATTTGGCTGTCCGTTGCAATCTCATTACTGCAAATGAGGGCATACTGGCAGACTTCAGTGCGGGGCATATCTCAGATAAAGAAGCAGAACTTATTATGTCAATTCTGAATGATAAATTTGCCGATAAAAACGTAAGATTTTATGCTGGGACGAGTTACCGCAACATAATGGTTTACAGCGGGGATGTTCCGATAGAAGCTGATTGCACTCCGCCTCACGACATTATAGGCAAATCGATAACAAAGAATTTACCGAAGGGAAAGGGTAGTGAAATATTATTTGAATTGATGCGGGATTCATTCTATTTACTTGAAAATCATGATGTGAAT
>Ga0187827_10009197_pt1 | contig 10518 bp, 13 predicted proteins | sample ETNtaG_39_FD_167969 | JGI IMG/M metagenome (GOLD analysis project Ga0187827, IMG submission 167969) | Marine microbial and viral communities from oxygen minimum zone, Eastern Pacific Ocean - ETNP2014_SV_150_PacBio MetaG (Illumina Assembly) | ecosystem: Environmental > Aquatic > Marine > Hypoxic... | reverse complement strand
CACAAGGGCCACCACCACAAGAACCACCTCAAGGACCACCACAAGGGCCACCACCACAAGAACCACCTCAAGGACCACCTCAAGGACCACCTCAAGGGCCACCTCAAGGGCCACCTCAAGGACCACCTCAAGGACCGCCTCAAGGACCGCCCCCTAATCCACCCCCTGGAAAAAAGAATGATGAGATATAAGGGGGAAAATGTGGGTGAACCAAGAGGACTACAAATCTGCAACCCCTATTGACTCCAAATTCAAAGGACAATTCAAAGCATGGCGCATTATCGCATTCATGCGTTGGGTTACATTCATCATTGGACCGGTTGCTATAATCATAGACGATTATCTCCAACCATGGGTTGTCAAATTGGGGCTGCCTAATATTCTAACAATGGAAGATTTGAGTCAATGGTTGATTCTTGATATACTAAATGTTAGTAAATGGATTGATATTGATCTATTCCTTGCTATTTATCACCACGTGAACTTGGTCTCATGTGTTCTCTTCGTTGTCTTTGTGGTTTGGCATGCAATGATGAAACGCAAAACTACAGCTGCTGCACGTGACCTCACGCTACTAGAAGAAAAAATGCGGGCTGGAATCTGAAATGGATGATTATGTGTTAGCGGTCTGTAGCGGGCGTGCAGCATGGCAAGTTGAGCCGGCATCTGCAATTGAAATTGACTTATCAAAAGTAGCAATAAATATCATTGCTTCGGGATGGAAATGCACACTAGAGAACCGCCTCTGCTACACCTTTTCAGGGGATGTTGATCTAACCTTATTCCCTAGTGGAAAATTGTTGATTAAAACTGGTGAAAGGGATCTAGCCGACGAAATTGCTAAATTACATATCGAAAATTGGCTCTGTTGAGAAATTCCTTGTCAACGGTTTGTTTGAAGAGGGGGGACCTTGACGGCCACCCGATATGGAGGAGGGGGCTATGCTTAGTGATGCTATTGTAAAACAAGTGCTCGATGGTTTTCCTGTGATTTATCCAACCTCAAATCTACCTGCACTCGGTTGTATACCTACTACTGAAGCACTCGATCGGTTGTATGAATTGAAGCAGAGGGCGCCCGAGATGAAGGTATCTCTTGCCGTAGCCGATCTCAAACAAGCAGGAGAAATTGTTGAAATTTCTCCAAATGTGGTTAGGCTACTTTCTGATTTCCCCCCAAGTTCACTAACTCTAGTTCTACCCGCGATTGAGTCAATGGATGAAAGAGTAGGTGGAAATGAAATTGCTGTGCGCGTGATAGATACACCCATTTCCCAACAACTACTGAAAACTGTTGGGCCATTGACTGCTACCAGTGCAAACCGTAGTGGAATTGAGCCAAAAACCGATTGTGCGTCAGCAGCATTATCTCTTCATTTGGATTCTACTGCTGCAATAGCAAGTTATTGTTCTGGTGGGCCACCCAGTACCTTGATACGATGTGATGACTACGCGGACCTAATGTCGGGAGAGCAATTACAGGTTCTCAGAGAAGGTATAGTGTCTAAATCGGAGGTGAAGTCATGGTCAATGAAGATGAATTGAAACATTGGCGCGATGCTGGCCATGTCGCTTGTAGAACACTAGAGGCCATCAAGGATGAGATACAGCCAGGAGTGGGTTGGAACACCGTCATTGAATCTGCTGAGAGATACATTCACCGGCACGGAGGTAAGCCCGCTTTTCCTTGTACCATTGCAGTCAACAATATTGCTGCCCATTATACCACAGACCATGCTCTAACAAAACCCGATGGCGTGGAAGATGAGATGGTATTTGTGAAAGGAGATTTGGTGAAACTTGACATTGGAGTGCATGTTTCTGGTGCAATCGGAGATAACGCTGTTACGGTAGAAGTCGGAAATAGTAACAAGTATACAGATCAAATCAAAGCAGCGAAGGAGGCAAGAGATGCATCAATAGAGAAGATGCATCCTGGAACCCCATGGCATGAAGTTGGAGCTGCAGCAGAACAAGTTCAAATTGATGCTGGATACCAACCTGTTTCTAATCTATGTGGACATCAACTAGAGGTATTTGATCTCCATGCTGGGACCTCCGTGCCATCTTTTGCGTGTGGGTCGGAGAACCCCTCATTCAAGGGAGAGGTTCTAGAGAATTCAGTCTTTGCAGTTGAGCCATTCAACACAACAGGAAAACAAGGATTAGTAGAGAATGTGCCACCACGGCACTCAAGCAATATATGGAGAATAACTGGTGATATCTCAGTCAAGAAGGCATTGGCAAAACAGAAATTGAAGCCACTTGGAGCAACGATGGCTAGATATCTTGAGGAGCGTTATCACCAACTTCCATTTGCTGAGAGGTGGGCTTTCCCGTTGCTTGAGAAACCATTCCCAAATGAAAAGAAAGAAAGTTTGCAAAGCAAATGGGATGCCTTGACTAAGAAATTAATTAATATTAGATTTTTAGAAACATACCATATGTTGAGGTGTGCTGATGGAGGGATGATTGGACAATTTGAACACACTGTTTGGATAGCTCCCGGTGGTGCTGAAATTCTCACAATAGAATAGTTGTTAGTTTATTTCCATAAAAGGATTTTATATCGCAATTAATGGGTGAAAAACTCTCTCCTGTATTGAAAACGATTTTATGCCATCACTGTAGGGGATTAGTTGAACAGGGCCGTTGAGTGTTCTTCGTCGAGTGTGCATCCCATCCCCTCTACGTAACCTCTCACCCTGTTCACCTTTCTTTTTTTGAGGTGCGGCTGGGCCATCATGAAATTCTTAGAAGCCTCATCAATTAACTAAATTGTTGAAACCTGACATTCTGTGAACGGTGGCGCGCTTACAAAAATATTGTACCAAACGGCTGAATGTTATTTTTACTACAAAATACTTCGATTAATACTATTTATTGCTATGCAGTACAACGTTTAGATGACATTAGAAATCGGCATTATTTGATTCGGCGTTACAGTTATCTTAATACCAATGGGCGTCATGGGGGTAGACACCCCTGCGGGGGAATGAGGACTAAAAATGATGAAGAACGAGAAAAATGAGCAGGCAGTCAGCCCGGTCATTGCAACCATCCTAATGGTAGCAATCACCGTCGTGCTGGCCGGAGTGCTGTATGTGTGGGCAAACAATTTGGCAAGCGAAGGTACCGATACCTCCGCTTCCACATTGAACACCTACACTGCAGAGGACGCAGCAGATGCAGCAAGCGCAGCTGGTGATGGGGCAGACACCCTAATCAAGATGCAGATGACCGGAAAGGATGACCTAGCATGGTCATTCGTGAAGATCACTCTGAGTGTTGGGGACAATGTCTACACTTGCAGCGTAGCATCAGGTGATGACTGCAGTATCAGTCAGCAAGCTGGTGACAACGACAATGCATGGGAGCCTGGGGAGTACATCTTCCTAAGTGAGGGCACCGAAGAGATCTGCAGTGCACAAGGTTGCGCTGTCGATATCTCAGTGACCAACAACGGCAACACTGTTGCTGGCGATGGCGCTGCTGTTGTTAACTGAACTCTGAAAAGCTGTTCTAAAAAAACACACACAAGTAATGCGAACACGGCCCTCGTTGGGTCGCCTTCGGGCGGCCTGACGGGGGCCATTTTTTTGTTTCAGGTATTCGTTATTTCAATTCATCATAACGATTGATTGCTTCACGAATCTCTTCTATCGGTTTCCATATATGGGATTTGATTCCGAGGGATATTCTTAGGTGCACCCACACCAATACAAACATAGCATGAATGAATGAGAAAGGAGCAGTGGTAAACCACCATTGTCTAGAAGCCGTGCCGGCACTAAAGCACCCCACAGCAAGGAAAAGAAGAGCCCCCCCATTCAACAGAGCCAGCCAAAACGGAAGAGAAAAGATGGGCATGGGTGATGCCCACAAAAATGCTGAAAGAAGGGCCAATCCACAAGTAAGTGATACTATCACAAAGAAGGGCATTTTCACATGAATGTAAAATAACGAGCGTAACGTCATACGCATGGGTGTACCTATTTTCTTACTGAACATCATATTCTTATTACGCCAAAGATGGCGCACGAGTCCCTGGGCTCGCCGCACCCTCTGAGTATGAATCGCTGAAGGAGTAACTGGTACAGCTTCAAAGAAATGTAGTTCTGGATCATGAATTACCCTCAATCCCTGCTTTCTCGCTTCCAATGCAAGTTGGGAATCATCTGCATTTGAATCTGCGACAACTCCCGCATTAATTGCTGAGCGCCTGTAAGCGGCAAGAGAACCCTCGAAGATGGGTGTTGAATCAAGACGGCTCTCCGCTTCTCTTGCTCGGTTGTAATATGTACGGTAAGCACCAGAATCTAGTTGTTGTTTGCCATCAAAGCCAATAGGTTGCTGACGGCCGCATACCGCCCCAATATCCGGATTCAAGAACCAACAACCTATTCTCTCAAGAGCGCCTTCACCAAGCCGTGAATCTGCATCGGTCAGAAGAATAATTTCACTCTCAAGATGGGATTCTGCTAAACCGAGATTTACTGCTGCCGACTTGCCTGCAACAGAAGTTGTTGAGAGTAACCTAACCAAGAATCCAAATTCAGGAGTGGAGGTAATCCATTCCTCAACAATCTGCATCGTCCGGTCAGAAGAACCAGTGTCTATTACCAATACCTCTAGCCGGTCATGTGAATATTTATTTGTAGCAAGATCAGCCAATTTACCTGCAATCACCATCTCTTCATTACGTACACAAATTATGACAGTCATCCTTGGAAGATCAGCATTATTTGTTGAAGGGAAAGTAGGGAAGGGAAATTTAGAAATCCAGCGACGATTCAGCCAATCTTGCACTAGGAAAGGGATTATTGCCAATGAACCAAATCCAATTTGGCCTAGGGCGAGCCATTCTACAGGAGTCAATTTAATGCCCCCTTCAATGATTTTTCATAAAGTTCTGCCCACTGTTTCCCTAGCGCATCGGGGGTCTGTTGCGCTACGGCTTCAGGGCCAGCGAGTGACAGTTGGCGCCACTTTTCTTCATCGTTTAGAATTTCTGCAATTGCATCCGCCCATGTATCGGAATTCAGTTGCTCAACGATAATTCCCCCATCACCTAAAATTCCATCGCAAGCTGGCGATGCGACCACTGGAAGCCCGCAAGAAAGTGCCTCCATGGCCGATACTGGCATTCCCTCAAATGTTGAAGGAATCAAAAGTAAACCCGCATTTTCCAACAGTTCATCTTTCTCTACACTAGATAACCATCCGCGCGCGTGGATCCCCTCTTCAGAACCAAGAGGATGAATCCATTGATGCGAAGATGCAATTCCCGAAAGATGTAGGTTGACCGAATAGCCACGCTCTCTGAGATTTTGTACAGCGGCAATAGCAAGGCGGTGGCCTTTGATAGGAGAAGGACGAGCGAGAAGAATCAGCATATTCCTATCACGGGTGGATGAATCAATCTGTTTTGTGGGGGGTGCGGGGGAGCCTATTACGGCCATTTCTGACAAACCAATCTCTTTCTTATGTCGAGGAGTCAAAGCTACAGGGGTTACCAAATCATGACCCGCGATGCGAGTGAAATCTCTGGCTGCTGATGGTTTTTCTTGCAGAAAAAGATGGAAGTTGCCTGCGTGGACTTGGAGAATAATAGGAATTTTTGCAGTTATACACATCTTGACTGCTCGCAATTTTCGCCACCAAGAATACTTGGTTGCTGTATGGATATGAACCGCGTCTGGAGGGTCATTCTTCAATCGATGAGATAACTCCTTCTTGGCCTGACGCCAGGCGTTGATTTTTGCAAAAACTGAACCATCTACATGAGTATTAATTGACTCTGTTTTCCATCCCTTTGGAGGGTGCTTGAGGTGATGATGAATTGTCGCTTGCATACCACCTTTACTTTCGACTGGGCCGATGTGCAGAACGCTCTTCAACTCGGTCACCTCGTGACGGGGGTGGTGTAGTAACGATATAGGAGTCGGCACATCGGAGTAACGTGAAACTACTCTGGGTGACTGCAAAAAGGCTGGCGAGCGACCTCGCTAGCACCACTCAGTTGGGCGTTTCAGCCGCGTTGGCGGAGCGTGGGTGGAGTATCACAATAGTTGCTCCGGAGGGGGGTGGATCTGACACAGTGGCAAAAGCAGGAGGGCACGCGTTTGTGGGAGTCAAACGTTCTAAAAGAGCGGGTTTGGGTTGGCTAACCTTTAGCTCATCACTCAAACGGACCATGCCATCTCTTCTCAGTAAAGGAAAGTTTGATGTTGCATTAGTCGAATGGCAAGCAGTGGCTGGCACAATTTCTTCGTTGAAACATAGTGGAATACCATGGCTTGTTGTGGATAGAAGTCCTCCTGCTTCTAACTCTCTTGCAGGTAGACTCCAATGGTATGAATATAGACGGGCTTGGCGGCTCGCTGGCCGAAAGAGTGGGGCGAATGGCTCCGTTCTAAAATCACAAGCACTTGCCGATTGGCAACAATCCAAACAGATGCTTGTTGAACCAATGACCCTAATGGAAGCAGGGGTTGATGTCAGCAAATTTACTGCAACCGACTTCTCTGGAACAATAACAATAATTCATCACGGACAGTTGGATGAAGAGCGTGAAATAGAACGGATAGTGCGCATTGGAGAAATCTTATCTGCTAGAGGATTGGAGTTCAAAATGAAAATCGCAGGTAGCGGAAACCACCTGACTGCTCTACAAAAGATTGCTTACTTGCAAGATTGGTTGGAGGTGTTAGGACCATTGCCCCCCGATACGATTCCTGAGTTTCTAGCCACTGGTCATCTAGCAATTTTCCCTCTACCTGATAAACAAATATGGCATCTCGCAAGCCCTCTAAAAGTTAGGGAATGGGCAGCGGCTGGCCTACCAATGCTACTTTCCGACATCACTGCACATCGCTCTATTGGGGAGAGAACATGGCTTCGATTAATAGCACCTAACGCGCCAGTGGACACATGGGCTGATGGCGTAGAGGAATTACTCAAAGAAAACTTGGAGAGGTTAGGGGGACAAGCAAGAAATGATGCTGAATCAGAATTTGATTGGAAATACACTACTGAAGAATTGCATATTCGATTGCTGGAATTGAAAGGTGCTTGAATGGCTGACAGAAAAGTTGTGCCACAACGTGATACACTCTGGCTTTCAGGCGCGGACGCAATCAATCTATTCTTTGGAATTATCATCCACGTAATTCTTACCAGGACACTGCTCAGTGATGAATACGGTACCTTCATACTATTGCTAGATTTCTTCCATGTATGTGTCATTCTCGTTGATCTTGGGCTACCCACAATTATTGGGAGAGATGGGGAGAGGCTGGGTTCAAAACTTCATGTCGTTCTCAAGAAAGTGTGTAGAATTCAAGCCATCATAGTGGTCTTTGGTTGTGTGATCTTTGCTTACCTAGGTGTATTCCTGTTCGGTGGCTGGATTGGGCCCGCCCTAATACTTTCATTCGGAGCGGGGATGCTGGTGCTGGCCTATGCTCATCGAGCTGCTCTGCGGGCTTGTGGTGAAGCGAGGTTGGAGGCTCTCGTTAGAATTAGTGACAGGGGGGTCGTTGCTATGTTGATGTTGTTTTGGGCACAAGATTTGGTCCAGTTTGCCATCGCTACGGCTGTCGGTCCATTGTGCGCCTGTATTGTCGCCGCCTCAGTTTATTGGATGAAAATCGCGCCAAAGTTGGTTGACCCAGCAGGATCGATTCCAGATACTGCTGAAATGGACGGGCAGAAATTGGTCGGAACGGGACTTCCTTTCCTTTTTGCATCAGCGGCACTAGTCATTAATGTACGAGTGGAAAAATTGCTTCTTGGGGTACTCGCAACTCCTGAGGATGTTGCCATTTTCCAAATTGCCTGGCTTGGGTTTATCGCTGGCTATGGCCCAATTCTTTCACTAAGAGCAGTTTTGCTCTCATGGTTCGGGGAAGTAAGAGATGACCTAGCGAAAAAAACGCATCGATACAAATTAGCTTTTCTTTCCTGTGCAATCCTCTGTCCAATTGGCGCCTTGATTGGTCTTAGTGTTGGGCCGTTTGCCTTCAATGCCCTGTTCAGTGAATATGCTGATGTTGTAGCAAAACCATTCCGGTGGCTTCTATTAGCATGGTTATTCCATGCTATTGCTAGTCCTTCATTGGCACTAATTCAAACTGGTGAAAAACCTTGGAATTATGCTAGAATTCTTTGGGGGGGGATAATGGTTAGCTCTATTCTTTGCTTATATCTAATTTCTACTCAAACTGATCCGGTGGCTGGTGCAGTTAAGGCAGCAGCCATCTCCTCAATGTTCATCTTTGTAGTTGCAACTGGTCTGAAAAATACCGGAACTAACACATCCTTAATTGAAAATTAACCTCTCGGGGCGTCCGGGGTGAAGAGACGCTCAGGGTATGGATTAAATTCTAGTCTTGAATCCCATCGCTCGAATAACGCACCAACCCATTCGGGATTCCCAGATTATGAATACGCCCCCAGCAAAACAACCCCCTACCAAAACCCAACCGAGGGTGGATGGGAGGATGTCGAAGAATGTGAGGGCCGCTAGGATTATGCTGATGATTACAAGAAGAATGCCAAGTTTCATTCTATGCGCTTTTCCTCGCGCCTCAATATTGCATTCGAAGGCCATGGTTTACTACCCTTCTTGCGGCGTCTCTTCAATCATTTGTTGAAGTTCCCCCGATTCATACATATCAAGAGCGATGTCTGAGCCACCGATTAATTCGCCATCAACGAAGCATTGCGGCATAGTAGGCCAATCAGACCACTCACAGACTGCTGGAATTGCACGAGGATCTGCGAGTATGTTAACTGAAACAAAGGGTTGTTCTAACTGTTGAAAAACCATTGCTGCTCGTGCTGAAAAACCGCATTGTGGCTGTTCAGGTGTCCCTTTCATGAAGAGAACCAAACGATTTTCATCCACTACTTTCTGTAACTCTTCTGCTGTCCAGTTAAATTCAGTCATATCTATTCCTCTTTATTTTCTCGCTTCACTTGGAGCCCCACAAAATTACTTCGGCGCGCCTCGTGTGGAGAAAAGGGTGTGTCACCATCCTTCTCTTTTGCCTGTTCAGGGGTCCAACATTTTAGGTCAAGCGCATGCACGTAATTTGTTGCGATATGTGGTTTGAAATGATTGATTATTGGTCTCTGTCGCTGAATAAGACGTATGCCCTCGAAGGAGGGATCGACCACTTTCACGAACCAATGGTCACCGGTTCCGGTAGTATCCATCACTTCAACCTCAGCATCTGGATAGACTTTCTTGACTTCGTCAACCATCCATTCCGCTGTGGGCATGAACGGGTGGCCGAATCAGTTCGATTTCAACCCTCGTGTAATTAATTCAGTCATTATTGCTGAGTTGGGCTTCAATTTCAGCAAGATTTGTAGCAATTGTGCCTTTGTTGTTGATTAATCCCGAGCCGACCACTGCGGCTTCAATTCCCCAGTCTCTAACCTCTGCGATATTGTGTGCTTTGATGCCGCCATCAATCATTAATTTGGTTTGACGGCCCCCCTTAGATATCTGTGCGTCAACAGCGGAACGTAGTGAACGAACATTACCCTCAACCTCGGGCATGAATGATTGGCCCCCCTTGCCAGGGACAACTGACATGGTGAGCACTAGATCAAGGTCAGGTAAGAGTGGTAGAATGTCGTCAATAGGTGTTGCCGGATTGTAAACCAAGCCTGCTTGGCAACCAGCAGCATGTAGATTGTCTATGAGGGTAGGGAAATCATCAACCGCTTCAATGTGAGCAATTACAAGATCGGCCCCTGCATCAACATACTGCTTCCAAGTATCGGCTGCATTGGTAATCATCAAATGGCAATCGAGGAAAACTTCGGGCCCTACGCGCTCGCGTATTGAAGAAATAACTGCGGGGCCGAAAGTAATCGTCTTGTTGACCACCCAATTGCCATCCATCACATCAAGGTGTATCCATCTTATACCCGCAGCGACCGCTTCATCAACTACATCTCCAATCCTACAGAAATCAGCAGTAAGTATACTCGGACATATGTACAACCCTCTTCCCCCCTGACTTACCCGAGTGGGGGTGGGTTCTCAATCCTTCACCTTACAAACGGCAGGTTCAAAGACCCTCTACAAAAGGAGATAGATGCACGGGAGAGAGAGACATGGCTGACGGAATTGTAGAGGCATCGGACGCAACATTCGATGCGGTGACTAGTGATAATGAATGGGTATTAGTGGATTTCTGGGCGCCTTGGTGCGGCCCGTGCAAGATGATTGCTCCAATTCTAGAACAAATTGCTGGGGAAAGGGATAACTTGATCATCGCAAAAGTCAATGTCGATCAGAATCCCAACTCACCCGGGCGTTATGGTGTACGAGGTATTCCAACACTTGTTTTATTTCATAATGGGCAGATGGTTGACCAAGAAACTGGTGCAAAGCCGAAAACTGGATTTGATGATTGGCTCAACCGCCATATGGGATAGACCCCTGCAAATGAAGGTGTTGTATAGGGTAGTCACTGCGCAGCCCCATTGAGAATATAT
>Ga0187827_10009192_pt1 | contig 10521 bp, 10 predicted proteins | sample ETNtaG_39_FD_167969 | JGI IMG/M metagenome (GOLD analysis project Ga0187827, IMG submission 167969) | Marine microbial and viral communities from oxygen minimum zone, Eastern Pacific Ocean - ETNP2014_SV_150_PacBio MetaG (Illumina Assembly) | ecosystem: Environmental > Aquatic > Marine > Hypoxic... | reverse complement strand
TTGGATATATGATATAGAAGGAGACTGGGTTTTATGGGTTCAGGACACTTTTTCTAATGATTTACTGACCGAATTAATTTGTGCTCATTATCTATTCATGTATCTATTCATGATTTGGTTTTCTCCAATGTATTACATTCTGACCAAAGATGAAATAATGGCAGACAAAGCTGCTCTCAACTATTTTGTAATTTACCTTCTCGCAGTCCCTCTCTATCTGTTCTTTAATGTCGAAGTGTCTAGCAGTTATATCCCCGGAATGGATGCATTGCTCTATCATGATTCATTCTCACTAGAGTTCTTTACTGCTAATGATCCAATGGACAATTCAATTCCGAGTCTGCATATCGGACTACCCATTTCTTTGCTATTTTTGAATCGACTACACTGCAGAAGTATCGGAATAAAAATCAGTGAATGGCGGCATCGTGAGTTTGATATGTTCGTCCTAGCCAATGTTTTCATCTATGCATTTTCAATACAATATCTTGGCATTCACTGGGCTGTAGATATCCTACCCGGAATTGTACTTGCAGTCATCTGCGCCGCCTTTTGTCACGCTATTCAACCACTTGTTAGAGCCCGACCGAAAAATGGCTGGGCATCACTATTACCTGACAAATCACAGATTAAATTTGCAATAATCAGTATTGTTCTGTTTAGTGGATGGATGATTGTTGGAGGAATCGATGGCCCAGGAACCGATGAGGAATTACCGAACTACCGATTTGGTAATGGTGATGTAAATTTAGATACCATCGAGGTTCATTCACTTTGGGATAATGTCGATGTCGAAGTCTCTAATGTTGGCGAGTGGTCTGCTGAAATCATGTTAATCAAAATCGATGCAGTTGAACCTCATACCGATAGAGGGCAGATTGATTGGGATGCGTTTTCAGATCAAGGAACAGTAGTGACTTTGAATTCAGGCGATATGGTCAATTTCGAAGTCTCTACAAAAAGTTTGACAGATGTGTCTGTAATTCTGATGCGTCTTTCTCCGACAGATTCGTCTAGTGATGCTTTGGGTGAAATCCGTATAACTCCTCATTATGTTGATGATGAATTAATTTGGAGCGGCCTAGCAGCAAGTTGGCCCGCCTTCATAATTTTTGGAATCGCCGTAGAGGGACTCCTCTACCGCTCAAAAAATGAAATGTGAAAGGAAACTACCGAAATAGACTCCAGATAGAATTCCATTTCCTAGCCATAGACCTACGCGGAAAGGCGGGAAGTTAGATTTAGCCATTGCACTCGTTCGTGCGAGCCAGAAAAGGAATACAGGTATGAACCAGACAAAGAAGATTATTTGAGGAGCGAAAGCGACTAACATCCCAACATAAATTCCTCCTAGCAGGTCTCCTTTTCTGTCTGTGTCAGCTTCGGGATAGAATGCAAATTGGATTGCTAATATTGCAGAAATTGTAACGGGCCCTATCAATGATCCTTTGACAAAGAATGGGTGCTCTATCATGTAGGGTAGAATACTTGTGACAAATCCTAGTAAGAATGGCCCTAAGGCTAGACTCATTGGAAGTCTGCCACCCCAATTCATAGTTCTCGGCGAGCGCTGGCCCCCCATCAAGGTGCTGAATTGTCCGAAGCGACTCTTTCAAGAGGTAGAAATGAGTCGGCCATTCATGGCGAAGGGTGAAATCGTTGCTGGATGTCTTGCTCCACACCCGCCCCATCTTGTATATGCGGATAATCCAGACCAGAATGAAGCATATTCAGAGGGGGGCTGGGAAACCCTTCGTTGGGGGTATCAGCGTCTTGCTCGAAAGTTGAAGAATATCGATTATGATGTCATGGTAGTTTTCACTCCACATTGGCAGACTTACATAGGTACACATTTCCTAGGACTTCCAAATTTCAAGTCGAAATCGGTAGACCCTATTTTTCCAAACCTATTCCGATTCAATTACGATATTACAGTAGATGTTGAACTATCTGAAGCAATGCATAACGAGGCAGCCGCTTCTGGAATTATCACCAAGATGATGCGAAATCCAGATTTCAGAGTAGACTATGGAACAATAGTCAGTTGTCACTTACTGAACCCGGAATGGGATAAACCAATTGTGACAATTTCGAGCAATCGTAATGCTCACTATTATTCCGCTGAGGTGATGAATGAACAAGCAGCAGCCTTAGGCCGTGCTTGTCGAAAAGCAATAGAAGAGAGTGGAAAGAAAGTAGTTCTAGTTAGCAGCCACAGTCTTTCGCATCGTCATTTCACTACAGAAGCCCCTCTTCCAGAGGACATGAGCCGTGAGCACATCTACAATCATAGCAACTATGTTTGGGACATGAAACTCATTCAGATGATGCGTGATGGTAAGATGAAGGAAGTAATCGACATATTACCAGAGTTCACTGAGCAGACCATAGCAGAGACGGATGCAGGCGCATTCACTTGGATGATGTCTGCAATGGAATATCCTGATTATCCTGCTGAAATTTATGGTTATCAATCAGTTATTGGTACTGGTAATCTAGTTGCTTCATGGGATCCTAGTGAAGCATCCAGAGAGTTAGTACTCTAGGTGATATTATGAGCGATGAACCTGAGATAATCTTCGGCATTTACTGCCCACCACATCCTCATCCTCTGCTATGTCCTGATGCTAACGAAGGATATGGGAATCTAAGGTCTGCATTTGAGGAATGTGCTAGACGCATTGAGGAGAGCGGAGCAGATATTATTCTAGTATATTCTACAACATGGCCAAGCATTGTAGGTCATCAGATTCAAGCCTTGGAGAAACCAATCTGGACTCATGTTGATGATGATTTTCACTACCTTGGTAGTATGCCATACGAATTTAAAATCGATGTTGATTTTGCCAATGGAATGAAAGATGCAGCCGAATCTCGTGGACTACATGCAAGAACTGTGTCTTATGATGGATTTCCAATCGACACCGGCTCAGTAGTGGCTTTACAGTTACTTAATCCAGACAATAGGATACCTGCCGTGATACTTTCCAGTAATATGTATTCAAACCGCTCTGAGACAATCGTTCTCGGAAAAGCAGCTCGTGACACCCTAGCATCACAAGGAAAGAAAGCCGTAGTTGTGGTAGTTTCTAGCCTATCCAACCGAATGTTCACAGAGCACATCGACCCGGCAGAAGATCGTATTCATTCACAGAAGGACGACGACTGGAATCATAAGATTCTCGAGTTCTTCGCAGATGGCCGACTAGAGGATTTGAGTCAATTAAGTCGTGATATTCATGGCCAGATTCGAGTCCAAAAAGTGGTTGCCTACAAGCCGGCTTGGTTCATGGCAGCAACCATGGGTCAGCACAATAATTACGATGGCGAAGTTCTAGCTTACGAGGCACTGCATGGTAGCGGAGGAGCGGTCATCACTTTGACTCCATCTAGTGGTTCTGTCGGAGACAAGGAATTTGATGAGGACGACGTCGAGCATTACCGCGGCGATCGAAATGTACTGGACAAGGGGATGCTCGAATGAGCGAGGAAGACGAGACTGAAGAGCAGACTTCCCTCCGTCATCGACTTGAAATGATTCAAAATCTCATTGATGCTCCTGACGAGTTTATTGACAAAATTTACGATAATTATGGTAAATCGATGGTATATTCTGCTGGAGGTGCTCTAGGCGCTGCTGCAGGGATTGCAGTCGGTGGTCCAGTAGGAGGAGTCGTCGGTGGTGTTGTGGGAAAAAAGACTGCAGGCAAGTTCACCAATAACGATGGACCCTTGTATTCAGAGAGAGCACCTTCAGCAGTTGGTGCCTATCCTCATGCTTACCGTGTTGGCAATCTTATTTTCGTAAGTGGAATAGGACCTCGGCAAGCGGGAACCGATGAAATTCCAGGCGGCCCAATTAGGGATGAGGATGGGAATTCACTTGACTACGACATTAGAGCTCAAACAAGAGCGGTGATTGAGAATATCAAGGCAATTTTAGAGGACATAGGAACCTCTCTCGACAAGGTCGTGGATTGTCATTCATTCCTAATTGACATGGATCGTGATTTTGCAGGATACAATGAAGTCTACAAGGAGTATTTCGGAGAAATTCTCTGCTCGCGCACAACAGTGGCCGTTCGTGCTCTTCCTACCCCTATTGCTGTTGAATTGAAAGTAATCGCCAAGATTTGAATTCATACCAGTTCCTATTCTAATGATTCTGCTCGTTCGGCAGTACATCCTGAAGGCGCAATTATTGGATTACACGCTACCGGATTACCGTTAGGAACTTCAACCCAGTAATCGATACCCTCAACCTTGGCAGGATAATCAGTTGAGATTGAGTGAGCTCCTACTGCGAAGGCGGCATCTCTACGAGCAGTGTCATTATTGTCAGCCTCTCCATCCTCTGCATCATCTGCTCGAGAACGAACGATGTAGCCTTCTTGCACTAATCGAGTAATCTCATTTCCCATTCCGATAGGGTCAGTATCAGAATAGATTGCTGCGGTATCACTGGCTTCTTCATTCATTGTGAACATCAGTGAGCCATTTAGTCCAGGGTGTGCTTCTAGATATGCATCTCTAACATCACCATCAGAGAGTAGGATAAACATGGCTTTACCTCGTGAATCATCGAGCAGGGGCCAACCGGTGGTAGTTACTGCCTCACGCAAGGTGGCCGCATCTCCACGTACATCATCGGGTGTAATTGTCTTATCAAGCGGCCAATACGCTGCAATTTCTTCTTCAATCGCACCCAATAAATCTTGCAACTCAATCATTGCATCATTATCCGTACTAGATCGCAACCATTCCTTTGGTTCAATCCAGATGAAAAGAGGCACATGCTGTTCATTTTCGTTTGACCAAGTCAGAAGAACACCCAAGCATTCCTCAAAGGTCGCACAAGTGCTTCGCACATCGTATTGATTGTGATAGACATACAACTGTCCACGTGGATCCCACCAAACATCGAGTTCAAATTGTCTAACTCCTTGTTGTCCCGCTTGCATTCCTAACGGCTCATGTGTGTAATCGTAGGCTCTAATTGTAGGGCCAAATGGCTTGATATGATACGAATTGTGGGTGCCTTTGACTTGGATGTGATTTATTCTCAAAGGTTCAGGTTCCTCATCTGCGCTTGCTCCGAAGATATCCATACATCCAGCAAGCGGAGCTGCAAGCATCAGGCAACAAAGAGCGAGCGCAGTGGTCCTCATACTCATATGTCGAGCAGGGCGAGGACCGAATAACGATTCGCCTCTAAACTACAATATCGTAGATTCAGTGATGATGTCCACCAGGGCCGTGGACGTGACCATGGGCCAATTCTTCTGGTGTGGCGGCACGAACTTCTACAACTTCAACGCTGAAGCGTAGAGTTTTACCTGCCATTTGGTGATTGAAATCAACGGTTACATTTTCTTCATCTACTGCAGTGATTGTTAATGGAAGAGGTCCTTGGTCAGTCTGTGCTGCCATTGTCACTCCAACTTCAAGGGGTATATCTGGTGGGAATTGACCACGAGGTACGACTTGGACTGCACCCTCATCGTGCTCTCCATAGGCGCGGTCAGGGGTCAAGGTGAATTCACGCTTTTCTCCAACTGCAGCACCCATCATTTCTTCTTCAAATCCTGGAATCATTTGACCGTGTCCAACTAGGAAATATAGGGCATCGCGCCCTTCACTACTGTCGAAAACCTCTCCATCTGGGAATGTACCTGTGTAATGCACTCCCGCTACCATGTCTTGTTCAATGACTGATGTCATGTTCAGCCCGCGTAGCGCCCCCTTTCTAACCCTGCGGGTATGTCTTGGTCTGATTTGAGGCGGAAATATTCGCGGTAATGTTCAACACAGGTTGTTGTTTCGACAATAATATGGCGAACAGGAGTCCGAAGGAGTTAGTGGGTATAGTTCTCCAGCCAATGGAGAAGGTTTCTGATACCTTAGAGAGGAAATTGGGACTCTTCTCAGTCGTCATAATCTCACTTTCTGCGATGATAGGTAGCGGTTTGTTTGTTCTTCCTTCTCTTGCATACGCAGAGGTAGGTGGAGGTGCTTGGCTAGCCTACGTAATCGCTGCACTAGTCGTTATTCCGGGTGCAATTAGCAAAAGTGAACTAGCCTCTGCAATGCCTACTTCAGGAGGTTCATATGTCTATATTGAAAGAGTATTCGGGCCATTATTCGGGACTATGATGGGTCTAGCCCTTTGGGCATCATTTCTTCTGAAAGCGGCCTTCGCTTTGATAGGATTCTCAGCTTACTTAATGTTCGTTCAGGCAGAATATGGAGAATATGTGACTTCACTTGAGGCTGCACTTGGTATGCTTGTCATCATCTCAATAGTGAATATCTTAGGAATCAAGCGAGTAAAAATCGTTCAAGCACCAATTGTTGCTATGGCGTTGATACTTCTGATCGGTCTAACAATTATGGCAATAATCAATGGAGACGCTGACTGGTCACGCATTGAACCAACTCTTGAGACCTCTTCTGATTGGATTGGCATGGGGGAGACCGCGGCTCTAGTTTTGGTATCTTATGCGGGCGTAACTAAAGTGGCTGCCATTGGAGGAGAAGTCAAGGATCCCGGTCGAAATTTGCCAGGCGGAATATTGGCCTCATTAGCTATTGGAGCGACTTTGTATACCATTATTGTCGCTACAATGATTGCAGTAATTCCCGATGCGAGTTTCTTTGATTCAAGCGGTCATGTGATAGAAGATCCTGTACGAGTATTTGCCTACGAAGTTGCAGGTCATGATGTTGCTATTCTTGCCGCAATAATTGCAATTTTAACAATGACATCAATGTCTCTAGCAGGGATTCTTGCCGCATCACGGTATCTATTCGCAATGTCGCGTGATGATTTGCTTCCTGAAGCATTGGAGGATGTTCATAGCAGATATGAAACGCCCCATCTGGCGATTATCTTGACTGCAATTATGATGGCTTTTGCATTGATTACTATTGATGTACATGCAGTTGCAGAATATGCTTCAGGCTTCCAGATTATGGCTTATGTTCTGATGTGTATTAGTGTTATGATAATGAGAAAAGCAACCTCTTCACACGCTTGGTATCAACCTAGTTATTCTTCACCCTTCCATCCTATTCTGCAACTTTTCGGAATTGCTTCTGGCTGTTCACTATTGTATTTCATGGGTTCAGAGGCATTTTACGGAGCTGCTACTGCTTTCATTGTTGGCGGCGTCCTGTATTTTGGATATGGCAAGAATCACATTAACCCGAAAATCACTCCTTGGGAGACTTTCAGGCTAATGTTCGTAGACCCCGATGAAGCCGAGCATCGCAGACGATTAACGGCTTTCCATGCTGCAGATACTCACGGCCAGAATCATCTAACTCTTCATGAATTCATATCAGCAATGGATGCTCTCGAATGTTGTGATGAAGGACATACTGCTCTTCGAGAATACTTCCATCATGCTGATGTCGATGGTAATGGTTACATCGACATTGATGTGTTCCTAGAAACCGTCGAAAAACACGGTTCTTATGATTGAATACGCCGTCGATTGTTTGAAGGCTGAAAGGTCGTTCGCCAGTTCCCAGGGAGGCTCTAGTATGGCAATCGCAAGCCGCGCAAAGAAGGTCACAACTCATACCCTTCAGGAGATGAAGCAGGCTGGTGAGAAAATCACTATGCTCACTTCCTATGACTACTCATTAGCTCGTTTAGTCGATGCTGCTGGAATTGATGTCATTCTAGTTGGAGATTCAGCGTCGAATGTTATGGCGGGTAACGAAACTACAGTTCCAATTACACTCGATCACATGATTTACCACGCACAGTGCGTGGTCAAGGCAGTTGAGAGAGCGCTTGTTGTAGTCGATATGCCATTTGGCTCCTACCAAGGTGACTCAAAGACGGCTCTTGACTCAGCAATTCGCATCATGAAGGAGTCCGGAGGTCATTCAGTCAAATTAGAGGGGGGCGCTGAGGTCTCAGAATCTATCGAGAGAATCGTTAGTGCCGGAATCCCAGTCATGGGTCATCTTGGCCTAACTCCACAATCAATCTACAAGTTTGGGACATATAGTGTTCGAGCGAAGGAAGAGGATGAAGCGGCTCAGTTGCTTGAAGATGCAAAAGCGATAGAGGCTGCTGGATGTTTTTCAATAGTCTTCGAGAAGATTCCCGCAGACCTCGCAGCCTCGGTTAGTGCACAACTCAATATTCCAACCATTGGTATCGGAGCCGGTGCAGATTGTGATGGACAAGTTTTGGTTTTGCATGATATGCTTGGAATCACTAAGGATTTCAGTCCGCGCTTCCTCCGTCGTTATGCTGACTTAGGAGATTCTATCGATGGAGCGGTCAAACAGTACATCACAGATGTACGCAACAAGGATTTCCCCAATGAAAACGAATCCTATTGAGACTTCAGAGGATATGGAAGCGAACCTTCAAGGACACCCGATGCTCGATGCTGAGGGACGACCATGAGCGAGATGTGGGTTGAGCGACACCGTCCACGCACGGTGGCTGACATCAAAGGCCAAAGAGCAGTGGTCGATCGGCTCAAGGCTTATGCCGAGAAACGTACCTTTCCACATCTATTACTCGCCGGTCCTCCAGGTACTGGAAAAACGACCGCAGCCCTCGCTTTGACTCGGGATGTATTTGGTGAAAGTTATCGGATGAATTTACTCGAGATGAATGCTAGCGATGAGCGTAAACTTGAGTCAATTCGTACTAAAGTCAAGGGTTTTGCAAAGACAGCACCAGTCCCTGGTACCACATTTAAGGTGATTTTCCTCGATGAGGCTGACGCTTTGACTCCTGATGCACAGGGTGCTCTGCGTCGAATTATGGAACAGAATTCTGCGACCTGTAGATTCATTCTTTCATGCAACTATTCCTCGAAAATTATCGAGGCTATTCAGTCGCGATGTGCGGTGTTCAGATTCCGTCCTCTTGCAAACGATCAGGTCGGTGAAATGATTCGTAGTGTCGCTACCTCTGAGTCGATTAATCTTGATGAGGAGGCTGCTGAGGCGATTGTTCACATTAGCCTCGGCGACTTGCGTAAGGCGATTACAGCCTTGCAAGTTGCCGCCTCATTATCCAACGATGTTACTCGTGAAATGATTTACGAAACTACAGCAACAGCTCCTCCTGAAGACTTGCATGGATACCTCTTGGCTTGCAAAGAAGATGGCTTCCAACCAGCCCGTCGTCGCCTCAAATCATTACTCGACAAGTTTGGTCTGGCAGGTACAGACATGGTCAATCAATTACATCGAGGACTTGGTGATGTTGCATTCCTCGATGAGAAGCAAAAGTTGGCTGTTACTGAGGCGATGGCTGAGACTGATTTCAGAATGGTCGAAGGTGGAGGTGAAGCATTGCAACTAGATGCGATGACTGCCCACCTATGCAAACTGCTCAAGCAGTAAATGATTGGCGAATCTTTAGTGTGTATTCGCGTTCCCAATCGTTACTATCCCAAGGATCTCCTTCTTCAGAAAGATGGACTCGAATTTGGTATTCTCCTGGAGTTAGTGTTCCCAAGTCATAGGCCATGCCGATATCCTTTGAATGGGTAGCGACACGAGGGTTGCCATTTTTGTCTAAATTTGTCCAATTCTCGACTTGATTGAAAGTTTCTTGAGCACTAACTTGTTCAATTACAGTTCCATTTGCAAGAGATATCATTTCGGTACCCAACTTTCCACCCCAAATACTGACGACAATATTAGCACTCTCAGCATCTACATTGTCACGAACCGCAAAGCCTAGAATTACATCGACTTCTCCTTGATTTAATTCTAATGTGTAGGTTCCTGATTTCCACTCCGAACTGACAACACCGTCAGTTTCAGCTATGTCAATACCACCCGCAAAGGTAGGTGGTGCAATATCTGCCAAAGGAGGATTTGATAGAATGAAGGAGATTGCTATGAAGGTGAAAAAGAATAAGAATCCAGAACGGAACCAATTACCTTTGTCGTATAGATCTGAATATCTATTTGGAATAACCAGTTTGTGTATTGATGGCAGTGTAGTAATCAGAAGTACCGGAATTAGCCAGAGAATTGTTTCAGGGCCATCCAGAGTAGGCATCAGGACATAGCGCATAATTAATCCAACTAAAAGACCAAGGAAAATTACTAACCACATAGAATATGCATCAGCCTTCTCTTTTTCATAGGCTGCAACGGGGTCGAAAGGCTCGAGTTTGCGGCTAGGCTTGTCCTCTTTCCCTCCACCTCCTTTCGGCTTCTTCTTACCCGAATATGCGCTTGCACGCAGGGCGGAGTCTACGTCGACCACGGCATCGCGACGTCTCGCTGTTCATCAAGGGTATGCCCCCTCTTGCCTTGCAGTTACCACCTCGAAAGAGGTGTAATGCTCAAATGGGGTAGGCAGGTGGCCCGAGGTATTGCCGGGGTGGCGTAGTTGGTAGCGCGTCGGACTCATAGGGTACAATTAGCGGGATTTTTTCCTGCTGATGCAATCGATGAGCGCAAATGCCTAGCCGAGAATGTCTGAGACATCCGAAGGTCGCGGGTTCAAGTCCCGCTCCCGGCACCACT
>Ga0187827_10009191_pt1 | contig 10522 bp, 8 predicted proteins | sample ETNtaG_39_FD_167969 | JGI IMG/M metagenome (GOLD analysis project Ga0187827, IMG submission 167969) | Marine microbial and viral communities from oxygen minimum zone, Eastern Pacific Ocean - ETNP2014_SV_150_PacBio MetaG (Illumina Assembly) | ecosystem: Environmental > Aquatic > Marine > Hypoxic... | reverse complement strand
AGGCCTGAAGCCGATTCACCGTGCCGGCGATTCGATCCGCTTAAAGCTGATTCTCGAATCAGATGGCCGGCCCGAGGGAGTTGGCGTCTTCCGGCTAGACGTTTCAGGCCCGGACGGAAAACGATTTCAAGCCCTGAGCGGAAAGATCCTGCATCGCGCCGGCATCGCCGAAGAAAATATTCAGATCGCCTGGAACGACCCCGTCGGCAAATACACGCTTCGAGTGACAGACATCGCAACCGGTGTCGCTAAGGAAATCCAGTTTGAAGTCAGCCCGGCTCGTAGTGACCCGCTTTAGCGGGCCTGCGCCGACTACAGATTCCAGTGTGATGGTTGTGAGGAGGGGAGGGGGGCTTAAGACATCTTCAGAAGGTGTCCTATCTCCGCGATGCGCAGTGACGCCTGGCCGGCCAGGAACAGGTTGTCGCCGTCGACCAGGAAATTGCCGTCTTCCTCAATGACTGCCAGCGGCTCGATCGTCTCCGACTCCGGATCGATCTGCAGGAGGGCTCCGCCGCCGGAAACCCAAATCGATCCGTCATGCGCATCGACAAATGCGCGCCCTGCTCTACGGCACAGGGAATACGGGGTGTCAATGCGCGTGGTCACTTCCAGTGTCTCGACGTCGACGAAGAACAGCGTCGTATCTCCGTAATAGGAATCGTCCGCTTCGTGGAGCGTAGGCACGGCAGGCATACCCAGACCGACAAGTTTGCCCGGCATTGCTTCGTAAATGGAGGTCAGCACTTTGCATCCCGCAAGAGGGACACACTGCTGCGTGATGGCCTGAGTGGCAACATCAAAGAGGAACAGGATCGCTTCGTCCGGGTCTTCCCCCGGGAACAACGGATCGGGACTTGTCCATGTGACGCCGGCAATGAGTTGCCCGCCCTGGACAGCCGTAAGGCTGGAAACTCCCAGGAACCGGAACGGAGCTCGCAGCGCGCCTGATTCACTTGTCTTCGGATCAAACCAGATCAGCGCCCCTCCCCGATACCATCGACTGGCAGATGAGGCCATATAGACTCGGCCATCGGCGCCGTTGCAGAGACTCCAGAGACGGTGCACGCCAAGCATTTCGCCGTCTGCCTCAAATTTGTGATAAGTCTGAAGGTCGCGCGGATTACTGTCGGGTGCCTTCCTGTCTTCTGGAGTTTTCACTGGCTGCGAAGTGTCAAGCATGGATATCCTTCCACTGGGATAGCCGCCCCAGTACATGTCTGCGCCCTGATTCACCGAGTCGTACATGCTGAATCCGAAGAGATCAGGACGGTAGGAGCTCTTCCCTTCGACCGGATCGTGAACAGACATGCAGTAGGAACCCCACATGTAAATGCGTCCGTCCGGCCCCGTGGCCAGGTTATCGAGGATACGCTCGGTAGTGGGTACTTCGAACTCGGTCTCGTTCCAGGTCTCAGCATCCCTCAGACGATGGCGAAGGCTGCTGACAGGTGCCCGTTCAACCCATTCGACCTCGAATTCCTTTGCGAGAGAAGCAGACAGATACGTCCACGGTCCAACTTCAGGCGGCTCATCGATGGGAACAGCCTTCCCACCCTGAAGTGCAACCCGCCTGTCATACGGTCCACCATCGTTGACCTTCGGGCCGATCCGGGCATATGGTCTGCCGTTGTTGGGGATGATTCGAGCCTGGCCGTCGTGGAGAACGTCAACGGTGTTGGACGCGGGGTCGAAAGCAACGAGCGAAAAACCGCGAGGGCCGGGGACCGCATAAATTCGTCCCTCCTCATCTGCGGCCAGCGGAGAACGCCAGCAGTAGAGCGCACGGGTCGTCAGTCGGCCAAGTCCTGTAACGTTTTCGGTTTCCATATCGATCCGGGCGAGGAGGCCAGGATAACCCATCACATAGAGACGGCCCTGCCGGTCTTCGCACCAACTCGAGTAGCTCCACCCATCGAGATCGGTCCCGATGAGTTTCATCTCACACGTTCCAGGATTGAAAACGGCCACTCGGGCTGGTTTGCCTGCGGGGGTAAAGTAGATGCGTCCGTTCTCGGCGAGGAACGCCGAGGTCGCTCCGGAGCTGTAAATCATGTTGCTGCCGGAATCGAAGGGAACAGCGTGCCGACGAATCACATTGCTGCCCAGGCTGATCTCAATCAGCACACCTGCGCAGAACACGTAATAGCTCGTGCCCTCACCATCCGTGCATGGGGCAAGGAGGCTCGGACCGGCGGTGGGCACCTGCGGCAGCGGCGCGGTGGTCTTCATCGCCAGCCTCGGGAGGCCGGTGAATGAAGGATGTACGCCTTGCGGGGCCTCATCCAGCCTGGCGACGCCTACACGATCAAGTCCGTCAGGTATCTGCGTGAGTTCGGGCATATCCAATACTCCTCGAAGGGGACGCTGCAGCTAATTGAGACGATCTTCAGCAACAGACCTCAGGTCAAGTCATCACTCTGAATCTGAGCTGGTGATTTTTCGCACCAGAGAGGACTTCACGGATGGGACCTCATTGGCATCCACCATGAAAGGCAACTCGGCAGCGCGGGACTGCGGACCTGAGGGGCTGGTGTTTTGCCACCAAAGGTCAGTCGACGCTCAACGTATACGTATCCGTCCACGTCATCTTCTCGCCCGGCTTTAGGTCTATCTTGATGAAGAATTCTGGACAGAGGGTATTAGGGGTAAAGAAGAAGTTGAAAGCATGAAAGGGCTGGTCTCCCTTAATGGTGACAGATGCTCCCGCCTTCTTGTGCGAGACCGTGCAAGTGTTGTGTTCTGGCTTGGAGTTGAAGCCTTTGAGCTCGGTGAACACGCCAGCCTTGACCGGTTTCAGGAAGAAGAGTTTTTTTCCTTCGGTCTTTGCGAATCCCTGCAAGTCTCGGTTGGCCGTGAGTTCAAACGGTGCAGTCACTTCGTAGCCCGGCCCCGTGGGCTTACCGTCAATAATGACGAAGTTGTGGGCATAGTAAGACTGAAGAATCGGCTTCTCTCCTTTGTTTTCGAGAGTGCAGGAAACCCTGAATCCAGGCAATTTCGGTTCGGCGATATAGACCCGCCGCAGAATATACGCATAGCCATTCGGCCCTGTGAGGGTGTGGGTGAGAGTGAGCTGCGAATCCGATTTCTGAATCTTCCACTCCCCTGAGCTCTTCACTTTGTATGGCCGGAAGAACATGTACGGATTGGCCTCCCTCAACAGCACGCCCACCCCGATTTTAGTGAATGGCCCACCTGCTTTGACAAGCCCGTAGCCCAGCCCACCAGGCATCCCGGTCGTGCCCATCCCAAATTCCCCTCCAATGCCCATGATGTCATCATGGTTGCGAGGGCTGTGCTTCTTGGCGCCTTGCCAGTTGCCAAAAAACGTGTGTCCCTTGAATTTGACGATTGAGACACAACTGGACCAGTCAAAGCGCGGGCCCCGGTAATATCCCTTTTGGGGATCAGGCAGCTTGATTGTCAGCGAGACCCCGCCAGCCGCGATGGTCGCGTCAGGATAGGTTGGCTCAGCATCGATTGCGATGCCTGTTAAGAGAATGGCGGCGAGTACTGTTCTGATTGATGTCATGATGGTGAAGTAATGGATATTCGGTTTCAGTGAGAATTGAAGAACGAGGCACATAACGAGGTTGCAGCGGAGTACCAAGCCCTACAAGAGCATAGAACATTACAATTAAACAAGAAAGAGGCCTGATATAATGGCCATTCAACTTGCCAGTCTGCCACTGGTTTGGTTTATTTCAGTCCTTCATACAAACAGCCAAGAGTCATCAAGGGTGCTGACCATGCGATATCTCTGTGTATTCAATCTCCTTTTCGTATTTTCGAGTTTTGCCCTTCCAGGTCATAGTGAGGACGATGATGTCCTGACACATGCGCCCGGCAACCCTGAAGGCCTCTATGACTACGGCTTTGCTTTCTTCAAGTACGAACAGTACGAAAAATCATCCAAAGTATTCGAGCTTTTCCTGAAGAAATTTCCCAATAACAAACTTTCACCTTCGGCGCTCTTCCATCTGGGCAGATCGAGCGAGCTTCTGGGGAATAACAAAGAGGCATGGGACGCCTACAACGAAGTCATCCGGCGTTTCAAAAAGAACCGATTCTGGACGGCGATCGCGCGAACGCACAAAGGCGAACTTGAAGATGAACTGGCAAGCCAGGAGAAGTAGGCAAGCCACCGCCAGGAGACTCTCCTGATGACAATGAGCTTAAGTGGATGATCTCGGCGCAGGCCCTGTTATCGGCTCTCAGCGTAACCGTCGCGGGAAAACTCCAACTTACAGTTGTCTCGAGGGGGCATGAATGTGTAGAAAGCTTGTCCTGTTGCCAACCCTCATTCTGTCTGTTCTGGGATGTCAGGCACAGAACGAAAGGGACCATGGTTCATCTATCCGCTCAAAGGAGATCAAGATGTCTGATAACAACGACAAACAGCTCAAAGAGAGAGTTTCAGCGGTTCTCAGTGATAAGGAGGCATTGCAGTTAGTTCATGTCCACTTCTCGGCAAACAGCTTCAATGACTGTTGGACATATATCGAAAAAGAGGAAAGAACTGACGAAGATGTCGAGAACATGCTTCTTCTCGCAAACACGTCCCTGTGGCATTGGACCCAAAGAAGTGACTGCACACCACAGAATTTGTCTATCGCATACTGGCAACTCGGAAGGGTCAACTGTCTAGCCGGCGATACAGCACTTGCACAGCATTACGGGGAGAAGTGTATTGAGATCTCAAAAGAGAATAAGCTTGGTCCGTTCTGTCTGGGTTATGGTTATGAAGTGATGGCAGATGCATCTGTTTTGAAGGGCAACAAGAAGGATGCTGAAAAGTATCTGCAGCTTGCGACCGACGAGATGGAGAAAGTGCAGGACAAATTCGACCGGGATCTGCTTCAGAAAGATATTGAAAGGATCAGGAAATTGGTCCATGCCCAACTAGAATGATGACGCGATAGAGGCGATTTTTCAGCCACGTGTCGAAGCGGCGGCGGCATCAATCCCTGCCAGAAAGCGGCATGCAATAGCGGTGCATGACCATTTCTCGTCCTGTTGGGCTTCCTGATAACGCGAATGACCCGTAGAATTCCGAGGAGCATGAGTGCTCTCACAACTCTGGAGAGCTGTGCTACGGCCTTTTCCGCCCCCGCGTAGCACAGGCCTCCAGACCTGTGGATTTTACGCGACCCTCACGCAATCAGGCGGCCATCCAGAAGACGAAGCCAGGCGCTGGGCGCCAAGCAGTGAGCCAGGATTAGTGCTCGCCAAAGTCAATGAGTATTACAACAGTGGTAATAATAACATTCTGTTATAATACATAATACAATGCTCCCTAAGAGAAGACCCGGCTGAGCGGTTCAACTTGGTCTCAAGGTTGGAGGGGAGCGGAGCTAACGTGTAATTGACCACGCTAAGGGGTGGCAAGCCGGACAGTAGGGGAGGGGATACAGGAGGTGAAACGCATGATTCTGGACACAACGCCAAGTCTGGCGGGAAACGGCTTGCACATTCAGGACGGAAGCTGACCAAGCCCAAAGCTCAGTCTCCCTGAGTGATGACAGGCCTGAGATGCTCGAAGTTCACGAAGTTGCAGGGCTCTGAGCCGGGGCCTCGTTGCTTTGAAGCCCCGTATCTTTCCAGTAAAATCGCTCCAAAGCCTGTTACGAGGGTCCTGGGATCTTACCTTAAGCGGCGCGGCCTACATTAGGATGTGATAGACCATGGAGTATGTTCTTTTTATCCTCGTAACGGTCTTGATGGTTGCTTTCTTCCTGCTCAAGTTCTACGGCTATCAGGCTAAAGAGAAAGGCGATATCCGGAAACTGCGGATCTACTACCGCATCGTTGGACCCATCATGCTGTTGGGATCTTTCCTCTTCTTGTCGTCATTCCTCCAATCACAGGGTCTTTGGTGGCTTGCCTCGTTCCTCGTGTTTTTCTTCGGAGGGTTAGTCTCAGCAGTGAATCCTGACTTTGTCGCGAGAGGCTGGGTTGGGGGAAAGAGTCGATCAAATTCCTAACCAAGAAAATGAGGAGAATAGAAGCTTGACGGGCTGGTTATTACACTCGGCCATGAAGAAGGCACGAAAGCCTCAGCGGCCTACAACGAAATCAGATATGTCGGCAAAGAGATAATGGTCTGTCTGAGGGGTCACAGAGACCACAGGAATCTGGATATTCGAGGGTCAGCCCGGGAACTGAGATGAGCAAGGATGGATCAAAAATGCCCGTAAATGACAATGATTTAGTCACTTACGGGCATTTAGAGATGGTAGCGGGGGGAGGATTTGAACCTCCGACCTTCGGGTTATGAGCCCGACGAGCTACCAGGCTGCTCCACCCCGCGACACAATTTATCAAAGAGGCGGGATTATATGTTCGGGGTCAGAAGTTTCAAACGTTTTAGGCTGTGCGCGGATTCTTGGCGAGCTGGCGCTGTTTAGCCGTGTCTCTTTTTGCTGCGCTGTCCCACCAGCCATTGGGCTGCTCGGGCTCGAAGGATTGCAGGGGAGGGCAGTTCTGGGCATGCTTGATTTCAGATGGAGGATTGAGCGTTATCCCTTCATCAGTGACCGCTGATTTGATGATGGTCTCCGCCTCCTCGGGCGAGGGCCGATGATTCGCCGCGCTTATGTCCCGGAGCTTCATCTCAAAGAACTGATTGCACTGCTCGGTAAGTCGTACTGTTTCGAGTTCGAGTTCTTCGATCTGGTGTTTCAAGGATGCGTTCGCACGTGTTGAATGCAGGGCTTGCTCTCGGGCCTCCTGGAGATCGAGCAGAATTCGAATTCGGTTCAGAAAGTCAGGCGGATCGAGTCGGGTGAATGACAAGGTCTTCCGCTCCGGCCGTGATGGCGAGGTCTCTGTCTTCCTGTGTCCAACTTGCCGTGACCATCACGATGGGGGTGTAGATTTCCGGCTCGAGATACTTCACTGTATGAGTGAAAGTGAAACCATCCAGATCCGGCAGAAGATCAAACACGATGATGAGATCGATGCTATTGAGCATGAACGTCTTAAGGCCCTCGGACCCAGTGCCCGCCGACAGGACTTCATAGCCCTCGGCCTCCAGCGTGGCTCTGATGAGAGACTCGACCCCGAATTCATTAACCAGCATTATGGTCCTGGCCATCTGTTCAGCTCCTGATTCCTGTTGCCAGACGCGGTCAGCAAGCGATAGCAAAACCTGATCCCGCTTATGAGGTATTTTTCAGGTGCCGCCAAACTGCTTTTGCACCCGGGTTTAGGGACTGTAATCGGATTTCTTTGCGGACGATTATGGAGAGATTTCCATAGCCCAATTGCATGGATACTCTGGCCTTGCGTTGAAGGGCAGCATCGCCCCAATAGAATTCAACACCTGCTTCCACCCAAAACAGCCGCGCTATGAGAAATCTACTTTTTATTGTTCTGTTGAGTTTGCCCCAGGCTTTTTCTGAATCCCTTGAAGGCCTGAATGAACTGTATGAAGTCGCTGCGTCGCTCCATAAAAAGGGCCTCGTGGGACGTGCTGAGGTTCTCTTGAAACAGGTCATTCAGGCGAACCCGGAGCATTCCAAGGCGAAGGCGCTTATCCGGCGGATAGATCGTCGGCGACTTGCTGAGGAGGCCAGAAGAAAAAAAGAAGTGCTCGAGGCCCACGAGCGAGTGACCAAACTCATCGAGAAAGAGAGACGAAAACAGGCAAAGGAAGAGGCGCAGGCCAAATGGCTGATGAATTCCATTAAGACAAGCCAGAAGGTGAAGCCGGCGAAAGGGGAGGGGAGTGGTAGTGGATTACAGGCGAAGGTGCATGTCGGTCCGCCCGTGCAGGAAACACGATGGAAGGCGGAAGCAAGAGAAGCAAAGGCGCACCTGTCAGCCGGGAGACCAGAACAGGCCCTGAACGTTATTCGCGGGATGGAGGAGGGGATTCTGGCTGTCACCGAAGGGAAGGGCCTTTTTATGAGAGCGTCAGCAGAGGTGAAGCAAAGGGAGCAGGATCTCGCTTCGCAGATTCAGCGTGTGAGGGAGGCGCCCAGAGATGAGGACGTCATATTTGAGCTCGGATATATGCTTCTGGAGCGGAACAGGATGCCGGAAGCGATCAAGCAGTATTTGTCACTTGTTGAATTGAATCCGAATGACCAGGCCGCTCATGTGAACCTTGGCTATGCCTATTCCAGGAGCAAACAACTCGATAAGGCTGAGGGGGCCTATCGCAAGGCGTTAGAGTTGGTGCCGGATTTTGCTGAAGCGCAGAATCAACTTTCTTACCTGCTCCTGAGGCAGAATAAGAAGATTCCGGAAGCGATGGACCTGGCGGATAAGGCGGTTTCGGACTCTCCCCGAAACCCTGATTACCTGCACACCCTTGGCTATGGATATTACGTGCAAAGTGATTACGCGACTGCCTACAAGTATTTCAGTGCAGCGGCAAAGAAATCGGATCTTGATGAAGTGCACCTGCACAAGGCGTTGACCGAAATTCAATTGGGCAAAACCAGCCGCGCCAGGAAGCCGCTCGAGCGGATCGCCAATAACTTCGGCGAGTTTTCCAGCGAGGCCAGGGCGGCTATTGATAAGATCAGCAAAGAAAGATAATCATGCTGGCAGAACTTCAGGTCAAGAACTACGGCCTCATCGATTCTCTCGGCGTTGAGTTTCACGATGGGCTCAATGTCATCAGCGGCGAGACGGGGGTGGGGAAATCGATGCTCATTTCAGCCATCAAATTTCTGCAGGGAGCACGTGCTAACTCGAGCATGGTCCGTCAGGGCTCGGACGAGTGTTCGGTGACGGGCGTCTTTCTTCTGAATTCGAGCCAGCGCAAACATTTGAAACAGCATCTGGATGACGAGATTTTCGATGTTGACGAGATCATCCTTCGTCGTTCCCTCAAGAGTAACGGGAGAAATCGCTGCACGGTAAACGATCAGTTGGTGACTGCAGGAAGGCTGGGGGAGATCGCACGTTCGCTGGTGGAATTGCACGGGCAGCATGAAGAGCAGGCTCTGCTCGACCCTGACATCCAGCTCCTGCTTCTGGATGAATTCGGCCGATGCGTGAAGGCCCGCGAGACTTTTCAGGAAAGCTATCAGAAGTGGCTGTCGTTGAATCTGCGCCAGCAGCAGCTTGAAGCATCCACTCTTCAGAGGAAACAGCAGATTGAGTTACTGAAGTTTCAACACCGCGAGATTACTGAATCCGAAATCCGTCTGGGCGAATTCGACGAGCTCCAGCGGCAGCAGGATATGTTTTCCCAAATGCAGGAAATCCTCAGGGTTTCCGGGGCGGCCCAGGATGAATTGGTGGAGGCAGAAGGTTCAGTGATCGAGCGCATCCACGGGTTGAGAATGTCCGCATCTGGTTTCGAGGCACTGCATCCACTTCTGGCAGAAAGTCTCACTCACCTGGATGAAGCAGCCTTGCACGTGCAGGAAGCTTCCACCAACTTTTCAAGATTCTGCTACGACCAGGAATACGAGCCACAGCAGCTTGAAGAAATCCAGGCGAGGCTTGATGAGCTCACGCGACTCCGTATGAAATATGGCAACAGCGAGGCGGAAGTCCTTTCATTTGCCGAAGAGGCAGAAAAAGAATTGGCCAGGCTTGCCAACGAGCAGGGGGAATCCGAGAACATTCATGATCAGCTTGATGCCCAGCGGCTGAAGGCTGAAAAACTTGGTGACTCGCTGCATAGGAAACGTGTCAAGGCAGCGAAGAAACTTGGGCAAGAAATTGCCGGCGAATTGAAACATCTCGGTATGCCTAAATCGAGTATCGAGATTGAGCTCGAGCGACATGCCAGTCTGGAAGAATCGGACGAAACTGGCCTTAATCAGGTTGCTTTCGGGTTCTGTGCTAATCGTGGCGAACAGGTCCTTCCGCTGGCGGAAGTTGCTTCCGGAGGCGAAGTTTCCAGGGTCTTTCTGGCTATAAAATCCATCCTTGCCGCGGCTGACCTGGTTCCTGTTCTGGTCTTCGACGAGATCGATTCAAACGTTGGCGGCCGGCTTGGCTCGGTCGTCGGGGGCAAGCTAGGAAAGCTGTCCGAAAACCATCAGTTGATTTGCGTGACACACCTTCCACAGATCGCCTCCTTTGCCAATCACCACATCAAGATTTTTAAGCAGGTGAAGGGAGGGCGCACCCTGACAAGAGCTGTTCCACTGGGCGAACCCGAACGTTTAGAGGAACTCGCAGAAATGATTCGTGGCAGCGGCGTTACCAAGGTTACGCTTGCCGAGGCCAGGGAAATGCTGGCTGAAGCGGCATCCATGCGGCGAACGGGGTAGGGGAGTGGCCACCCTTTTAATCTCCATAACATCGGCTGCGGCCTGGTTGACGGCCGCGCCCGCTTTGGTCGATACAACAAAACAGGCAATGAAGGAACATCTTCATGGGGATGTCACCTTTCCAACGACCAATGTTGTGCGCATCCATTACTCTTTTGAGTCGTCCGAACAGTTCGACGATTGGATGGAGTATCCTGAAGATGCGGGGCGCGGTCTGTGGATTATTGAAAAAGGAGCGTTGAGTGGTAATGGCAGGAGGGGGGTCCGACATCGAGTCA
>Ga0187827_10009187_pt1 | contig 10528 bp, 8 predicted proteins | sample ETNtaG_39_FD_167969 | JGI IMG/M metagenome (GOLD analysis project Ga0187827, IMG submission 167969) | Marine microbial and viral communities from oxygen minimum zone, Eastern Pacific Ocean - ETNP2014_SV_150_PacBio MetaG (Illumina Assembly) | ecosystem: Environmental > Aquatic > Marine > Hypoxic... | reverse complement strand
CTACCTATTCGGAATGCCGATCATGCCATAATCAGGTTAATTTTTTTCTGCTGAGGGATGCCACCGTACCGATAAATCCCTCTTCGGCCAGACCCCGCAGCGGTAAGGCCCAATGTGTCGAATGCTGATATAGCAGAGCAGTCAAAAGAGTTTACAGTAAGGGTACTCTGCTACCACTAAGAGTGATTCGTTAATGGCCATCTATAGTCGGGTTTAAAGCGACCTGCTTACTAAATTCTTGAATTGTATATTGCAAATCATTAATTTCGTTGTTTGATCCCAGGCGGGGTCTTCTGTGGCTGTTGGCTTGTAACTCCGCTTGAAAACAGCCGCCAATTAGGGCAAGTTGTGAGTTGTGGATAAAAAACAAAATGGCGGTTAGGGATGGCAGGGGTGATGTGAAACAGACAACGGTAGGGTTTAGGGTCCATTCAAGGTACAACCCCTCACATCTGCCAAAAGCAAATTCCTATCCCTCAATGCTTCAGTTACGGTTAAGCGGAAAATTTGATGCTACAATGCTTCAGTTAGGGTTCACCTGGTAGTGCATCTTAATAAGCAGGCATGGTAATTTTACAGAGAGGATAATAAATACACTAAATGAGGAAAAGACAATGAAAACAATTTTGGGAAAAGCTCTTTTTGCTTCCGTTATGCTGTTACTGGTTACCGGAGTTCAGGCAAAAGGCCGATTGACCGTTTATTGCAGTATGCAGGATGCCTGGTGTCAGGCAACAGTAAAGGCTTTCGGTGAAAAGAATGATGTTAAAACAGCGATGACCCATTCGGGGTCTGGTAGTACCTTCGCAAAGATTCAGGCTGAAAAGAACAATCCGAAAGCCGATGTCTGGATCGGAGGGACTGCAGATCCACATTTACAGGCAGGCGAAATTGGATTACTAGCGTCTTATGTCTCCCCCCAAATGGCAGAATTGGGCAAAAGATTCCAAAATCTGGCGATCAAGGGCGACAATACGACGGACGGCATTTATGCTGGAGTCGTGGGCTACAGCGTCAATACCGAGATGGCGAAGAGCATGGGAATTGACATCCCAAGCTCCTGGGAAGATTTGACCGATCCAAAATATAAGGGAAATATTCGCATGGCCAGTCCGCAAAGCTCTGGAACCGCTTATACTGTTATAGCGACGATTGTACAGCTCTGGGGCGAAGAGAAAGGCTTCGAGTATCTGGCAAGACTGCACCCTAATATCGATCAGTATACTAAATCAGGCTCTGCAGGACAGAAAGCAGCAGGAAGAGGTGAGGTTTTGATTGGAATCGGATTTTTACATGATGCTTCGAAACTGATCAAATCAGGATTTCCGTTAAAATTGGTGACTCCCTCGGAAGGAACAGGATTCGAAATTGGCGGATTGAGTATTATCAAAGGCGCCAGAAATCTGGAAAACGCACAAAAATTCGTTGATTGGGCATTGAGTGCAGAGGGTCAGAATATTGCTGCTCCCACCGGTGCTTTCCAGGTGCCGACCAATAAGAATGCGATAGTTCCCAAAGAGGCGTTCGATCTCAGCAAGGTGAACTTGATCGATTATGACTTCAAAAAATACGGAAGCAATACAACTCGTAAAAAATTGATCGGTCGCTGGGCTGAGGAAATCAAACCTCTGGCTCGTTAAGCACCTTCCGTTCTATAAGTACTGAGCCCACGGTCTTTATTTCTCCTGAACGTGGGCTCATTCTTGTTTGTCCAGCCCCTTTTACGCTGAAATTAGCAACAACAGCGGTCATCCTATTGGCTGGGGCACTATCTGGCAGTGCATCTTAATAAGCAGGCATGGTAATTTTACAGAGAGGATAATAAATACACTAAATGAGGAAAAGACAATGAAAACAATTTTGGGAAAAGCTCTTTTTGCTTCCGTTATGCTGTTACTGGTTACCGGAGTTCAGGCAAAAGGCCGATTGACCGTTTATTGCAGTATGCAGGATGCCTGGTGTCAGGCAACAGTAAAGGCTTTCGGTGAAAAGAATGATGTTAAAACAGCGATGACCCATTCGGGGTCTGGTAGTACCTTCGCAAAGATTCAGGCTGAAAAGAACAATCCGAAAGCCGATGTCTGGATCGGAGGGACTGCAGATCCACATTTACAGGCAGGCGAAATTGGATTACTAGCGTCTTATGTCTCCCCCCAAATGGCAGAATTGGGCAAAAGATTCCAAAATCTGGCGATCAAGGGCGACAATACGACGGACGGCATTTATGCTGGAGTCGTGGGCTACAGCGTCAATACCGAGATGGCGAAGAGCATGGGAATTGACATCCCAAGCTCCTGGGAAGATTTGACCGATCCAAAATATAAGGGAAATATTCGCATGGCCAGTCCGCAAAGCTCTGGAACCGCTTATACTGTTATAGCGACGATTGTACAGCTCTGGGGCGAAGAGAAAGGCTTCGAGTATCTGGCAAGACTGCACCCTAATATCGATCAGTATACTAAATCAGGCTCTGCAGGACAGAAAGCAGCAGGAAGAGGTGAGGTTTTGATTGGAATCGGATTTTTACATGATGCTTCGAAACTGATCAAATCAGGATTTCCGTTAAAATTGGTGACTCCCTCGGAAGGAACAGGATTCGAAATTGGCGGATTGAGTATTATCAAAGGCGCCAGAAATCTGGAAAACGCACAAAAATTCGTTGATTGGGCATTGAGTGCAGAGGGTCAGAATATTGCTGCTCCCACCGGTGCTTTCCAGGTGCCGACCAATAAGAATGCGATAGTTCCCAAAGAGGCGTTCGATCTCAGCAAGGTGAACTTGATCGATTATGACTTCAAAAAATACGGAAGCAATACAACTCGTAAAAAATTGATCGGTCGCTGGGCTGAGGAAATCAAACCTCTGGCTCGTTAAGCACCTTCCGTTCTATAAGTACTGAGCCCACGGTCTTTATTTCTCCTGAACGTGGGCTCATTCTTGTTTGTCCAGCCCCTTTTACGCTGAAAACAAAAACCAATCAATGGATTCAATTCAAACCATCCCGTTTCATAAAAAGCCAAGAGCTTCTGAAGGGAAAATGGAATCAGCAGTCCATCGTTATCTGCCGGTCATTGGTATTCTTTCGTTTCTCTTGCTCCCCTGGTATGGACTCGAATACGGCATTTTTGATTCAACCTCGGAAGAGCTGTTAGAAGCGTTCGCCTGGCAGTCTACTAATTTTTCCATTGTGCCTTTGGCGATCTTTGTTCTTTTCCTGCTGCATCCCTGGAGAATGATGCCGCGGAAAAAAGGCGTTCTGTTCAGTACCATTGCTGTTGTCGCAGGAATTTCGGTGGTTTTTATCGGTCCCGAAGTTCTGAATGAGTCTCTGGGACTGGGTGCGGCTGTACAAATACTCGTCTTATGCCTGATTGTTTCAACAGGTTGCGCGCAATTGGGATTTTTGCGCGGAGATGCCTTCATGTCCGGAGCGATTATATTCATCGTCGCTCTTGTTTTGCTGTTCATATTCTATCCTCTGACAAAGATTTTTATTCAGATGCTCTATACCACGGATGATCAATTTGTGCCGTTACAGTTTTTCGAAGTGATCACCTCCCCAGGGGTGGGACGGATTGTCTGGAACACCTTGCTGATGGCGGTCTGTGTGGGAGTTTCTACTACGTTTTTCGGCTTGATCTTTGCCATTTATTCGGTGCGATCAACTTCTAAATTGCGAAGTTTAATAAAAGTTTTTTACATCCTGCCAATCATCACACCACCTTTTGTGGTTGGTATCTCACTGATCTTGATCTTTGGCCGGTCTGGTTCGATTAACGATTTTTTGAGTTTCCTTTTTGGCACTGGAGGTATTTTCATTCCCGAAGGGATGGATGGTATTTTCCAGGCTTCCTCTTACATTTACGGTTTTCCCGGAATATTTCTTGCCCAGACACTAGCCTTGACCCCAGTCAGTTATATGGTGCTGGTGGGGATGGTTACCGCTATCAATCCCTCCCTGGAAGAAGCATCGCTCACCATGAGAGCTTCGCGTTGGACCACTTTTCGTAAAGTAACCCTGCCCCTGATCCGTCCCGGAATCGCCAATTCTTTTTTATTGGGTGTAATTACTTCGGCCGCCGACTTTGGCAATCCGTTGGTACTAGGAGGGGAATACGATGTTTTATCGACAGAAATTTATTTTGCAATTGCTGGTGCGCAATTAGATTTCGGCCGGGGTGCTGCTCTTGGCCTGTTGTTGTTGTTTATTTCCCTTAGTGTTTTTCTAATGCAGAAGAAATGGATCGGGAAAACCTCTTATGTGACGGTAACCGGGATGCAAACCGCGGGTAATGTGATCCCCCTACCAACCTGGTTGCAAAGGGTTATGAGTGTTATCGTTGTCTCGTGGATCACCCTGGTTGGCGCACTGTATATCAGCATTTTTGCCGGTGGCTTCGTCAACACATGGGGAGTCGATAATACCTTTACCTTGGCACACCACATCGAATTATGGGGAAATGGGATTACTTCAGGCGGGTGGCCCTCGTTAATTAACTCAATCGTCTTTTCGCTGATCGCTGCGCCACTGACCGGCATTACTGGAGTTCTTATTGCCTATGTACTGATAAGGAAAAAATTCAGCGGTAAAGGGTTTATTGACTTCGGCACCACTGTGATTTTTGCTATTCCAGGGACCGTGACCGGGATCGCCTATATCCTGGCTTTTAATGAAGCCCCTATCGAGTTGACCGGCACCGCCTTTATTTTGATTGTGACGATGGTGATTCGCTCGATGCCGGTCGGGATTCGTGGTGGAATGTCTGCTTTGAGCCAAATCGACCCTTCGCTGGAAGAAGCGTCATTGATCCAGGGGGCCGGGAGTTTTCGAACCATCCGCTCGGTGGTCCTGCCTTTGCTGAGACCGGCTATTATTTCCTCTATCGCTTACAGCTTTATCAGGTCGATGACAACCGTCAGCGCCGTCATCTTTCTGGCGACAGCCGGTACAAGTGTCGCCACCACTTATATCCTCGACAGGGCGGATAACGGGGATTATGGCGTCTCTATTGCTTATGGTAGTGTGCTTATTCTGACCATGCTGTTTTTTACATTACTGGTTCAATATATTATCGGACGCTCTCGAACGGAACATCACGTCAAAATTAAATGAAAAACTGAAAATGATGGAAGAAAAACAATCGATAAAAGTCACTCTTCAAAAAGTCTCGAAATTGTTTGATGATGTGAAGGCTGTTGAAGAAATCAACCTGGATTTTGCTCCGGGAACCCTCACCACATTATTGGGACCTTCCGGTTGTGGTAAAACCACCCTGTTGAGAATGATTAGCGGCCTGGAAATTCCGTCTTCGGGCAAAGTCCTTTTTGGTGATGAGGACGTAACAGAACTCTCTGCAACGGACAGGGATGTTGGCATGGTTTTTCAATCCTATGCTCTTTTTCCTCATATGAACGTGAAGCAGAATATCGGTTACGGCCTGGAAGTGACTGGGGTCTCAGAAAAAATCATCAGCGAAAGGGTAGCAGAAGTTCTAAACACAGTCGGCCTCACCGGATATGAAAAAAGGCATGCCGATCAAATGTCAGGCGGTCAGCAACAGCGGGTGGCTGTTGCTCGATCATTGATCTCGAAACCCAAGGTTCTGCTCTTCGATGAACCCCTGAGCAACATTGACAGTAAACTGAGACGCTCGATGCGGGAAGATATTCGCCGTCTTCAGCAAGAGACTGGGATCACAACCATTTATGTGACCCATGACCAGTCCGAAGCCCTCGCAGTTTCCGATGAAGTGGTGGTGATGAATACCGGTGAAATTGAACAGCAGGGAGAGCCGAAAGAGCTTTATCGGCACCCGAAAAATTCATTTGTCGCAACTTTCATTGGTGATGCCAACATCCTCGAAGGAGAACTGGTTTCAGAAAACGAAAAACATCTGATCCAGCTGGGAGGTATTCGCATCAGCGCTTACTCGCTGCCAGCCAATCTAAAAAGCAATAATGTCAAGATAGCGATTCGGCCTGAGGTGATTCGCCTGCACGAAACAAAAGAACAAGACAGGCTGGAATGCCGCGTCGTCTGGCTCTCTTTTGTAGGAGGCGCTATCGAATATACCATGGAATCTTCAATTGGCAGCATCTTTGCTGTCGTCCCTTCCACCGAAAAACATTTCGTAACTGGTGATCGTGTCTATATTTCTGTTGCCGATGTAGGAGTCGCGGTACTGGAAGATTAATCCGGTCGAGAACCACACTGCTGTTCGGGATTATTATTGGAAAACCTCTGGAAGTATTGGTACAGAAGGCTCTAAAGACATCAGTTCGTATAGAAGACTTGATTTTTCAACAGACTCAGAATAGAGAAGAAATCGTCGTGCCGGGCTCGACCGAAGCGACGGACCGCCGGGATCCATTAGGAGGAGGCTCCAGAATATTCAGTAAACACTGTTCAATGGGTTCCGGCTCGGGACCGGAATGACGGACTTTTGGCTTCTTGAGTAGCTTTGGAGGTTCATTAATTAGTGTGTAAAATCGTTGCTTAAAGTTGCAAATTTATCTGGACGAATTTATCCCGGACAGTAGTGGGTCGAGAATCATGACTGCCCATCTCCAGAGAAAGATGCGGGCTAAGCTTCGTTCGCTTTGAGGCTGATGTACTGCGTAATGACATGCATCAAGCTTTGATGGATATCTTCAGCTATCCCATAATTATCCACAGGGACCCAGATCGAGTACCTGGCCAGTTGCTTGAGTTTACCACCACTAAAACCGGTAAAAGCGATGGTAGGTACATTCCTCGAATTTGCATATTCACAGGCCTTAACCACGTTGGGTGAATTCCCACTGGAACTCACTAGCAGAACCGCATCTTCAGGGTCCAGATAATATTCCAGTTGCTTGCTAAATACGTCTTCATACGAGAAGTCATTAGCCAGGGCAGTTAGCATAGGTCCATTAGAGGCAAGTGATATGGATCGTACTGGAGGTTTACCCTCAACATAAGATAATTTCGTGGTGTCACAAATTGCATGATCACTGATCGCAGCGCTACCGCCATTGCCAGCTACCCAGATAGTGCCGCCCGCTTCTGCAACCCGGGTAAATACGCCTAAAACAGCAGGCAGCATAGTCTTGTCAAAATTTTCTACAGAATTGATAAATTTTATATAATATTCATCGACGAAGTTGTCAAAGTTCATTTTTGTCTCTACTCCAAAAAATTAATACCCGGAATTATAAGCCAAAGAGATAACCTGATCGCATCTATCTAATTAAAACTTTACCAAAAGTAATGGCTCTGTTTAAGCCGCCACTAGTCAATTCCCGGGAAGTTAGTGCTTGATCCAGTTGTGGATCTGTTTTTCGTCTTGTTTAAACAACAGGGACCCGGCCACTACTGCATCTGCTCCAGCCTGCTTTAATAGAGGGACTGTGTGCCGGCGAATTCCACCATCGACCTCAATTGTAATATTGCTGTATTTTTCATGCAGTGCCTGTTTTGCCATGTTGATTTTGTCATAAATGTCATTGGCGATATCGACTCCTTTAACACCAAGCTGAGTACCCATTATCTGCAAAGAATCAACTTTATTTAGATAAGGGATGACCATTTCAAATTTTTCAGCACTTGTTAAAGCTATTCCTGCCTTCATTCCTGACGATTTAATCGCATTGAATAAACCGGGTTCCTTTAGCACATGATCCACATGCAGAATAATTTTATTCGCGCCAGAGGAAGCAAAATCTTCGATTAGTTGCGCTGGATCCTGCACCATCAGATGTACATCAAAATCTTTCTTGGTCAAATGACGCAGAGCTTTTACCAGGTCTGGAAAGAACAGCAATGTGGGGATAAAGGTCCCGTCTCCCACATCAAAATGATAACGCTCGACATAGGGTTCAACACGCCTAATTTCATCGGCAAAATTTGCCATGTCAGCAGACCAAAGTGATGCGGAAATTTCCATAAAACAGTTCCTTTATTTAAAACTCTAATCTTTTTCAAAAACCAGCATGGATTGGATTGAATTAAATTTCCTCCAAAATCCTCTTGAGAAAAGAATGACTGGTTGCTACTTCAGATTCTTCGAGACCATGTAGAACAACAGGACTCTCAAAACCATTATTTATTAAACAACAAAGATAATATTTAAAATCGAGTACACCATGGCCTGCAGCAACAAATACTCCGGAAGCATCTCGATCTTTTGCATGGGCCATTACGATATCATTGCCCAGCAGATCAAATGCTTTATCCAACAGACCATGTTGTTGATTCAGAGTGACTCTTTCAAATAAATTAACCGGGTCAAGAATAATTTTCAAATGTTTTGATTGCATCTCGTCAAGCAGAGTCCGGGCTTTCTCTACCGAATTAACAACATTGGCTAGTTCAGGCTCGACTCCAAGATTCACGTCCAGTTGTTCTGCTAATTGCAGAGCTTGCTCTAGTGAATGAACAAGATCTTTCCAGGCCGCTTGAGTATTGTTATAGGGATGCGGCTTCCATTGATCGTCAGGATCTCCAGTACCGGTACATAATGACACTAGATTAGTCCTGATTTTAGGACATGCTTTAATCAGGATAGCGAGATTTTGCAACCCATTGTTTCTAATTTCAACTTCGGGATGAATCATATTGAAGGTACCAGAGACTGCAGAAATTATGATTTGTTTTTCCTCGCAGACTTGAGAAATATGTTCAGTATCAAGCGATGTGATGACGTCAGGCATGGCAGGAAGACCAATACATGACATATTGAACTGGATGCAATTCATGTCATTTTCAACAATGGCATCTAAAATGTCGGCGAAGGAATTTCGCCTAAAAGTCTTTGCAAAAATACCGAGTTTTATCAAATAACCCCCTTAAAGGTTTTTTAGATATACGGTTTCTCCACTTGAAACGGATTGAGCGATGGCAAGCATTGCTTTTATACTCGCCATTCCATCATTGAAATTGGCTCCCTGTTGAGGAGCATTTTCTAAAATGGTGTCCGCAAACCCTTCCACCTGTAACCGGTAAAAGTGAGCATCTGCTCCAAGAACTCGTTTGTATGTCTGATCTTTTTCATAAAAACATTCTACTTCGCTGGATTTGAAATACCAGGGATTGAAAGTTTTGCCAACAACGCTGCCATGTTCTCCATAAATTTGAAAACCTTCATGCCAATCCATCCTGACAGCCACCGTCAAATCGAGGTGCCCCATTCCCCCATTTTCAAAATTAACATCAATAAACCAACAATAAGCTCCAAATTTCTCCAAAAAACGAGCACGTAGCGATTCTATAGGACCGGCGAGATAACGAGCGGTATCAACAAGATGACTGCCATGTGCGAGCATATAATATTTTTGCTTATCAGTTTTGGGATCCAGAGAAGGTTTGATCGATTGATCACTGACGATTGGGATGGGCTGAACCGCATCGGTCATTGAATAACGATGGGTCGAATCACAGTACCAGGCCTTCATTGCCAGCATTTCTCCCATCTCTTGCGCTATAAAATTCTTTGCTGCAACCAGGCCCGGATCAAAGCGTTTCATATGCCCTACCTGAAATATTACTCCGGATTGCGAGAGCATTTCCCTGATAGATTCAAGTTCATCTACTGAAATTCCAACAGGTTTTTCAACTAAAACATGCTTACCGGCCTCAATTGCCCTGGTTGCTGCTGATACATGAAATGAATCTGCGACTGCAATGATTACAGCATCGAGCGCAGGATCTTCCAGCATCTTTTCATAATCATGAAAAACTTTTTGCGGCCGATGGATGGCCACCATACGTTCACGGAGGTCTTCTGCGACATCGCAAATTGCATACAACTCTGCATTTCTAGCTTTTCTACATGCCTCAAAATGAGCAAACTGGGCAATAGGGCCAGCCCCTAAAATCCCTATTTTTAGTATTTTATCGTTTTCCACGAGTTTTCCTTGTTTGTTAGATCTCCCGCAAACGGAGGAGGATTACTTAGAATACAGGCTTTCCCAAAGTGATTCACGCGGTAGCGAAGTACATTAAGAAATATGCGCGAACAATCGGAGCGCACCACGATTAAAACGAAGGAAATACCCGTTGATATTTTTAAAACGTGGCCTGGCCCTTAATACTCCTTAAATCAAAGACCTTAACCTGGATGCAATAATTAGGTATGCTGTCCACAGAATGCTGCAATGCAGAACACTGCGATCAATCAACACACCAAACTAAAGAGAAGAGCATGAGTAAAGGTACAGTAAAGTGGTTCAATGCAGCCAAAGGTTATGGTTTTATTACGCCGGAAGATGGCGACAAAGATCTGTTTGTGCTCCATTCGGAAATCAAAAGTGGTGATGACTATGCAACACTCAAAGACGGCCAGTCAGTAGAATTCGAAGTAGGTGAGGGCCAAAAAGGCCCCTGTGCAAACAATGTAGTACCTGTTTGATTTAACAGGTAGCTTCGGGGTATGCACCAAAGCTAAGACAGGTTCGTTTTTTAGTGTATGGTCTGCGGTAATCGAATAACCATAATTTAGAGCCATTTGGTTTAACCCGAAGTTGAAGACCGTTACCATCAGATAAGGCG
>Ga0187827_10009186_pt1 | contig 10528 bp, 9 predicted proteins | sample ETNtaG_39_FD_167969 | JGI IMG/M metagenome (GOLD analysis project Ga0187827, IMG submission 167969) | Marine microbial and viral communities from oxygen minimum zone, Eastern Pacific Ocean - ETNP2014_SV_150_PacBio MetaG (Illumina Assembly) | ecosystem: Environmental > Aquatic > Marine > Hypoxic... | reverse complement strand
GTGATATCCAAACAAACTGAGCCAGAATAAATCTCTGTACAATTTTCATAGTAATTTCTTTTGTATTAGCTGAGAGTTTCAACAAAAGAGAGCCGGAATATAGCTCTGGAACAAAGTTATCGCAAATGAGGAGATAATCTTTTGATAAGTATCACAAATACGCCACTGAAGAAAAACTGTGGCAATACGATTTACTTTACTTTAAACTATTTGTAATTATTGAGTATAATAAATAAGGAGAATAAAAACAATGAATCGAAATAAACTGATGATGTTCTCTGTACCATTAATGATTGGTTGTATAATAGTCGGATGCGGTGGTTCTACATCTGAAAGCGATCTAATCGGCAAATGGGAATTGGATCCAGACGTCATGGAACAAGCCTTGAAGGACGAAGGCCTTGAAGGTGAAGAACTGAAAATGGGGCTGATGATGTTGTCATCTATGTCCATGATCTTTGAATTCAAAGAGGACGGTACGCTAATGATGTCCGTATCAGTATTTGGAGAATCGGAATCCGAGTCCGGAGAATGGAAACTGGACGGAACAGCCCTAAGCATGCGTCTAGAAGATTCAGATGAGTGGGATGCAGCAGAAATCTCTTTGAGTGGAGATGAGCTGGTTATGAAAAAAGATGAAGAGTCTCTCGGATTCAAGCGTGTAAAATAGACCGCTCACTAATCTCTTAACCTGAATCGTGGATCAGGCAATTTCTTGGACATATCCCAAGTAACCGCTCTTCACTAAATCGATTCTTGAATCTCTCAGAAAAAATGTGGCACCTTTCTAAAATTAGTGCTATACTCCCATGAGGTAAGGACTTTTTTCCCTAAACATACAAGTCATTGGAGGACCACTATGGTACAATCAATATCAAAAAAATCCCTTCTGTTCCTGACTCTTTTTTCCTTAGTCATCGCTGCTCCACCGGGAGATGACGAAAGTATTCTCGGCAAGTGGGAGCTTGATCCTGAAATTTTCAAAGAAGCTCTGGCTGAAGAAGGTCTGGAAGGTGAAGAACTAGAACTGGCAACCACTGCCGCAGAAGCAGTATCCATGATTTTCGAATTTAATGAAGATGGGACATTTTCAATGTCTATGTCCGCATTTGGAGAATCAGAGTCTGTGGCTGGAGAATGGAAACTGGACGATACAGCCCTAAGCATGCGTCTAGAAGATTCAGAAGAGTGGGATACGGCAGAAATCACCTTGGGTGAAGGAAAGTTGGTGATTGCGAATGAAGACGAGACTCTCGTTTTCAAACGGTCAGAATAAGAATCTAACTAATCACCCAATCTAAATCTCGGATCAGGCCCGGCCTCATAACGCTGGGCCTTTTCATTCCAGCCGATTGCCTGGACTCGACCCAGATATCCGCTCTCCACTACTTCGTAACTACCACTATTCTGGTTATCTGACAACGATTCAGGAAATCCTGACTCCGTAAAAAGTATATTGGGTTTGAACTGGTGATGAAATCTAGGCTGCTCCTGAGCCGTTTCTACAGTCATCCCAAAATCAACAAAATTCACAATCAACTGTAATACTGCGGTAATAATTCTCGATCCTCCGGCTCCGCCTAAAAGCAGAACCGGCTTGTTGTCTTTTATAATAATCGTAGGCGACATGCTGGACAGAGGCCGCTTCCCGGGAGCGATACTGTTGGCCTCGCCACCGATGAGTCCAAAGGCGTTGGGCATTCCCGGCTGAGCAGAAAAATCGTCCATTTCGTCATTCAATACAACTCCAGTTCCTGGAAGAGTTAGCTTGGAGCCAAACCAAAGGTTCACGGTCTGATTCACCGCTACGGTATTCCCCCACTTATCTACCACACAGAAATTCGTGGTGCTGCCGGGAGACCATTCAAACCGTGTCGCACCTGTTTGCGGAACGGTTGCGGTATTTTCACTCATAATGACTTTAACAACAGAGTCAGCATACGCTTGGCTAGCTAGAAAATCTGCCGGAACATTGTAGAAATCGCTATCTCCTAAGTGCAACGAACGATCTTCAAAAGCCTGTGACATGAAACGAGCAGTGAGATAGACCGACTCCGAATCCCAGCCGGATTTTCCTTCCAAAACGCCAGACGCCTCCAACATGTTGAGAATTTGAAGCACATGCACCCCACCAGAACTGGGCGGCGCCATACCGATGACCTCATAATCCCGATAGTTCCCCACAATTGGCTCTCGATGCCGAACGGTGTATCCAGCCATGTCCGCTGCAGTTATCAGCCCGTCGTTGGCCTTCATATAATCTGCCAGCTGTTCTGCGAACTCACCTCTATAGAAATAGTCCGCACCACCTGCCGCAATTTTTTCATACGTAGCGGCGAGGTCGGGCTGACGGAGTATCTCTCCCGCTGCTAATGGCGATCCATCTTTGTGCAAATAAATGGCTGCAGAAGCCGGATCAGTTTTGAGCTTCTCAGCGGTTTCCTGGATTACATTTGCATAGGGTTTATCCAGTTTAAATCCGTCTCGAGCCACGGGTATGGACGGCTGGATAACTTCCGCCAGAGCCTTAGTTCCGACGAGATCAAGAGCCTCTTCATAGGCAGCTACAATCCCGGGGACACCAACTGCCAACACACCTTCTTGGCTCAGGGAAGGATCAAACTGTCCATCCCGCAAATACATATCACGTGTGGCAGCGGCAGGCGCTGTTTCTCTCCCGTCAATAGTATGAATCGTACCATCGGCCATACGAATAACAATGAATCCGCCGCCGCCTATCCCAGAATGAAACTGGTCTACCACACCCATGGCAAAGCCTACAGCCACGGCAGCGTCAACAGCATTCCCACCGTCCCGGAGAACTTCCATGCCGATCTTTGTGGCAATGGGATGGGCGGAAACAACGGTGCCAACATCTTCATGCCAAAGATCTTGGAGTGCCGGAACGCATGAGATAATTAATATCCCCGCGAGTAGGAGTAGAATCAAGGAAGTACGTTTCAATAGCGTCTTCATAACGAAGATGTGCGGGAATGATACACAGAACTGAGTCAGAATGTCAACGAAATTAGAAGGGACTCATTAATAAGTCGTTCATAGAATCACAATTTACTTTCGAAGTCGACCTTTGTCAAAGCGGGATTCCGGTATATCCGTATCAAACTGGATTTCCCCAATAATCCATTCAGTCCCTTTGCTGTTGCGCTTTAATTCATCTTTAAAAATAAACCGGGTAGGAAACCATCGCCCCTGCACTTTTTTGATACCATCCATGGATGCGGTTTTCAGGAGTTTTCCGCTCTTGGCGTAGAGTTCTTCCTTCATGGGCAGAAGGTATTCTTTGTCAATCCACGCCCGCCGCTTAGGATAGGACAATCCTTTCTCTTTTGCTTCAAGAAGCATTATCCAATGATCGCGCCCGTCGATTTCTACTGAGCCTTCTAATTTTGCATCGTAAAGCTCCAAGAGCGGGCGATCTTCCATCATATCATTATAAGACATATCCGAACCCATTACAGATTGTCGCAGCATGTGCCCGGAAATTTGAATCACACGATCTGTTTGTGGGGAGTAAGTCCAGAGTTTGGCGCCTAATTTCAGCATTTTTGTTCCTGCTTCACGGGGTGGAGATAAATATTCAGTGAAAGCATAATCTGTACCTACAATCCAATTTTGGGATTCAATGGTTCGGGTAGAACGACGCCCGTGGACCACCATTTTACTGGTGAGAATTCTGCTTTTTGCATTCAAGTTATCATCCATGGCTTTGATAATATCTTGAACAGACATATCATTTTGCCCGAAGACAAACGAAAGAGACAAAACTGAAAAAAGTAACTTTTTCTTCACTTTCCGTTCCTATCTTAACTTCTAAATAGGTAAATATTTAAAATGTAATTAACACATCTTTGAAATCGTTGTACATCATTACGTTTTAAATATTTATCCATCACGTCTCCAACTCCTTAAAAAGCTGAGCCATTTCTCGTTTATAAATCGCTCGGCCCGCTAGCATGGTCCCAAAAACCGTTGCCAAAACACCGGGGATGAATCCAATATAAAAAAGATCGGGTGTAACCTGAGCGTAGAAAATATTGGGCATAACCATGGACGAATTTGAAAGTGCTTCTATTCCCTTTGTATAATCTATACCATTTTCTTGAACGTAATAGGTTAGAGCAAGCCCAATTCCAGTACCAATCACCGTTCCTGTTAACCCTATAATCACCGCTTCAGAGATCATTGAGCGGTACACCTGTCCCTTGGATTCACCCATAGCCAGTCGAAGACCCACTTCGCCATAGCGACGCAGACCGTTCATAAGACCCATATTCCAAAGCACAACCATGACAACCACCAGAAATATTCCACCCATAATTGCCAGCATTGCGCCACTTATGTCCACCATGGTACCCATCTGATTCCCATCCCGCAAGGCCAGCATAAAGGGGCTGAAGATTCCGGGATCTTCTACAGATAATTCTCCCCACTCTTCAGCGTTATTATACATTTTATTATCGTTTAGACCATTTGTTCTTTGTTTTGTAAGACTCTCCTGCTCCTTTTTACTAATCCTATTCCACCCATTCATATAAGAAAGAGTCTCTTCGGACTGTTCATTTCTTAGTCTCTGAACAATACTTCCACTTTTGGTATTATTATAATCAGTACGCAGTGCAACAGCCACTTCATCATCGTAATATAATGAGTGAGTAAAGCCAAAGATTGCTGAAGCAGCATCATCCATATCTAATGCAAAACGGGCACCAGACAAATCAACAAGCATCATTTGTTTGTCTGTTTGGCCTTTCCTCAAGTTGAATGTCCCTGACACATTGAAATTGCAGGTTGTAAAAGCATTATCCATGGTTGAGCCAATGAATGTGACACTTTCTCCAGCCTTTATATTTAATTGATCCGCCAGTTTTGAACTGATAAGTGCATCATCTCTATTTTCAGGCAGATTTCCGCTCACAATGGATCTTTCAAGCTCCCAAATCTCTACCTGCCGAGATCCATCGGAAAGGAAATCAATACCAAAAGCAATAACTGGGCCTTGAGATCTTGTTTCACGGTCTTCGTCTGGGACATCCAAAAGCCCCGCAAAAGTGATCCGTGGTGACCAGAAAAAATCCGGGTAATTCTGGTTTAGATCATGAATCAACTGGCCCACATCCAGCAAAGCTAGGTCATTAGGCATAAGCTGGCTTTCTTCATTATAGGCGCGGGTGACGATTTTTTCATGGCCTGTTAATATGACGGCAGTGTCAAGAAAAAGACTATTCATAGTACCTCTCATAAAGCCAATTGCAAAAACTACCAAGGCGACGGTGAGAGTAATAACCAAAACGGGGAAAAGGCTGCGGGAACGATCCCGGAGCAATCCTTTGGTCAAAAACTTGATCATGCCACCGCCTTTCCCCGCAAGGCATCAGTAGGTTTCATGCGGGCAATTCGTCGTGAAGGCAAGTAGCTCACTATGAGTACAATGATAGATACCAGGATAGTGGTTGATACAACAAGCCCCATAGTATAAACCGGCACCAGACGTCTGGCCATAATCATGCCCATTTCTGTGTAATCAATGGGCATGGGAATTCCATACACACCAAAATACCAAAGTATGGGGCCAAAGAAAATCAATGTGCCCACAGCGGCCAGCACCGCATTGAGACCTCCTTCCAGGGTAAAAAGTTTCACCACCCGGGACCGGGTCATGCCCAGTGCCATAAGAGTACCAATCTCTTTGCCCCGGCGAAAGATAGACAATACCTGAGCATTGAAGATGCCCATGGCTGCCAGAGCCAATAGAATAATATACATGACCTGGGCGCCCGGTTTGTCCGCTTCGATGATGGCCTCCATGTCCTGCACCAGATAGTTGATATCACGAGAGATCCAGTCACCTTTGTCTTGAACTGGCGGAACTCCTTTTTCGTAAGTCACATAGGTGGCCTCTTCCTCTTCTTCCATGGCCAGCATGGTCTGGGCTTTGTTAAGCGGTATCCAGATATGGCCCATATCCAGTTTGAAATTCTCCGTATCCATAATATGCACCACGGTTCCTGGCTTGGCATCAAAGGTAAGGTCTGCATCCTGCCAGCTAATGGTAAAGTCATCGCCCACTTCAAGCTTGGTATCGCTGGCCATTCCTTTTCCTATCAGTACCGGTATGGCAATATCATCATGCCCGGCCAATGCGTCTGTTGGCATGTTAACAATATTCTGACCAGGCGGAATGCCCTTCATAATGGCAGGCATGATGCGGCCGCCGGGATAGATGGATGCCTGGCTTACCAAAACCGGGAACGCTTTTTTCTGATCCACCAGTGATTGTATATCTTCGGGCAAAGCAGAATGAGCATCTTCAAATGTCATGGGGTCAAGGGGGTCATATTCCGGGTGCCAGTAGGCACCGCCGGCAATTTCTGTATCCATTGTAACCTGTTTGGCGTGTTGGAGCATACCATCGTACATGGCAGACACGAACAAGATCAGGAAAAATGAAAAGGCCGTCACAAGAACATTCAGAAAAGTTCGCAGCCTGGCGCCTAGGAGATTTTTCAGTGCAATTTTAAAAAGCATCTCTATTCACTGGCCTTGGGTTTTTCAATTTTTTCATCTTCAGTTATTTCACCATCGTCCAGGTGAATAATTCGTCTAAGGTAAGCCATGATCTTTTCATCGTGAGTTGCAAATATAAAAGAAGTGGACAATTCTTGATTTAATCGTACCAGAATTTTCATAATATGATGAGAATTCTCCGCGTCCAGGTTGGCCGTAGGTTCATCGGCCAGTACCAGCGCGGGCTGATGTACAATCGCTCTGGCGATGGCTGTGCGTTGGCATTCACCACCGCTTAACATATTTGGTCGGGAACCCATTTTATCTGTTAAGCCAACTGATTCGACAGCCTGCTCTACCATCGATCTTCGTTCATCTTTATCGATCTTATTTAAAATCAGTGGTAGTTCCACATTTTCAAAAACCGTATAAACAGGAAGTAAATTATAACTCTGGAAAATAAAGCCCATGTGCTTACGCCGGAGACGGGCCCGCTCGCTGTGGGATGTATCATTTAGAGCCTGGCCCAGGACACTTATCTGCCCTTCAGTGGGGGAATCCAGTCCACCGATAATATTCAGCAACGTAGTTTTACCTGAACCGGATGGCCCAATCAAGCCAGTGAATTCACCTTTGTTTAGGGTCAGGTCTATATCCTTGAGAGCGGTGAAAAAATCACCACCAACGGGAAAACACTTGATAAGATTATTTATAGTAATGACGGCGTTATTTTCCATCTTTTTTCCTTAATGGTTGTAAATAAACATAAATTGTAAGCCAGTTCCAAAACCTACCAGCGATCTAGGTAGGTCTTCATTGTAATCAGCACGTTTTTGGTTAATAGATAATATGAAGTTTAAACTATAATGATCATAAGTACTATTCCATCGCAAATAATTATAACTGCGGTTCTGTTCCAAGTCAAATTGCGATATGAACATAAGCTGGTGTACCATGCCAAGGGGCATGCTGGCCATGAGTGCTGTGTAAGATTGTGATAATTCATCCGAATCAGATTTATTGGAAATGGACATGTATTCTGCCATGACTAAGAGACCATTGGCAATCGGCAGGGTGTAGTCTGCTCCGACTGTAGCCATTATGATATCAGATCCATCGGAACTGATTAAAGCACTCTCATTCCAAAATCCAATCCATCCATCATAGCGATAATCAATAGCTAAACGGCTGTGAGAACCGGAAATACCAATTTGGCCAATTGGCTGCGGGGACTTTGAAGGATCCTGGTGATAGGTCAATCCCCATTCCCCCGCTGAGTTGGAAAGTTCCACTCGACTTCCATAGGAAAGAGTATCCTGATTATTGTTGATCGCCCATGACCACAGAGATAATGAATTAGAAGGGAACCATCGCAGCCTGAATGCTTCCACGCCATCCGTCTGTCCGGTGGGATCCCTTAAATCAATCGTATCAAACCAGGAAAGGGAACGTAAAACAAAAGAAGGCCCAAATACAATTTTCTGTAAACCCAATCGGGCTTCCAGCTTTTCGCTGGAATATCGTACCCAGTAACGGTGATGAGATTCATTGTAATACAATAGGGAATCACCGGAATAAGTTCTGTCTAATCGATAAGCCCATTCCATATCCACCAATTGGTTATCGGATAATTCTTTAAACAGTGAAAGTGTAGGAATGTATCCCATGGTGGATTCATAAGCGGATTGGCCGGTTGGGATGTCGTTATTGGTTAGAGTACTTAACCAAAGTTGTCCTTTTAAATTCAGTGGATTGGCTTGAATTAGAAAGGGAAAGAGTAGAATAAGCTTTAAGAAAAAACTAATGAAACATTTCATAAGAGCGCTTATTGAATAATGATTCCTCATATAAAGGATTGGATCGTCGCTTACCTCCAACGCGATCTTAACGACGGGACTATCAAAATTTACAGCTTTCTCACCTCCCAGCGTAAGAGTAAATTCGCCACACTATGAAAAAACTAAAACTACATTGGCGCATCTTTATTGCTATGATCCTCGGTTTTGGCGCAGGATTGCTCTTCCAGAGCGGAGGAGCAGAATCAACAGATTCCTGGCTTTTTGGCCTGATTGCATCTTTAGGTACTATTTTCATGCGCCTTCTTAAAATGATTATCGTTCCCCTTATATTGACGTCTATCACTACAGGTGTAGCAGGACTTGGAGACAGTAAGAGTTTGGGGCGGCTGGGATCAAAGACATTTGGATACTACTTCCTGAGTTCTATTATTGCTATTCTCATCGGCTTGACTCTAACTAACCTAATCCGTCCCGGTGTTGGTGTGCAGATTCCCGGTCAAGTAGAAAAATTTGATTCCTCTCAATTGCAGCAACCGGATTCAGTGACCGACATCTTCATTCGCATGATCCCTACAAATCCCATTAAAGCGGCAGCTGAAGGAGATGTCCTTGCGCTTATATTCTTCTCCATTCTATTTGGGTTCGCCATTACTAAACTCAAAGGAAAACCTCATAAGTTTCTCCTCGACTTGTTTGATTATGCCTTTCACGCCATGATGAAACTTACCCATGGGATTATCCAGCTTGCTCCTATTGGTGTGTTTGGGTTAATTACCAAGGCTGTAGCCACAGCTGGTGTTGCTCTTTTCAAGGCTGTAGGGCTCTACATGATTACTATTGCATCTGGCTTAACTATTCACCTTTTGATTGTACTTCCAATTTTGTTCATGATTTTTACAAGAATGAATCCACTGCATCATTTCAGGGCCATGGCATCTGCTATGGCAACTGCATTTTCTACCAGTTCATCTGGTGCCACACTTCCTGTGACCATGGATTGTATGGAAAACAACGTCGGTGTCTCAAATCGTGTCACTAGCTTTGTACTCCCGCTGGGGGCGACTATTAACATGGATGGTACTGCCCTTTACGAATGTGCCGGTGTGATTTTTATCGCTCAGGCATTGGGCTTTGATCTCTCTTTTGCCCAGCAGGGAACAATCGTGATTACTGCATTTCTTGCGTCCGTAGGTGCTGCCGCCATTCCATCAGCAGGACTGGTGATGATTTTTGTTGTCCTCAATGCGGTAGGGTTAGGTGACAATGCAGAAGCAGCTCTCATTGTTGGAATAATGTTGGCTGTAGACAGGCCGTTGGATATGTTCCGCACCATGATCAATGTTGCCAGTGATAGTGTCGGTACAGTTATTGTAGCCAAGAGCGAAGGAGAGACAGAGCTGTATCCTGAAGAAAATTGACCTTAGTAACAATAGGGTCTGTTCTGTAGATTTTTGATATATTGACTTTTATTCTGCTATATATCCTCCCACTTTTAGCACTCTTGCTTTTACTAACTTAGCGAATATCCCTTACCAAAATGGCTTATTGCTCTATCGGTACGTGGGTAGATTCACCATCGCTTACAGCCTGCAGTTTCTCCAGTGCACTGTCCAAGCTTTCAAGGTCTTGAATCATAAACTTAACTCTTTTATTTTCCTTAACCACCTTGAACTGTCCGCCAGCAGCCGCTTCAAGTTTCGACAACAGTTTATCAAAACCGCCTTCATCATAGAACGCTTTTCCTGTTTCTGAATCCTTATCCGGACAGTGAAGAATCATCGCTTCACTCTTTACGGTTACGTTTACCAACCCAATACCTGAGGCACAGAGCTTCATTCGGGCCGCCATTGTTAGATTGTAGGCACTCTCTGGGAGCGGACCGAAGCGATCCCGTAATTCCTGTTCCCATTCATCAATCTCTGCATCCGTCACTGCTTGCGACAGCCGCCGGTAGAGATTGAACCGTTCAATGCTGTCCTCCACATAATTATCCTCAAGTAACGCCGGGACGTCTACATCTACACTGGTCTCAATCTTCGAGTGGTGAGGAGTTTCTATAGAAGCCACACCCTGATCCTCTTTCAACTCCCTTACAGCATCTTCCAGAATTCGCATATACATCTCATAACCAAGGTCGTTGATGTAGCCGCTTTGCTCTGCTCCCAGAATGTTCCCGGCGCCGCGTATGTCCAGATCCCTCATGG
>Ga0187827_10009181_pt1 | contig 10534 bp, 10 predicted proteins | sample ETNtaG_39_FD_167969 | JGI IMG/M metagenome (GOLD analysis project Ga0187827, IMG submission 167969) | Marine microbial and viral communities from oxygen minimum zone, Eastern Pacific Ocean - ETNP2014_SV_150_PacBio MetaG (Illumina Assembly) | ecosystem: Environmental > Aquatic > Marine > Hypoxic... | reverse complement strand
TCTGGTGCTGGCTACTCAAAATCCTATCGAACAAGAAGGTACGTACCCTCTTCCCGAAGCACAGGTTGACCGGTTTATGTTGAAAATCCTGATTGACTACCCAATGCGTGAGGAGGAGCTTCAGATTATTCGACAGGGAGATACATCAGCCGCTGAAGGTGTTAAGGCTGTCGCGACACCGGCTCAAATAATCAAGGCTCAGGAGCTTGTAAGCCAAATTCACGTTGATGAGAAAGTTGAAAATTATATTCTGGATATCGTGTTTGCTACCAGAGACCCTGAGAAATATGGACTGGAAGATTTATCTGACAAGATCCGATACGGTGCATCACCACGAGCATCGATTTACTTGATGAAAGCTGCCCGAGCGCATGCCTTTATTCGAGGACGAGGTTACGTTGTTCCGGAGGATATTAGAGCCATTGGATATGAAGTATTGCGGCATCGTGTCATGGTGACCTTTGAGGCGGAAGCAGACGAGCTGACATCGGATGATATTATCAAAGAAATATTTGGACACTTTGAAGTCCCTTAAATTATATTTGCTATTGCGATCATGAAAGCTCATATAATCCTCATTCTCAACTTTATTGGGAATCTATTAGTTGCTTACTAGTCTGGATTCCCGTTTTCACGGGAATGAGGAAGAATTTAGAAAATATAGACTACTTTAGAATTATTGGATAAACAGCAAAACAAAACTATCCCACCGGTTTCAAAAGACCTGTTGCGTAAGGTAAAGCTGCTCGAACTCCGCACCCGCTTACAGGTACGCGATGTTTTCGGTGGAAAGTACCACTCGATCTTTAAGGGTCAGGGCATGGATTTCTCCGAGGTAAGGGAGTATCACCCTGGCGATGATATTCGTGACATCGATTGGAACGTCTCTGCCCGCATGGATCATCCATACGTCAAGGTTTATCGCGAGGAGCGCGAGCTTACGGTTTTGTTAGTTGTTGATCTGTCCGCATCAGGCGAGTTTGGAACTGCTGAATCGCTAAAGCGCGAGGTAGCGGCTGAACTAACGGCATTGCTCGCAATGTGTACACTGACAAACAATGATAAGGTTGGGTTGATTCTATTCACGGATAAGGTCGAGCATTTTGTGGCTCCTAAAAAAGGCAGACGACACGCCTTGCGCATTATTCGCGATGTGCTCGCCTTTGAGCCCGAGTCGAAGGGAACTTCAATTGAGGCTGGGATGAAATTCGCCCTTCATGCTATGCGTAAGAAATCTGTGGTGTTCTTGATGAGTGATTTTATGTGTGATGACTATGAAAAGGTAATCCGAATTGCCAGTCGTAAGCACGACTTGATTGCCATTGATTTTTCCGATCCACGTGAACGTGAACTTCCTCCCTCTGGTTTGATACCTATTCAGGATACAGAAACAGGCGAGATCATCTGGTTTGACAGCTCCTCAGCAAAGGCTCGACGCTCTTTCAAAAAGGAGGCTAACATGATTATTGAACAGCGAGAGGCATTTTTTAAGCGCAACTCAGTTGATCGCATTCCTCTTTCGATTGATAAACCATACTTCAAAGAGCTCGTGAAATTCTTCCGTCTACGGGGTAGGAGAACGTAGGTGAAGCGCTTGATAATAGCATTCATTATCGTGATATCTTGTTGGGTTGGACAGATTCAACCTTTGCATGCGCTGCCACAAATTAGCGTAGATGTTGAACCACATGAGATTACCATTGGTGATCCAATTGAGCTTATTATCCGAGCGAGGACAGAGGGGTACAAACAGGTCGTTCTGCCGTCCGGCAGCAATCTTGCGCCATTTGAAGTTCTGAAGATTGACACTCTGAAGAGTGCCGATGATGAAGTTGCCGTAAAGTACACCATCACACATTTTGAAGCTGGTAAGCAGGAATTGAAGAATATTCCAGTGCTCTTTTTGGCGGAGACCAGTACCGACTCAGCGAACGTCCAAGCTGGTAGTATAATTGTCCACAGTGTTCTTCAAGCCGAGGACAGCACAGCAAATATCCGAGATATTCATCCGCCAGTGAAGATGGGTTGGTTAGTGAGCGATGTGCTGCCATTCGTTTGGATTGCGCTGGCTATTTTGGTCGTTGGCGCGCTTGGATTATACGTTTATCGCCGCTGGTTTGGCGGAGCAAAGATTGTGGAGGAGGCTGTAGTTTTCAAACCTCCGCCCTATGAAACAGCAGTTCGCCATCTCGAGGAGCTGCGCATTAAAAAATTATGGCAGCAAGGTTTATTGATAGAATATTATAGCGAATTGACGGAAATTGTTAAGCGATATATTGGTGGCAGGTTCGAGTTTGACGCTCCTGAGATGACAACTGATGAATTGATGTATCAGAAAGACAGATGGGCTGATAACGAGGAAAAATTTGGTCATGTTAACCAGATAATAACCTGTGCTGACTTGGTAAAGTTTGCAAGTTACACACCCGAGCGAACAGATCATGAAGCTAATATGAAAGCAGGCTTCGAGTATCTTTTGGCTACTAAGCCGCAACCTAAACCAATTGCAGATTACGATCAACCATCTAAGATTAATGAAGAGCTAAGTGAGGTGCAGTCGTGAATATCCCGCGCTTCGCTGACCCGCTCTTTTTATTAGTGCTGATTGCAATTATCCCATGGGTGTGGTTACTGGTCCGTCGTAAGCGAGCTGGTTTTCCAGCTATTCCCTTTTCATCCTTGTCTGTGTTTGCTCATCTAAAAAAGTCCCGCATTAAGCCCCTGTTTCGATTCGTCCCACTTGTTACGAAAATGACTGCGCTAGTTTTGCTAATTATCGCACTGGCTCGCCCTCAGTCGGTCAGCAAAGGACAGGATGTATCGAGTGAGGGGATCGACATAATTATCGCTCTCGATATCTCGGCATCAATGCGAGCGCGTGACCTGACACCAGATCGAGCGGAAGCTGCCAAGCGGGTAGCTGCCAGCTTTATAGATCAGCGACCACAGGACAGGATTGGAATTGTGCTTTTTGCCAAACAGGCATTCACACAGTGTCCCCTAACTGTAGATCATTCAATTTTAAAGGAATTGCTCGAAAACGTGCAGATTGGGCTGGTTGATCCAGATAACACGGCAATTGGTCAAGCTCTTGGTGTGGCACTAAATCGTATGAAAGATAGCGATTCTAAGTCAAAAGTTGTTATATTGCTGACAGATGGTGAAAATAATTTTGGACAACCGCCCACGACTTTGGCTGAAGCAGCTGAAGCAATTGGTATTCGGGTTTATACCATAGGCGTGGGAACTATTGGGCAGGCACCATATCCATTTCAAGATCCATTCGGACGAACTCGAATGCAAAATGTAGCTGTTTCAATTGATGAAGATTTATTGAGAGAGGTGGCAGCTTCTACTGGTGGAAAATATTTTCGAGCCACTGATGATGAAACATTAACAGATATATTTGCCGAAATCGATCAAATGGAAAAGACCAAAATCGAGGTTCGAGCATTCAGGCGATTTGCTGAGTTATTTTACAATTGGGCGATAGCTACTCTAATTTTACTAACAATCGGTTGGCTTAGCGCTGTGACATTATTTAGAAGCATGGCATGATCAGATTTGTAAATCCTTACTACCTTCAAGCGCTGTGGCTGTTACCGTTGTTGGTTATCCTTGCCTACATGGAATACCGCTGGCGAATAAAGGCAATGGGTCGCTGGGCACAGCAGAAAATGTGGGATTTTGTTTTACCTGACAGGTCACCTCGCAGAATATTGTTGAAGCGGTGGCTCGGTGTTATGGTCATTGGTTTGTTAATTTTTGCCATAGCGGGACCACAGGTTGGGACTCGTGAGATAGAAGTCAAGCGCGAGGGTAGAGATATTGTCATTGCGATTGACGTGTCGCAGTCTATGGACACTGGTGATATTGTACCCAGCAGGTTGATCAAGGCTCGCAACGAACTCAACCGTCTTTTGAAACAACTGCGCGGAGACAGGGTAGCATTGGTTCCTTTTGCAGGTGTGGCTTTTGTAATGGTGCCGTTGACGCTAGATTATTCTTCGGTTATCACTTCGCTTGAAGCTATCGAGCCCACTATGATCCCCTATCCGGGGACCTCAGTGGAAGCCGCAATACAACAGGCACGTCGAGCTTTCCGTCCAGAGGGTACGGCACAGAAGATATTGCTGATGATAACGGACAGTGAGGATCACGATACAAAGCCACTGGAGGAAGCCAAGCAAGCTGCTAAAGAGGGGATACAGATTTTCTCGGTGGGTATGGCAACTTTGCAGGGTGGACCAATACCCATCAAGAATAACCGAGGCGTTATTACTGGGTACAAGGAATATCAGGGTAGTACTGTCGTATCACGTTTAAATGAGCCGATGCTACAGGAACTGGCAAGATTAACCGGTGGTGAATACTACCGGGCGACTCGCACCGGCAGTGAATTTAGGAAGATATACGACGTGATCGCCGGTAAAAAATCTGAAGAGTTTGAATCAAAACAGTTCACAGATTATGAGGATCGCTTTCAATGGCCGGTATTACTTGCTATAGTATTGTTGTTAATCGAGGAAGCGATTCCGCAGGGGCGCAGGCGTAAGAAAAAGGGAATAAAGTCATCACAAATTTAAAATTGAAGACACAGAGTTTATTGTTTCTTCTTCTTTTCATAGTGGTTATGGTTGAAGGAGATCTGTTTGCTGCTGGACCGCGCGAGACTGTGCGCAAAGGTGTTGACTATTACAACAGTGAGGAGTATGACAAGGCGTTGGCTGAGTTCTTGAGCGGATTGCAAGATGCTCCTGACCGGGATGAGTTTAGTTATGATGTAGGAACAGCTTTCTATAAACTTCAGAAATATCCCGAAGCTATGTCGGCGTTTTCCAAATCAATTGAAGGAGAAAATCCAACAATTGCGGGTGAAGCCTGGTATAACCTGGGAAATTCGCTGGTAAATGATGGAAAACTCGAAGAAGCACTGGGTGCATATAAAAATTCCCTGAAACAAAATCATAATGATGTAGATGCAAAGTACAACCTTGAAACAGTCCGACGATTGATGGAAATGCAACAACAGCAACAACAGCAGCAGCAAGAAGGAGGAGAATCAGACTCAACCCAACAAGAGCAGGATCAGGAACAACAAGCCGAAAAGCAAGGGGGGAAAGGCGAGAATCAAAAACCTGAACCAAATGAAGAAGAACAAGAAGAGGAACAACAAGCGCAACAAGCTCAGGACTCCGAGGGTGAACCCCAAGACTCCACCGGTCAGCCACAACCGAAGGATTTAGGTGATATGTCTGAGGAGGAAGCTCAGCAATTGTTGCAGGCTATGCAGGGCGATGAACTTGAAGCGATCAAGGAAAAGCTAAAGCGTCAATTTGGTGAACCGAAACGAGTTGAAAAAGATTGGTGAATTTCGTGATTTATGCATTGGTGTCACAAACCAATTATGAGAGAGGATTGGTTGATTAGATCAATAGCAATGGTATGGCTCTGCGCTGTCACAGCATTTGCTGCAGATGTCAAAATCGAAGCGTCAGTAGATCGTACTGAAGTTAGCGTAGGGGGAAGGTTTACGTATTCGCTCACCATCACAGGATCGACAGATTTTGACAAGGTAAAGCTGCCTAAATTTACCGGATTTGATGTGGTGTCAGGTCCCTCCTCATCCACTCAAATTGAGCTCGTAAATGGTAAAATGAGTCGCTCAGGAACGCATTCCTATGTTCTACGTGCTAAAAAGCTGGGCGACAGGGTTATCATTCCAGCGATTTATAAAGTAAGTAAGCGGAAATCAATAAGTAGTAACAGTGTCAATGTTAAAGTAACTTCTGCTCAGCAGTCACCAAGAAGTTCAAAAAGCAGGTCTAACCCAAGCGGGTCCAAAAAGAGATCGAGATCAATGCCCGAAGTGTTTATCGAAGCTAAAATCGATCAAGATTCTGTTTACAAATTTGAAATGATTACTGTAACTTACGATCTTTACTTCAAGGTCAATGTTTCAAATTACTCATTTCCCAAAATTCCCAATGCTACTGGATTCTGGCAAGAAGAGTTCCGACTCCCCTCGCGCCCAACTATTAGAGATGAAATAGTGAGAGGAGTGGCATATAAAGTTGCTACAATCAGAAAAATAGGGCTCTTTCCAACTCGTTCCGGCACATTAACTTTAGCCCCGTTGACTGCTGAGATCACGGTTGACCTCCCCCGCAAAAGTCGCTCTCGCAACAGAGGTTTTTCTGTGTTCGACGACTCGTTATTTGGGCGTACGCGCAGCGAACAAAGGTCAGTATCTACAGATAAAACTGAGCTGACGGTCCTCGGACTACCAAAGAAAGATAAGCCAGTTGATTTCAAAGGTGATGTTGGTAAATTCAATTTAAAAGTAAATTACGACAAGCGAGAATTGGCTCAACACGATGCATTAAATATCGAAATAACTATCAATGGTTCAGGGTACGTACACTCGGTCCATGCTCCAACTTTATCCATGCCGCCAGGCTTTGAAATCTTTGACCCCACTGTTGAGGAGAGTATATCCATGAGCGGGAAGCAAATGCGTGGCAAAAAGGTATTTACGTATCTGATTATCCCGCGACGGGCTGGTACGTTTAAGCTGCGACCAATTAGATTTAGCTATTTTAATCCTGAAACTGGAACATACCGTAAACTGAAGTCTGGGGGACGAACAATCGAGATTACACCTGCGGAAAACAATCAATTTCTGACAGGTGGCGGTATGGCTCCTGAGGAAGTCACTTTGCTGGGGAGCGATATCCGTTATATCAAGGAACTGACCACACCATTGACTCCTAAAAGCTCAAAAGCGTATGCATCGCCCTGGTTTTTCACTATGATGGCATTATCACCCATTCTGTTTTTACTTGGTCTTGGAACAGAGAATATTATTCAAAACCATTTCTCTGATCCGGTTGTGGTGCGTTTGAAAAAAGCGTCAGTATCGATGAGGACAACGGTAAAGAATTGTGAAAAGCAAATTGAAAACAATGATATAAATGAATCTGTATCTGAGCTCTCACAGAACTTATCAGAGCTTGTAGGAGCGACAATCAGTGAACCTGCTGCTGGCTTGACTCGACATTCCGTGGAAGCAGGACTACGGGAAGTAAATATGGAAGCCAAGCAAATCGAAAGGGTGACATCACTACTCGAAGAGGCGGACAAAATCAGATTCAGCGGGGCAAAGTTAGATAACAATCAGGCTATTAAATTGCTGGAAGAATTTAAGATTTCTGCCACAGATTTGGATAATTTGATATGAATTTTATACCGATGGAAATAGTTAGAGTATTGAATTGTTTAGCATATTGAGACTATCGATAGTTATTGTAATAACTGTGGTCATTCTTGGCATACCAGCACAAGCTGCGAGCCCTGACCTGCTTTTTCAGGCTGGAAACAAGGCGTATCTGGACGGTAAATATGAAGCTGCGCTGTCCAAATGGCAGCAGATTGAGTCGATGGAGTATGAGGGTGCTGAGTTGTTTTATAACATGGGAAATTCTCACTATAAGCTTTCTCAAGTAGGTTTGGCGATACTCTATTGGGAAAAAGCACTTAAATTTTCCGGCGAGGATGAAGACCTGAAGGTCAATCTCGCAATAGCTGAAACAAAGCTTACCGATCAAATTGAAAAGTCTGTTTCTCTTCCTGTTTGGGGATGGATTGCCGAAATCAGAGCAATGTTCTCTGATCTATTTCTGTCAGTTTCCGCAGTGATACTCGGGATGGTTATATTCGGAATCTTAGCCCTGAGACGATGGGTAATCAGCGGGAATATACTCCGAAAATTTCTAAAGGGTGTTTTGTCTGCGATGATAGTGCTTATAATTCTGAACATCACTTTGATACTATTGCAAGTTCGAGATGAACGTGCGACAAGGCAGGGAATCATTATTCAGAATACAGCAGAAATATTAAGCGCTCCAGCTGTAGGCACAGGAACACTGTTGTTCACACTACATGAGGGAACCAAAGTCAATTTGCTGAGAGGCATGGAGGGTTGGTTTGAAATTTCATTTGGAAGCGGTAAACAGGGCTGGGTAACTGCTGAAAAAATTGGAGTAATTTAGTTATTCCTCTTCGAGTTGAGATTCAATATTTCGCTGGATGTCCAGACAGCAAAAAGATGTTAAGCTTTGTTCAAGATGCTATAAAAAAGATTGACTTTGATGTCGATTATCATGAAACTCTGGTAGATACACCTGAAGCCGCAGCCAGTACCAGCTTTCGCGGTTCACCTACACTCTTAATAGATGGAGAAGACTTCGAGGGGATGCCTGCCCCAGAAAATGCAAATCTATCCTGCCGGATATACCCATATGGTATCCCGTCAACAGAGAAAATTGTTTCCAAATTGATGAGCTTTCAGGCAAAATGAAAAGGGTGCTGATAATTTGCACCTCTAATTCTTGCCGTAGTCAAATGGCAGAAGGGTTGGTAAACAATCTGCTACGGGATAGTTGGACGGCACATTCTGCTGGGATCAAATCATCCTCCGTCAACCCTCATGCAATTACAGTTATGAGCGAGATTGATATAGATATCAGTCGTCAATATTCTAAATCGATAGCGGATGTTAATAACTTATCAACCTTCGATTTGATAGTGACAGTTTGCGATGACGCTGCTGAACAATGTCCCAATGTTCACACGAATACTCCCCAGATCCATTTGGGCTTTGAAGATCCAGCAAAATATGGTGTGCGACCACCCGAGGAAGCTCTCCCATATTTTAGGAATGTTAGAGATGACATTCGAGATAGATTAATCACGTTACTATTACTCAGATAGTATTCTGATATTGTTTTTTAACATTTATAGTGTGTAGGCAAGATGTGTGATATTATTATTTCAAAACATAATAATTACTGTACAATTTGATTTAGAAAAATCATTAATTATATTTTTGAATCATAAATAACGTGACCAATACAGATACTAATTTGGATATACAAAACAGAAATAATGCTGAGAAAATTAATTTTAGAGAATTAAGAAATAATTACTTTTCACAGTTTTTTAATATAAATCCGGAATTGATGGCGGTAATAGAGTCGGTTGAATCACATTTCAACCTGGCAAATCCATCATGCATAAATGTTTATTCATTCCTGGCAAACTATACAGCGGCATTAACCAAACTCTATTTCGATAAACCAATTGGTGACATAAAAATACTTGATTGGGGATGCGGTCGTGGACTCAACACATTTTTATTGAAAGAGCTTGGTGCAAATCCGGTAAGTTGTGATCTTAACGTTGATGCATTTGATTCAACTTTTGGTCAGGAAACGCCGATTGTTGATCATTTCAACATCGATGTAATTCCTCTTAATCACCCATACGAATTACCCTTCGAGAGTAATTCATTTGATGTGGTTCTCAGCTATGGGGTACTGGAGCATGTATCCCATGATACTGAATCTCTAAAAGAGATAAACAGGATTTTGAAGGATGGTGGATTATTGCTGTGTTATTTCTTGCCTTACTTTCTTTCTTGGACTCAACCAATGTCGAAATTAACAGGACTATTTACGCACGACAGGCTTTATTCCAAGTCACAAGTTTACAAACTGTTGGATGATTCTAAGTTTGATCTTGCCTAAAAACATGATAAAATATCCGAACTACCAGTTGTTTGAAAAAATGGATCAATTTCTCACAAACTATACGCCTTTAAGTTATCTGGTTACAAACATTGAGTTTGTTGCCACAAAGAGAAATTCTGTAACTTGAAAGATAACAATCAATACCTTTGCTTAATAATAATCCAGCAAGTAGTTTGAGATTCTACGTAGAAATACAAATCAGCAATTGAGTATTAGAATGACTAATACGATAAAAGTTGTATGCTCAAAAAAATAATCCGATTTATTAATGAATCTTCTAAACCTATTGATTCAAATCAAATAGAATCTCTGCTGGTAGTAAAGCTATTTGCAATAGGTGACTGCTTAAATGCTACACCTTTGATATCCTCATTGAGGGAAACTTTACCAGAATCAAGAATTGATATCCTTGTAGGCAAATGGTCTTCATATGTATTTAAGGACAATCCACGTTTAGACAATATTCATGTCGTTGATGACAATTGGTTCCATAGCCGGAAGATAATTGAACTCGCAAAACTGATATGGAGAATTAGGAGAAGGCAATACGATGCGGTAATTCTGGTGCATCGATCCTTGACCTTAGGCTTTTTCCTAAAGTTGTGCAATATTCCTGTAAGAATAGGATTAGATTTAGAAAACGATGGGATTTGGTTATCACACCCTGTGACAGAGGAAGGTATCCAGCATGAGATAAAGATTTACAAATCTCTTGCTGCTCCTTTGGGACATGTTTCAGACAGTGTTGAAATGGAACTATTTTCAAAGGAGGCAGATAGGCAGTTAGCAAATTCTGCATGGGGGGATGTTGCCATTGATCATCCAATAATCGGTTTAGTACCAGGGGGTGCCTCAAATCCTGGCGAAGAAATGTCGCAGAGGGTGTGGTCTCACTATGGCGAATTGGCAGAAATATTAATAGAGCAAAAAATTTCTGTAGTTTA
>Ga0187827_10009175_pt1 | contig 10536 bp, 8 predicted proteins | sample ETNtaG_39_FD_167969 | JGI IMG/M metagenome (GOLD analysis project Ga0187827, IMG submission 167969) | Marine microbial and viral communities from oxygen minimum zone, Eastern Pacific Ocean - ETNP2014_SV_150_PacBio MetaG (Illumina Assembly) | ecosystem: Environmental > Aquatic > Marine > Hypoxic... | reverse complement strand
GAAGAGAATGGCCTTTTGACATGTGCGTACCGGCAACCAGGCCTCGTCTTATTAGTTGCCGAACAGCTCTTTCTTCCTCAATGATACTCTTATTATAATCTCCAATAGAAGTCTCTATTTTTCGTATGGCACTTATTAACCCCCTCAATTCATCAGGGTCTGCTGACAAAGCATGGTCTCCACCTTCCTGGTCTTTACTTAAAGTAAAATGCTTCTCTATTATGTCAGCCCCCATAATTGCTGCAGCCAGACTTATATCAGATCCAATAGTATGGTCTGAATATCCCACTGGACATTTATACCTATCCTTTAGAAACTTGATAGAGAGCAGATTTGCCTTATCAGCCGGCGTCGGATATAATGATACACAATGAAGTAATATTATCTTATCGTGAGCAAAAATATCAAATACCTTATCAATCTCGTTTAAGTCTGAAGCTCCGGTAGAAACAATTACTTTCCGACCCTTCTTTGCAATATAGCGTAAAAGGATATAGTTTGTAATATCTCCAGATGACACTTTATACGTATCCACCATAGGATCAAGCATGTCTACGCTATCCTTATCAAATGGTGTAGACAAAAAGTATATACCTTCATCTTTAGAAGCCTGAGACAATTGACTCCATTGTTCACTGGAAAATTCCAGCATCTCGAAGCGCTCTAATTGACTTTGAGGCCCACCAGATGACTTCTTATACACAGGCACATTCGAACTTATCAATTTCTTTGCATGGAATGTTTGAAACTTTACAGCATCAGCTCCACATTCCCTAGCTTTTTTAATAAGAGCCAGAGCTGTATCAAAATCACCATTATGGTTAAGACCTGCCTCAGCTATAATAAATGCTCTCCCTTCGCCTATTATCTGCTCATTGATTTTCATTGTTTTTTTCTTGCGTATACTATCAGTTTAGAACCCATATGATTTGATAAAATGTAATCCTCCAGGGCCTTTGCCTGTAATTCACCAAACATAACTCTCTCCATATCATTTTGAGAATATTCATAAGGGCTACTATAATCTAAATAATTTCTTATCTCATCTGTTTGCGATATTATTGTGTATACTTTAGTTACATGATATCCCAACTCAACCAACAGCTTCTTTAATGTATGAGGCCCAAAATACCAAAGGTGATTCTTTCCATTAAAAGTTGAACAATGCTCCCGTAAGACACGGGTAACCAGACTGTGACCATTAGGGACAAAAATAATTAGTACACCATCATCAGCGAGCAGTTCGTAAGATTGTTTTAATATTATGCGAGGATCTGTCAGATGCTCTAAGACACCCCACATGGATATTACCCTGAAAAACTTTTCAGGATAATCTGTCTCATGCAATAATTTAGGTTCTACATTGAGCCTGAGATCATTTACAGCGTAATCTACCGCCTTTTTATGGATCTCAAGTCCATATTCCTTCCAACCGACCTCTTTAGCCAGTTTCAGAAAGAGCCCGATCGAACACCCGATATCCAGTATGTTACCTCTTTCCGGATACAGAGCATTAATATCTTTAAGGACAGGTCCGAGCTTATTTTTTATATTAAACTCCTGTTCTTCCCTGGAAAGAAGTACATCTACCCAACTGTCAGAAGAAGGGCTATCTTCATAGTTAGAAATTATCTTCTCCTCAACCAATTGGGGATTTACATAAAGCAATCCGCATCCTTCACACTTCACGAAACAGAATCCGTCCTTCTCAAAACTTAATTTATAGCTTTCTGACAAGCATACAGCACAACGAGTTTCTCTTAAATACTCACTTTTTATATGACCAGTTATCGGGTCCAAAAAAGTCTTCATCTCTTTTTCAAGTATTTCCCAGTGTTTGTCCCTATATGTTCTTTTTACAAATTCATGTACGGACATCTTTAGCCACTCCTTGGTTTAATAAATCCACTCTCATCTGTTACACTCTTTAAGACTTTATCTTCCGGAGTAATCTCAATATCAATATAATATTTCTTATTATTTTTAACAAAGAAGGCATTCTTAAAAGGACGGAATGTTGCCGCTCGCAATAAATTTATTAAATCCTCTGCCTTGTATTCCTGTACTAGTTCAATATTCAACTGATTCGCAAAGTCAATCTTCCCATGATAAGTTCCTTTTGTTTCTTGTTTCTTGCGATCGATATTTCCTGATTTAATTTGAGGCCAGGTAGTTTTAAATAACTCAATCTGAGCAGTCTCAAGTTTTCTGTATAAGCCCTCTGCAGTATCGGAAAAAGAGTAATCAACTTCAACCTGGGAAATAATATCACCTGTATCTACTCCTTCATCAATATAATGCATTGTAACTCCAGCCCTGGTCTGATCACGTATAGTCCAAAAACAAGGATCTGTGCCTCGGTTAAGAGGGAGTAATGACTTATGAGAATTTATGACACCAAATTCCGGAACCTTGAGACACTCAGAAGGTAATAAATGTCTGTAGCCAACACTCACAACAATATCAGGCTTTAACCCATTGAATTTATTTAAAGATATCTTATCTTTGATTAACTCAACAACATTTTCATTCTGACTCATCAACCATTTATAACATTGATAGCCAACATTGTTTACGCCAAGAAAAAGTATCTTCATTACATATTTATTCCTTCATCCCATTAGAAATTAAATTGAATATATCCTCAATTCTGAACAGATGACCTTTTCTATATAATTGAGAAAATATATTCTGGATAAATTCGAAATCTTCTTGTGTATCAAGCACCCAACGCCAATTTGTATCGAATGGTATCTCTTCCTGAGTAAAACTATTAATCTTAAAATTCTCCGGATTATGAAGAATATACTGGGTTACATGCTCCCGATATGCCGGATTCAGTTCCATTTGACATAATCTCTTTAATACATCAAATGTAAATACTTCAGCCACAATTCCCCTTGGAAATGTTCTCTTTATTGTATTCGATGTATAATCCCCACCATGACTTAAATGACAATCTATAATTTTGTCTACAACAAAAGGATCTACTAAAGGACAATCACCCGTTACTCTTACAACTATATCTCCCTTATATTGGAGAGCAGCTTGGTAAAATCTATTGAGTACATCATCTTCTGATCCTCTGAAACAAGGAATTTCCTTCTTCCTTGCCAGTTCTTCTATCGGATCATTTTCTCTGAGGATTGAGGTTGCAATAATTATCTGGTCAATCTTTTCAGCATAATGCAATCTTTCAACAATATGCTCTAAAACTGTTTTGCCCAGTATTTTTTTAAGAACTTTCCCAGGTAACCGCGTGGAACCTAAACGTGCCTGAATTATCGCAAGTGTATTGGAATTATTTCCTGCTATGCCAGTCACTGACTCGTCACAAATTCCCTGATAAGAAAAGCTATTCTATCTATATCTTCACGCAAAAGGCCTGGATACATTGGCAGAGTTAGCACCTGCCTGGCCATTGATTCTGAAACCGGCAGACTGCCTTCACCACAGCTATACTCACTAAATAATGGTTGTAAGTACAGGGGGGGATCCCAATGTACACTCACACTTACGCCGTTTGATCTCAGATATAAAGCCAGTTCGTCGCGGCCTCTTCTGAACTGTTCTTCTTCTACCTTAATAACATAATAAATAAATGAATGCTTATATCCCGGTAACTCTACCGGAGGACAAATACCAGGTATGTCTTCAAGCAATTCCGATAAGTAAAAAGATAATTCCCTGCGTGTTGATATAAAGGAGTCCAGCTTCTTTAACTGGACGATACCTATGGCAGCAGAGACATCAGTCATTCTGAAATTATGCCCCAGATCGCTCACCTTATAAGACCACGGTTTCTCTGCACTACTGCGTTCCCTTACAGATGCATCCATTCCATATGAACGTAAAACGCGTACCTTCCTGTCATTATCCTCATCTTTACAGACAACCATTCCACCCATCGCAGTAGTCATTGCTTTCATTGGGCCAAAACTGAATACTGTAATATCACCTAATTCTCCTATCTTTCTTCCATTATATTCCGAACCCAGAGAGTGAGCAGCATCCTCAATCACGTAAAGCTTGTGTTTTTCAGCAATCTCCAGTATTGGATCCATATTAGCAGCCATACCGGCGTAGTGAAGCACAAAGATTGCTTTTGTTCTTGGCGTAACTTTCTCTTCAATCCTGTCAGCATCAATATTAAACGTTACAGGATCAATGTCAACAAACACAGGCCTGGCGTTGTTCTGCAGAATCGAAAGCCCGGCACCGATAAAATTGAAACCGGATATTAAGACTTCATCTCCGGCACCGATATTAAGCATAGAAAACGCCAGATGCATTCCGGTAGTACAGCATGTTACTGCCGCTGAATACGGAACACCAAGCTTATTCCTGAAATCATCTTCAAATCTTTCAACCATAGGGCCGTTCAGGAGCCACCTTGATTTAAGAACCTCATTAACCATTGAAATCTCTTCATCGCCTATTAACGGCCTCCCTAATAAAATCTGATTCATTCGATTATACCTTCTATAATTTCCAAGACCCTCTTCCGACCATACCCATCAACCAGCTGTCTGCCCTTCTCTGACATTTCATGTCTTAATTCGTTGTCAGATAAGAGCCTCTCAACAGCGGAAGCTATAACTTCATCACTGCATTCATTTCCATATCCCAGATCAATCACAGTTCCCAGTCTTGCAAAACGCCTGGCATTTATTACCTGATGCTCAACCTTGCTCATTACCACACCCGGAGTACCCATCCTAGCTATCTCGTATAAACTCGAACCTCCTCCCGCAATAACAGCTATATCCGCCCACCACATTAACTCTGCCATGTTTTCAACATCCTTCTTAATCTGGTATTCATGATTAAGTTTCTTTAAAACTTCACGAAGTTCCTTCTCACAGTCAAATGCCGGTCCCAATACTATCATCAAACTCACACTTTCTCTCAATGGTTCCAATACCTCAGCAACCCTCAATGTGAAAAGATCTGGATCACTTCCTCCAAAAGAAATTAAAATATGAAGCTTTTTATCCTGCCTTGCAGACTGTGGCTCATAATGATTATCAAAAAATTCATTAAATATCTTATATTCAGCACCTGAATAGTAACGGGTTCCATTTGCAATCCTGCTTGAACTTTCAGGACCTTCCATTACTGCATTTATAACAATATCCGAATACCTGTTACCATCACCTATGTTTTCAAAAGACAAAACCTTGGTACCGCACAACTTTATTCTCTCCATGTAGTATTCTGAAGTATTTAATAAATCAACAATAATAAGACATGGTTTTAATTTGCTTGCCATTGCCTCAATATCGTCCAATTCGGCTTCCTCTGATAAAGGATTAGTTCTACATACTTTATGATGCCTTGATTCCAGCTTTTTCTGACCTACTTCGTCTTCCTTTAACAAAAACAAGATATTGTATTTTCTCAAGCAATTTGCCAGAATATTTCCTCTGTAGATATGCCCCATCCCGATATTGGCTCCTCCATCTACCCGATAAAATATATCTCTAACATTCTTTTTCGGCATTTCTTTATTCATATTCCTTTAAGTGCACATTATAGTAGATTTTATCCTTATAATCATTTATCTCTCCATTCTTCAAACTATAGGCTATTTCTTTAATACCATCAAGCACCGTTTTCTCAACTTTATATCCCAGAAGATTAGATATCTTATCAAAGGAAACTCTGTAATTCCTTGCGTCTTCTTTCTTTGTAACTAATACCAATCTTGATCCTGAAATTAATTCTTCAACCAACACCCCAATATCTTTCATCTGATAATTTTGTGAATTAGATCCCACATTGAAGATTTCACGGTTCACTAATTTATCAGGGGCTTCCAATACTGCTAAATAGGAATTAGCAGCATCATCTACGTGAATCATGGGCCTCCATGCCTCACCGTGGAAAACAGTCATTGTTCCTTCCATTGCGGCTTTTGCAGTTAAAATATTTACAACCAGATCAAAGCGCATCCTCCTTGACTGTCCGTATACAGTACCAAACCTTAGTATTGTCGGGATAATGTCTGAATTATTGCAGTTCATAATTATCTTTTCGGAATCAATTTTAGTCTTTGCATAGGAAGAAATCGGGTTCAGAAAAGATCCTTCGTTCAGTATTATATCCTTACTTGCCCCATAAACGCTGCAAGAAGATGCATATATTAAACGTTTTGTTTTAAACATCTTGCAAATCTCAACCAGCGACTTCGTCGCTTCATGATTTACCGTAACCGTCTTTGTAAAATCAATGTTACACGCAGGATCACCCACAATACCTGCCAAATGGCAAACAGCATATACATCATTAACTGCTCTGCACAAATCTTCAAGATGCCTTATGTCACCATTTATAAACTCAAAATTCTTGTTTCCTTTAAACGGTTCTATTCCATTATAATGCAATAGAGAATCTAAAACCTTCACCTTGTAGCCTTTTGCCAGAAGTTTTTCTACAAGTGCACTTCCCACATACCCTGCACCACCTGTGACTAATACCTTTTTGTTATCCATTTTGTTATCCATATTCACACAGAAATAAAACTGTCTTTGTATGTTTTGATTGTTTCCTTAAAAGGGACCAGGCTTTTAATCACCTGTCTCATGCCACTTTCAATATCATACTTTTGAGGTCCCAGAAGACTCATAAATTTCTCATTACTAATTGTCATTTTATGCTCTTCTTTCTCAACTCTTGGATTCTCAATATGCTGAATCTCAGTTTTTATACCACAATCTTCCGCTGCATTTTTAATAGCGACTGATAACTCTTTTATACTCACTGTCGCTGTTGCCTGGTTGTAAACATTAAATTTATTGTTTATCTCAAGTCTGACAGCATTTACATTGGATTGCACACAGTCCTCCAGGGATATTTGTGGTTTATTCTGCTCTCCTTTTCCGTAAATGGTAATAGGAAACCCGGCCAATGCCATGGCACAAAATCTGTTACCGACTACTCCAAAGTAAAAATCAAAATCAAAACGTGTTGAAAGTCTGCTGTCAAGAACGGTTTCCTCTGTCTCAGTACCATAAAGAATAGCCGTCCTCAAGTCGGTAATTGACATTCCCCACATCCGGTTTGCCAATACAAGGTTGTTTATATCATTCGATTTACTCATGTGATACCATGAACCGGCCATACCGGGATATGGAAGGATATCCTTTTTCCCTTTTCTCTCAACATCAATAAAACCTTCCGGTATCTCAAATTCTGGAGCACCATAAACACCCATAGTGGTCATCTCTATAAAATGTGTTTTATCAATAAGGTTATTCTCCTTAACGGACCAAAGTAGGTTTCTGGTAGATTGATTATTGTTAAACTGAGTGTAATTTGCCAGATGCCCGTTAATGTGCGAATACGGCGCAGAAGGCTGGGCAGCACAATGTAAAATTACCTCAGGCTTAAAGACTGAAATAAGCTGATCAACGAAGAGCTTGTCTGTAAGATCACCTTCATCAAAACAAATATTCTGAAATCCATGTTCTCTGGCAGCTTCCAGACGAGTATCCATGGAAGAGACAGGAATGGCAGAAACAGAACCACTCTCCTGTACCCACCTTCTTCTAGCCAGATTATCCACACCAATAATCCTTGCTGTCTTAAATTCCTTAGAAAGCCTAAGGGCCGTCGGCCATCCCACATATCCATCAATCCCTGTTAATAAAATGTTCATGTTACTCCTTTAAGGAAAAGTTCATTCAGACTCTTTCTTCGATAATAAAATGTCCACAGATAGAAATAAATTAACAAATTACTAATACACAACTATGAATATTTCTCTTTCTTATGTTAATAGCTTGATTTATTCTTACTTACTAAACAGTATATGTAGGTAATGCCTTTATCCATACAGTTCCTTTTTGAAGAGGGTAATCCTTACCACCTCTATAAAATTCTTGAAAAGGACGACCTTTCTAGGTACTAAAACAAATAGTCTCAAACATCTGACGGGTTAAAGTAAAACTTTCTGTATGCCAGGATTCTTAGTCTTCCCAACTTTTCGTAACCTCCTGTACTCCTCCAAATATTATAAAAACGAAATAATTTATTATGTCGTAAATATTAGACAGGAATCTATTATGCAACTTTTACTTTTTACATTGAAATAATTATTTATCATAATTTTATCTCATACAAACGGTACAACCCCTTTTCTCCATCTCTCGAAATAAATTTCTCTTTATGGCACAACTTTAAAAACCTAGATATAAAATCGTCATCAGAAAGCAAATGTGGCAATCTGTTCTTGCTGCCCCTAAACTCATATATTTTATCAGTTTCTTCTTTAACTAAAATATGTGTAAAACCTTCACCCTTAAACCAATTAACTATTCCATCTACAGCATCACTCTTTTCTTCATAATGAGAAACCCTCCACACTAATGCTTCTCTGAATGTTGGTCTATTAAAATAAAACGTTCTTGATTCTATCGCAAGAATTTGAGAGGCAACAGGTAGATTGTTATTCACATACTTTGAAATATTATAACTCCGCTCATTATGTCTGAGATAAGAATCTTTCGACTGAACCCCAAATGCAACCAATATTTTACCCCTACTATAGTAAACACTAAGACATGTATTAAAAACTAAACAGACAAGAACAAACAGAACAACAAGTCTAGAGAAAAACGCACTATTTAAGTTAGTTATTTCTTTATATATAAACACTAAGCCCAAGGACATCAATGGAATGGTGGGAGTTAAGTATCTAACTGCCTGATATCCAAGAAGCCACACTACAAAGAAAGTTACGCTAAATATAATTAAGTATTTTAACGGTGTTTCAACCTTTTTTATAATAAGCAATGCGGGAATTATTGCAATGAAAACAGGACCTATCTGACTCTCATCTCCACCGTAACTTCCTGGATACATGGTTAGATTCCACGGAGCAAATATATATTTTGTGAATCCCATTCCCATACCAATTGGAGCAAATTCAAGATCCCATCCTGTCCCCCAAAAAAGTTCACCCATAAATGGATAAATTGGATTTCCTATAACGATAAAAGACTTAATATACCAAGGTATTGCAACTAATACTGTAAAACCAACAAATATCAATATTATTTTAATTCCCTCAGAAAACCTCAACCTCTTTGTCCAAAATATTGCAACCAATAAACCTATCATTAGCGTGATGCAGGTATATGCTCCCAAATATTTCACACCCATAGTAATACCACAGAACACCCCAACTAATACTATCCAACGTTTTGACCCAGTATAAAACCATAAGAAGAAAGAATATACACTCAAAAATGTAAAAAATGCAGAGGCTAAATCAACATATGCATACGTCGCCTGGGTAAAAATTCCCGGCGTTAAAAAGCAGATTGTTGAAGCCATTATGGATAGTTGAAGGTTAAAATGTCTGCGAGAAAAAGAAAAAACAGCTAAAGCCGTCAGTATACCCATCAACAAATGGAACAATTTTGCTACTATTCCATTCTTTAGAATGATTCCTAGAGTAAATAACATCTCCATAAAATATGGCCATAGCGATGTCCTCGAATAGGGAACATAGAATATTGAATGTTCTTTAACAAAGTACTTGGGCCAAGCTAAATGATAAACCAAAGCATCATTTCCCGTTGGCGGGGCAAGTGCTCCTACAATCGTCATAAAAACAGTTATGAATAAGAAGCTAAACAATGTAATATTAAGGAGGTTAAATTCCAAAGAAAATAGTTTTTTTAAAGTAAGTACAAAACCAACAGCAAAAAACTTAATCTCTTTGAAAAAGTAAATACTAAAAACCAAAATAATTAAGTATAAGAACCAAGTATAAAGCAAACCAAATTGACCTAATCCCCACACCGAAAAGACTATCGCAGATAATCCAACACCGGCAGAAAAGACAAATTCCTCTATGAATGTACAAAATTCATAATTGAAAAAACGTAATATCTTTTTGCCTGTTGCTGCCGCAAACAAAGTCAAAAACACAATCAACAATAACTCAATTATCATAATAAAAACTATCTCTTTAGGAATTCAAGCACGTGTGGGATAAAAAACAATTTAAAGTAACAAGCTGAAACTATTAATATCCAAAATATCAACAATAGTTTTTTGATAAAATTCATTTAAATACCAGTATTTGCCCAGAGCTTATACAGATTTAATGTTTTTTCCTCTTTGGAGGGTTAGATGCAAATATCATAATGGGTATGCCAATAAGAGTACAAAGGCCTAATCTCAAACCGAAATTAAAAGGAACCGGATCATAAACGAATTTTACCAGATGCTTACCCCCAGGCATAACAACTGCCCTCATGACAGTATTTGCCTTCATAATTTCTGTTTCTTCCTGATCAACATAGGCCTTCCATCCCGGGTAAAATGTATCACTGAGAACCAGTATCCCCCTTGAGGGTGTATTAATACTTAATATAACCTTATTTGGAGAATAATCTTTAATCTCGACACTTGCATTATTATGTTGACTGTCTGGTCTATTCTCGAAACCGGCAGGTTCTTCATTAAGCACCACAACATCCATTGGGTTAAAATCTTTGCTTCTTAGAAAATCCAGAGCCTCCT
>Ga0187827_10009173_pt1 | contig 10538 bp, 4 predicted proteins | sample ETNtaG_39_FD_167969 | JGI IMG/M metagenome (GOLD analysis project Ga0187827, IMG submission 167969) | Marine microbial and viral communities from oxygen minimum zone, Eastern Pacific Ocean - ETNP2014_SV_150_PacBio MetaG (Illumina Assembly) | ecosystem: Environmental > Aquatic > Marine > Hypoxic... | reverse complement strand
CTTCGGCCTCCATCTGATCGACGCGACGCTGGACGACATCCTTGCCGAGTTTGAAGTCGGGGATGCCAAACCGCAACAGTCCGCCCACGGATTCGTTGCGCTCGAACACGGTCACCGAATGTCCGGCTCGATTGAGCTGGAACGCGGTCGCCAGTCCCGCGGGCCCTGATCCGACCACCGCGACCGTCTTGCCGGTCCTTTCGGCTGGCGGCTGCGGAACGATCCAGCCTTCCTTCCAGCCGCGGTCTGCGATCGTTCTTTCGATGTACTCGATGGTGACCGGGTCGTCGTTGATGTTCAACACGCACGACGCCTCGCACGGCGCAGGGCAGACCCTGCCGGTGAACTCCGGAAAGCTGTTGGTCGAGTGAAGCTCGTACAGGGCTTCCTGCCACTTGCCGCGATACACCAGGTCGTTGAAATCGGGGATGATGTTCCCCAATGGGCAACCGCTCATGCAGAAAGGCACGGAGCAGTTCATGCACCGGGCGCCCTGATCGCAGGCCGCCTGCTCGCTCCACTCAAGGTGGAACTCGCGCCAGTGGTTGATGCGGTCCGCGACCGGCTCTCGTGACAGCGGCTGCCGTCCCAGTTCTTTGAATCCTGTCGGTTTACCCATGTTGTCGTTTCTGTGTCTCAGTCTATGAGTTCGTATTTCGGTCGTTGTAGCGGACGTGTGGTTCGACAAGCTCACCACGAACGGTGGAAACCTCACCACGAACGGAGGAAAACGGCGTTCCGTTCGAACCAAGACGTCGCGCCGCCTGTCGAAGGGCCGCCGAACGGTCAGCCGTCCGAGGCCGCCACCGCTTCCTGTTCCGAGCGTCTGCGCTCCGCGAGTACGGCTTTGTACGCTCTGGGCATGACTTTGACGAATCGGCCCTGCATCGCCGGCCAATCGGACAGGACGCGTCGGGCGTTTTCGCTGCCGGTGAAGCGCAGGTGATCTTCGATCAGACTCTTGACCGCTGCGACGTCGTCCGCGTCGATCAGCGGGTCCAGGTCGACCATCTCTTTGTTGCACAGGTCCGCGAAGCGTTCGTGCTCGTCCAGCACATACGCCTCACCCCCGCTCATGCCGGCGGCGAAGTTCCGGCCCGTCGCCCCAAGCACCACGACCCGGCCATGCGTCATGTATTCGCACCCGTGGTCGCCGACGCCCTCCACTACGGCTTCCGCGCCGCTGTTGCGAACGCAGAAACGCTCCCCGGCGATGCCTCGGATGAAGGCTTTGCCGGAGGTGGCGCCGTACAAGGCGGTGTTGCCGATCACAATGTTCTCTTCAGGCGCAAACGTCGAACTCGAAGGCGGCTTGATAATCACTTTGCCGCCCGACAGGCCCTTGCAGAAGTAGTCGTTGGCGTCGCCGTCGACGTTCATCGTGACGCCCGATGCAAGGAACGCCGCGAAGCTCTGTCCCGCGGAGCCCTCGAATCTGATTGTCACCGTGTCCTCGGGCAGCGCCTCTTCACCGTATCGGCGGGCGATGTTGTAGCTCAGCGTGGCGCCAACAGTGCGATTCGAGTTGTCGATGGGCAGGTCCAGCTCCACCGGCCTCTTGTGTTCCAGTGCATCCGCGCTGAGTTCAATGAGCTTGTTGTCGAGAGCTTTCTCGAGCCCGTGGTCCTGTCCTTCGCAGCAGAACGTCGCGATGTCGTCCGGCACGTCGGGCTTTGTCAGCAGGTTGGAGAAGTCCAGCCCTTTGGTCTTCCAGTGGTCGATGGCGTTGCTCGGGTCCAGTCGATCGACGCGCCCGACCATCTCGTTGACGGTGCTGAATCCAAGCTCCGCCATGATCTGTCGCAATTCTTCGGCAACGAAGAAGAAGTAGTTGATCACGTGCTCCGGTTGTCCGGTGAACTGAGCCCGCAACTCCGGGTCTTGCGTCGCGATGCCCACCGAGCACGTGTTCAGGTGACACTTCCGCAGCATGATGCAGCCCATGGTGATCAGGGGCGCGGTTGCCATGCCGAACTCTTCAGCGCCGAGAAGGCACGCGATCGCGACGTCGCGTCCGGTCTTGACGCCGCCGTCAGCCTGGACGACGATGCGTCCGCGGAGGTCGTTCTGCACCAGAACCTGTTGGGTCTCGGCGATCCCGAGTTCCCAGGGGAGTCCTGCGTGCTTGATCGACGACTCCGGTGACGCTCCGGTGCCGCCGCCGTCCCCGCTGATCAACACAACGTCGCCATGGCCCTTGGATACGCCAGCCGCGATGGTGCCGACTCCGGTCTCGGCCACGAGCTTGACGTGAATCCTCGCGCTTGGGTTGGAATTCTTGAGGTCGTGAATGAGCTGCGCCAGGTCCTCGATCGAGTAGATGTCGTGATGCGGCGGCGGCGAGATCAGCTCGACGCCGGGCGTCGAGTTCCTCACCCAGCCGATGTAGTCGTCGACCTTGTGGCCCGGGAGTTGCCCGCCTTCGCCCGGCTTGGAGCCCTGGGCCATCTTGATCTGGAGGTCGGCAGCGCTCGCCAGGTAGTTGGACGTGACGCCGAACCGCCCGGACGCCACCTGCTTGATGGCGCTGTTGCGTGAGTCGCCGTTTTCGTCCGGGGTGTACCGGCGATAATCCTCGCCGCCTTCGCCCGTATTGGAGCGGGCTTTGATGCGGTTCATGGCGATGCCCATGGTCTCGTGGGCTTCGCGACTGATCGAGCCGAGCGATATCGCTCCCGTGGCGAAACGCTTGACGATCTCGGAGGCGGGCTCAACATCGTCCAGCGCTACCGGCTGGTCGCCCGGCTTGAACTCCAGCAGCCCACGAATGGTGCACAGGTTCTGAGAATAGTCGTTGGCATGATCGGCGTATTTCCGATAGGTGTCCCAGCTATTGGTCCGCGCCGCGTTTTGGAGAGTGGCGATGGTGGTGGCGTTCCACATGTGGTACTCGCCGTCGCGCCTCCACTGGTACTGGCCGCCCACGCCAAGACGCAGGTTCCCATCGACGGCGTGATCCGGGTAGGCGAACGCGTGGCGCCGCTCCGACTCCTCTTCGATCTGGTCCAGCCCGATCCCACCGATCCGTGAGGGCGTCCAGGTGAAGTACCGATCGACGAGGTCTCGATGCAAGCCCACGGCCTCGAAGATCTGGGCGCCGCGGTAGCTCTGGATCGTCGATATGCCCATCTTGGACATGATCTTGACGACGCCTTTATGAGAGGCTTTGATGAAGTTCTTCACCGCGGTGTCGTAGTCGACCGGCGTCTCGAAAGCGCCCTGCCGCGACATATCTGCCAGGGTTTCGAATGCGAGATACGGGTTGACCGCCGCCGCGCCGTACCCGATAAGTAAGGCGAAGTGGGCTACTTCCCGAGGTTCGCCCGATTCGACGAGCAGGCCGGTCTTGGTGCGCGTCCCTTCCCTGATCAGGTGGTGATGCACTCCCCCGGTCGCGAGCAGGCTTGGGATGGGCGCATACCTCGAGTCCACCCCGCGGTCTGAGAGGATCAGGATCGAGAAACCTTCCTCGATCGCCCTCGATGCCTCTTGGCACAGGTCGTCCAGCGCCTGTCGAAGCGATCCCGGCGCCGCGGGGTCGAATAACGTCGAAAGGGTCTTAGCCTTCATGCCGTTGACGTCGATCGCGCGGATCTTTTCGAGTTCCACGTCGGTGAGAACGGGCTCGGTGATGGTCAGTTGACGGCAGTGTTCGGGGGTCTCCTCGAACAGGTTCTGCTCAGAGCCGATCATCGCCCGCGTGGACGTCACGAGCTCTTCGCGGATGGCGTCCAGGGGAGGGTTGCTGACTTGGGCGAAAAGCTGCTTGAAGTAGTTGAACAAGACAGGCGCCTTTTCCGACAGCACCGCGAGGGGTGCGTCATTGCCCATCGACCCTGTCGGCTCCGTGCCGTTGACGGCCATGGGGCCGAGTATCATGCGCAGGTCTTCGAGACTGTACCCGAACGCGGCCTGCCGGTTGACCAGCGTGTCGAAGTCCGCGCCATTGCCAGTCGACGGCGCTGGCAGCTCGTCCAGCCGCACTGAGTTCGCCGCCAACCATTCGCCGTAAGGTTGTTGGCTCGCCAGCGACGCCTTTAGCTCCATGTCTTGTACGATCTCGCCTCGTTCCGTGTCCAACAGGAACATGCGGCCGGGATAGATGCGTTCCTTGTAGAGAACCTTCTCCGGCGGAACGTCGAGCACTCCTGTCTCGGAGCCCATCACAAGAAGGTCATCCGTTGTGACCAGATACCGGCAAGGACGAAGTCCGTTTCGGTCGAGCACCGCGCAGACTTTCGTGCCGTCGGCCCCGATGACGAGAGCGGGTCCGTCCCAGGGCTCCATCATGCTGGAGTGGTATTCGTAAAAGTCGCGTTTAGCCTGGTCCATCGGAATGTGGTCGCCCCAGGCTTCGGGAATGAGCATCATCATCGAGTGCTCGAGAGACCGGCCCGTGGCCAGCAGCAACTCAAGCGCGTTGTCCAGACTCGCGGTGTCGCTCTGTCCCGGTCCTATGATAGGCAGCAGCTTTTCGACGTCGTCCCCGAGCGTCGCCGACGCGAAGACCTTCTCGCGGGCGGTCATCCAGTTGATGTTTCCCCTCAGCGTGTTGATCTCTCCGTTGTGGATCACCATGCGATACGGGTGGGCCAATCGCCACGACCCCAGCGTGTTGGTCGAGAACCGTGAATGCACCAAGGCAAAAGCCGTGACCATGCGCTCGTCGGCCAGGTCGTGGTAGAAGCTTAGGAGCTGGTGGGCCAATATCAGCCCTTTGTACACCACGGTGTTTGTGGAAAGGCTGCAAACGTAGAAGTGCGGCTGTCGTTCAGCGATCGCCTGCGAGACGGCCGTCTCGATTAGCCGGCGGATCACAAATAGCTTCAACTCGAAACTGGGCTGATCGACAACGTCATCGGACCTGCCGACCAGGAATTGGTGAATTGAAGGCATCACCCTCGCGGACAGCGTTCCGATCTCATCGGGAGACACCGGCACGTCCCGCCATCCCAGCAGGGTTTGGCCTTCGGCCCGCACCACACGTTCGACAATGCGTTCGCACTCGGCGCGCTGTTCGTCGTCTGTGGGCATGAACACCATGCCGAGGCCGTAAGCGCCGGGCTCTGGGACCAACACGCCGTCCTTGGCGAACTCTTCGACCAGAAAGTCGTGAGGCATCTGGATCAAGATGCCCGCTCCGTCGCCGGTTTCGGGGTCCGCGCCAGCCGCTCCGCGGTGGCCCAGATTTACGAGAACTTCGATCCCTTGCTGAATCACCGAGTGAGACTTTCGGCCCTTCACGTTGGCAACAAGGCCTACCCCGCAGGCGTCGTGCTCAAAAGCCGGGTCGTAAAGCCCGCCGGAAACGCTGGGCGTATAGTCTTTGTTGTAGCTAGATGCCATATTTGTAGGACGCTCGCACTATCCCGTTCAACTTTCCTGCCAACCACCGCTCCAGTCGATTCGCGCCCATCGCGGAGATCGGCTCCTGCCGATACATCCGAATTTATGCACGACGGCAGCGGCGTCAATTCCAATGGGAGTAAACAGGGGCAGCGGCGCGAATGATCGACGGAACTGCCGCGTGTGCCCTCAAAGGGTCGGCAGATACCGCGATATCTCGTAGTCGGTTACGTGGGACCGATATCGCTCCCACTCTATTTTCTTGTTTTCGATAAAGCTGTCGAAAACCACATCCCCAAGCGCATTGCGGACCAACTCGCTGTTTTCCGTGATCGAGATGGCCTCCCAGAGGTTGCCGGGGAGAGATTTTATGCGCCGCTCTTCTCGCTCCGAAACCGGCATGTCGAATACATTGGACGCCGACGGCGGCTGCAATTCGAGCTTCTTCTCGATCCCGTCGAGCCCGGCCGCCAGCATGACGCTGAAGGCCAAATATGGATTCACGGCCGGATCAGGCGCACGATACTCGATTCGCCGCGACTCTTCGCGACCGGGCTTGAACGCCGGGACCCGAACGAGATCGGACCTGTTGACCGTGGCCCACGAGACGAATGTCGGCGCCTCGTAGTTGGGGACCAAGCGCTTGTAAGAGTTCACCCATTGGTTCGTGATCGCGGTGATTTCCCGGGCGTGAGCCAACAGGCCAGCGATGAAGTGCCGCGCCGGACAGCCTCTCCGGATCTTCGCCGTCGAAAAACGCGTTGCGACCGCCTTTGAACAACGACTGGTGCGTATGCATTCCGTTTCCATTGACCGATGCGATCGGTTTGGGCATGAACGACGCGTAGCAGCCGTGTCTCTGCGCGATCTCTTTGACGACGACTCGGTAGGTCATCACGGTGTCAGCCATCGTCATGGCATCGGTGTGCCGCAGGTCGATTTCGTGTTGGCTTGGCGCCACCTCGTGGTGGCTCTGCTCGACTGGAATGCCCAACTCTTCCAACATGAGGACTGTCTCGCGACGCAAATCCGTCGCCTGACTCGTGGCATCCTGGTCGAAGTAACCGCCTTGGTCCAAAGGTTCGGCGCTGGCGGAGTCTTTGAAGTAGAAGTATTCCATCTCCGGGCCCACGTAGTAGGTGAAGCCCATGTTGGCGGCCCGCTCGATGTTGCGGCGAAGGACCCATCGCGGGTCACCCTCGAACGCGGCGTCCTCCGGGGTGACGATGTCGCAAAACATGCGGGCTACGGCGTTGGAGCGCGGACGCCACGGCAGCAGGCTGAAGGTGTTGGGGTCGGGGAGAGCGTAAAGGTCTTTCTCCTCGGCGCGAGCAAACCCTTCGATGGCCGAGCCGTCGAAACCCATGCCGCGGGTTAGGGCCGCCTCCAACTCTTCGTAGGTGATCGCAAACCCTTTGAGGTTTCCGAGTATGTCCGTGAACCAGAGCCTGATGAACTTGACGTCACCGTCTCTGGCCTCTTTGAGAGCGTATTCGACTGCCTGGTCTCGATCTTCCATAAAAACAGTGCTCGATCAGGCGGGAGATTAATCAGCGGCGCCCCGCGTGCATTCCGTTGCCAGCGTCAGGGACGCCCCGCGCCGCCTAGTCGGTCAGGCGCTCCAAGGATGCATCGGGACGCCGCACCGGAGAACCTGGGCCAATGCGCGGCGCCGCGTGGGACCACGAAGACTTCCCGTCGCAAAATCTGCGGCAGCAAATCTCACGAAATATAACAATCTACGAAGGTTGTGTCAATTTTCACGCTCACAATGACGCCCACGGGACATCGCTGATTCATCGCGATGCCCCGAATGTATCATCTGGTGTAGCCGATGTCCGCCCGGCTCGAAATTAGGCGTCGAAGTACAGGAAGAACTCGTACGGGTGAGGTCGGAGCCTCATCGGGTCGAGCTCGTTCGTGCGCTTGTAGTCGAGCCAGGTCTCGATCAGGTCGGACGTGAACACGTCGCCGGCGAGCAGGAACTCGTGATCGGCTTCCAGTGCGTCCAGAACCGCGTCCAGGCTGCCTGGCACTTGCGCGACATTCGCCGCTTCCTCCGGTGAAAGGTCGTAGAGGTCCACGTCGAGGGGGTCTCCGGGATCGATCTCGTTGCGGATCCCGTCGATGCCCGCGAGGAGCATCGCAGAGAAGGCCAAGTACGGGTTCGCCGTCGGGTCCGGGCACCTGAACTCGATTCGCTTCGAGTTCGGCGTGTCGAAATATGCCGGGATGCGGCAGCAAGCGCTGCGGTTGCGAGCGGAGTAGGCCAGGTTAACCGGCGCCTCGAATCCAGGAACCAGCCTGCGATACGAGTTCGTCGTGGGCGCGGCGAAGGCCAGCAAGGCGGGAGCGTGTTTCAGCAGACCGCCGATGTAGTACTTCATCGACTGGCTCATGTGCGCGTACCCGTCGCCGTAGAAGGTGTTTTTGCCGTCCTTCCAGATGCTCTGGTGCGTATGCATGCCTGTGCCGTTGTCGCCGAAGAGAGGCTTGGGCATGAAGGTCGCGAGCTTCCCATGCTTGGCGGCAACGTTTTTGAGCAGGTATTTGTAGTACATCACGTTGTCGGCGGTTTGGGTCAGCGTATCGAATACGATGTCGATTTCGCCCTGGCCCGCGGTCGCCACTTCGTGGTGGTGCTTTTCGACCTTGATGCCGAACTTCTGCATCTCGATCACGGCTTCGGAGCGAATTTCGGAAAGGGTGTCGACCGGGGGCGCCGGGAAGTAGCCTTCTTTATGCCTCGGCCGAAAGCCTTGGCCAGGCTTGCCGTCAAGGCGCTTCTCAGCGCCGGAGTTCCATATTCCTTCGTCCGAGTCGACGTGGTAGAACCCTGCATTCGCGGTCTGGTCGAAGCGGGCGGAATCGAAGATGAAGAATTCGAGCTCAGGGCCCCAGAAGCTCTGGTCGCCGAGGCTCGTGGACTTCAGGTACGCCTCGGCCTTGTGGGCGATGTGTCGAGGGTCGCGGGAGTACTCCTCGCCGGTGAGCGGGTCCCGGATGTCGCAGATCAGGCTCAGGGTCTTGGTCTCGTAGACCGGGTCCATATTGGCCGTGGTCGGGTCCGGCACCAGCAGCATGTCGCTCTCGTGGATCGCCTGGAACCCTCTGATGCTCGACCCGTCGAATCCGGTCCCTTCCGTGAACAGGTCCTCGGTGACCTCGGTGGGCGGGATTGCCAGATGCTGCATGGTGCCAGGGAGATCGACAAACTTCAGGTCGATCATCTTCACATCTTGGTCCTTGATCATCTTGATTACATCTTTGCCGCTAATAGCGTCTGCCATGGCGTTTCTCTCCTCACTCGATCTAATTACGGAGGCGGTTCCGTCGGCCTTACGTGTGCAAATCGCCCATCTCTCGAACGCCCTCGAACCGGCTCCGTGGATTTCCATGCGAAAAACGTATGTGGCACGGATTTCCGGTTGCGTTCACTGGGCGCCAGCGCGCTGACGCCCGCTCGGAATCTGGTCGGTCTCTAACAGTCGGTCCGCGCCGGTTCTAAGGCCCGTCGGCAAAACCCGCGACAAGTGCGGGGCAGATGCCCTTGCTCATCCGAAGCCATGTGGTCAACAATGATTTCGAGGGCAATAATACCGACGAAGGCCAAGCCGCCTGGATTTGCCACCGTGACAGTTTATCCTCGCCTCTAGCTTGCCCGCAAGTCGGACCGTCGTACAGCCTAGCCTACCTTGTACTTTTCAATATGAACCGAATTATGCGGAACCGATGTTTCGGACGTGTTTCCCAGATGTTAAATGTTTGTTACAGGCTGGCGCGGCGACCGACCGTCGATCGACGATCTCGGGTGGGCGCGTGTCTGACTCGCGCTTGATGAAGAGGATGCGCCCGTCCCTGTTGGCGCCCATATGACACACAGTAGTCACCCCCTAATACGGTTCGTTCATGACACAAAACTACAAACAATATCACCCCATTGGGTGATGTAACCTCCCTCCTGCGGCGGCATACTAGTCGTGGCAAATGGGCGCAAGGGCCGTTTCGACGGTTGGCGCCCGCCAGCACGCTACTTCAGGAGGAGCCAAGTGAGGCTGATACGGAAGCTAAGGAAGCAACACCTACTTCGTCGACGCACGGTACTACTTCATCGACTTCGAGGCGTTGGTCACGGGACAGATACTGAACGAGGTTCCCCAGTCAGCCTCCGCAGACAACAAGCCCGACGGATCGTCGAACATATACGACGGATCGTACATCTGGTACATCGACCATCAGGGCAACGTCCAGGGCCTTTACGCCTTCCTGCCCTCGAGTACGGGATTCCAGAGCGGCGTCTACCCGTAAGCTTCACTAGCAACCTCCGAAACTTGAAGAGTGTCCCGCCGGTCAGTCCGGCGGGACACTCTCGTTTTTCGTAGGTCGGTTTGTTGTGACCCCGGCGTCTGTCGCCGAACCCTCGAATGCGTTGCTGGCGCGAGACATTGCGTCAAAGCAAACGGGGCCAGGCAACCGTCATCCACGGGTGGATTAGCGCAGGCTGGGCCCGATGCCATCTCGCTCGTTCTTCTTTGACAAGGTATGCCTGCCAATTTACAATGCGGCAAATGAACACCCGAGAGAGTGAAGGAGTGGCGGTGAATGGACAAAATGCACGTGGATGTCTACTTCGATTACGCTTGACCGTGGGTCTACAATGCAGCCGTGTGGCTGGATAGAGTACAGAAAGTCTCTCCGGGGAAGCTGGACATCACCTGGAAGAACTTCTCATTGGAGCAGGTGAACAGCAAAGAAGGACCGGAGTGGAAGGTCTGGGAGCAAAAGGGCCTCGACGAGGCCAGAGCGCTTTTGGCGTCGGTCGCCGGCGAAGCGGCAAAGCGGCAGGGCGGTGAAGCTTTCGACCGGTTCCACCTGGCGTTGCTGACGGCCCGGCACGGCGGCGACCGCATATCACTGAACGAAGTGGAGCCGCTGGCGAAGATCGCGGGCGACGCCGGACTCGACGTCGAGAAGTTCAAGCAAGACCTCAACGACCCCGAGCTGGTCAAGATCGTCGCGCAGGACCACGAGAAATCCACCGGGGACCTTGGCGCTTTCGGGACCCCAACGTTCGTCTTCGAGAACGGGCAGTCCGCCTACGTCAAGACGTTCATTCCTCCCGAAGACGAGTCGCTTTCAACCTTCGAGGACTTTGTAGGTCTGTTCTCACAGCGTTCCTACATCGGCGAGGT
>Ga0187827_10009172_pt1 | contig 10538 bp, 8 predicted proteins | sample ETNtaG_39_FD_167969 | JGI IMG/M metagenome (GOLD analysis project Ga0187827, IMG submission 167969) | Marine microbial and viral communities from oxygen minimum zone, Eastern Pacific Ocean - ETNP2014_SV_150_PacBio MetaG (Illumina Assembly) | ecosystem: Environmental > Aquatic > Marine > Hypoxic... | reverse complement strand
TAAGTTCAATGGTAGCACTTATACTGGCTCCTATCTCACTTTCATTACCAGCCAAATCCGCAGCGGTTACGGCAAACCAGTATTCGGTGTTCTCCATCAAAGCCAACATAAGCCCGGATACCCGGTAACTGGTTATCTGATAGCTGGTATCTACTCCGCCAACAGGAAGTGAACATAAAAAGTGGCAGCGGCGGGATTTGAACCTGCGACCAAGGGCTTATGAGTCCCCTGCTCTACCACTGAGCTACGCTGCCATCGTTGACTCTAGATTGGCATTAACTGTAGGTAGTGTATAGGGCTTTTTAGACTATTGTCAACTGCAGATGGCAGGCAAGTACAAGTTCGTTTTAGAGGAAGTAATGGCACTACTTTCCCCGTTTTTCATAGTCAGGGCACCAAGTAGTGTTGGGGCGTTCCGGAATGTGACACGCACCGCGCCAGTTCCACTTGCAGCTATCGCACAGGAATATATTCATTCCCAGTGCCTTTTTGATTCTGAGGATAATCCTGGATTTTAATGGGGGCTTCATTTTCAGCCCTAATTTGTAGCAAAATACTGCTCGTAGTATATCAGGTTTGGTGCTATAGAGCAAAAGATTGTGGTAGAATAGAACAGCCTACCAATTATTGGTGAAATGGTGATTATCATGACCGTGCCTCAAATTAAAAAGAAAAAAGAGTTGAATGTGAATTTGCTTATCTGGGATGAGTTGACTTGGCTTGATATTGAGCGTCCGACTGATAAAGAGGCAGCATATCTGTCCGAGCACTATTCCTTTCACCCCCTTGATCTGGACGATATACTCAGTCGAATACAGCGCCCCAAGATTGATGAGTACAAGGACTACCTATTCCTAGTATTTCACTTTCCGATATATCGCAAATGGGAGCGTGTGCTCACCTCTAGCCAGGTATCGGTGTTCATTGGCCAAAACTACCTGATTACGATACATGAAGGAGAGCTTAAACCATTGGTAAAGCTGTTTCGAGAATGTCAGATTGATGAGGGAGCAAGGCAAGAATATTTCAGTCAGGGCTCAGGTTTTCTGCTCTACCACATACTTGACAGACTAATTGATTATTGCCTGCCTATATTGGACAAGGTCGGTAGTAGTATTGGTGACGTGGAAACGGACATCTTCTCTGACAGCAAGAGGAGTATAATACGGGAAATCTCCATGATACGGCGTGATATTATTTCTTTTCGCCGCATTATCTGGCCGATGCGGGCGGTTATTGGTAGTCTAGAGCCTAGAGTGAGCCGCTTTGTTAAGAAGACGGATTTGTCGGTCTACTTTGGCGATATGATTGATCATGCGGACAAGATTTGGGACGGACTGGATGAGTATAAGGAGATTATTGAAGGATTAAATGATACCCATGATTCATTGGCGACTAATCGTACCAATGAAGTCGTACGAATGTTGACTATCATTGCTACTATCCTGCTGCCTATTACTGTGGTGGCCAGCATCTTCGGCATGAACATCCCGCTGGGGCCTTTTGAAGTTAGTGGCTATTCCTTCTTGCTTGTGTCCCTTATTATGCTGGGTGTTATTGGTGGCATGCTCTACTTTTTCCGGCGGATACATGTCATCTAGTGGTGCCGGTCCGTTTCGGCAGAGGTGCTAAATAATGAATATCTCACACCGGTTTTTGGTAATTTCGGCCATCTTTGTCACCAGCCTTATTACAGCTAATGTCATTGCCGTAAAGGTAATAAGTGTTGGCTCTTTTACTCTGCCGGCGGCGATAGTTATCTTCCCTCTGAGCTATATTTTTGGTGATATTCTCACCGAGGTCTATGGTTATCGCTGGGCAAGGAGGGTAATCTGGCTGGGCTTTTTATGTAACCTCATCTTCGTTATATTTGCATGGGTGGGGCAACTTCTACCCCCAGCCTCCTTCTGGGAAGGGCAGGAGGCTTATGAGAATATCTTAGGCTACACGCCGAGACTGCTGGTCGCTTCCTTTGGTGGCTACCTAGTTGGTGAGTTTATTAACTCCTTTGTCCTGGCCAAGATGAAGCTCTTAACCAAGGGGCGTTGGCTGTGGACGAGGACAATTGGTTCTACAGTAGTGGGGCAGGGGTTGGACACGGCTGTATTTATTACCCTGGCTTTTGTTGGCACCTCATCATTTGCTCTAATAATGATCTTGCATCACTGGTTAGCGAAGGTTATCATTGAGACTCTGGCCACTCCTTTCACTTACACTGCGGTCAACTTCTTAAAGAAAAAGGAGAAGGTTGATACCTATGACTACGAGACAAACTTTAATCCATTTCGCATCACAGATTGGTGAAGAGTTGCTTGCTAAGTGAAGATTAAGTTTTTGGGAGCACATAACACTGAATCGACGGATGCCAAGCTCTCAAGTTTGTTAATTGATGATATTCTGGTTCTAGATGCTGGCGGGCTTACATCCAGCCTGTCTTTTCTAGCTCAGTTAAAAATTAAGGCAATCCTTGTTACCCATCAACACTATGATCATATCAGGGATATACCGACTATAGCTATGAACTTTTTTCTGCGCCATAAGGCTATCAGTATCTACGCTACGGCAATGGTTAGGGAAATTCTCTTAATCCATCTCCTGAATGGCGAACTCTACCCCAAATTTTTGGAAAAGCCCTCGGAGAAGCCAACCATTGACTTCCATGAAGTTGAGCCATACCGGCAGATACAAATTAAAGGCTACAGTGCTTTGGCAGTGCCGGTAGCTCATGCGGAATTGGCAGTTGGTTATCAACTTATTTCTGCAAGAGGTAAATCACTTTTCTATACCGGAGATACCGGTCCAGGGCTGGATTTATGCTGGCAATATATATCACCTCAGGTGCTTATTATTGAGGTTACAGTACCAAATCGATACGAAGATTTTGCCAGGGAATCAGGGCATCTTACCCCTGGTCTGCTAAAGAGAGAGCTAATGAACTTTCAAAAGCTCAAAGGTTATCTACCATGGATACTTACTGTCCATATGAATCCGGCTCTAGAGGCGGAGATTAGGGCAGAATTAGCCGTAGTGGCAAAAGAGCTGGATTGTTTAATCAAATTAGCTTATGAAGGAATGCAGCTTAAGCTATGAGATGCGATATCGATGACTCTTTTGAAGCTTGACCATGGCTTGAGATATTGCTACACTTCAAGCTACGAATTTGCCAAGGGGTTTTTATGGTGAAGGTTTTATCAGCAAACGAGATGCGTAAGGCAGAACAGGAGACGGTTAGGATTGGAATTGATACTGACAGGCTCATGGAAAATGCTGGCAAAGCTGTAGCCGAGGAAGTAAAACGCATCCTCGGCGCTGTTAAAAAAAAACATATCCTTATCTTGATAGGGCCAGGCAATAATGGTGGCGATGGGTTGGTTAGTGCCCGCCATCTTTACGACTGGGGAGCAATGGTCAGTACTTTTCTCATCGGCAAAAGAGCGGCTGGTGATAAAAACCTTAAACTAGTTCAAGAACAAGGCATAGCCTGTTTTGAGAATCTGGATGAGCTTGACGAGCAGCTACTCACAGCCAGTGTTGTTGTTGACAGCCTGTTCGGCACTGGTCGCAGCCGACCGCTTGCTGGTATCTTCTGGGAGGCATTACAGCGGGTGACTCAGGCAAAGAAGCAACGCCCAGAGCTTAAAATAGTTGCTTTGGACTTACCTTCCGGGCTTGATTCTGATAGCGGTGCTGTTGACCCAGCTACTCTCTATGCCGAGCATACTATTACCCTTGGTTTCGCCAAGCCGGGCCTCTTTAATCCACCCGGCGCGGAGAGAACTGGACTGGTAACTGTTGTCGATATTGGCATGCCTACCTATCTTGCTGGTGGGGTAACAACTGAGCTTATTACTGAAGAGTGGGCTAGAAAATCTTTACCCCGACGTCCGCTGGGGGCTAATAAGGGAAGTTTTGGACGGGCTCTTGTTGTTGCCGGCTCAATAAACTATATAGGCGCTGCCTATCTTGCCTGCTCGGGTGCTATGAGGGCTGGTGCCGGGCTGGTAACCTTGGCAACGGCTGCCAGCTTGCAGCCTGTTTTGGCAGCTAAGCTGACCGAGGTGACTCATCTACCGCTACCTGAAACTAGCCTTAGTGTTTTATCTGTCGAAGCGGCTGGCCTTATTCTCTCGGAGTTAAATAACTATAATGTCCTGCTCGTGGGTTGCGGTATGGGGCAGAGCGAACCAGTTGCAAACTTAATTTCATCAATTCTTTTAGGGCTCAAGCCATTATCACCTAGATCGGTGCTTGATGCCGATGCTCTAAATATGCTGGCTAAAACTCCGAGTTGGTGGCAGAAGTTCAGGGGTGATGCTATACTCACGCCGCACCCTAGAGAAATGGCCAGACTGGCTGGTGTTTCAGTAGCTGAAGTGCAGGCTGATAGAATTGGCATTGCCAGACGAGTAGCTTCAGAGTGGCACAAGACTATTGTCTTAAAAGGCGCTTATACTGTTATTTCAGCACCGGACGGCAGGTGCCGGGTTAATCCAGTAGCCAATCCCGGCCTGGCTTCGGCTGGCACTGGAGATGTCTTGGCTGGGGTTATAGCTGGATTGCTGGCGCAGGGATTGCCCCTTTTTGATGCTGCTGTTTTGGGTGTCTTTTTACACGCTCAAGCCGGCGAGATGGTCAAGATCAGATTGGGCGATGCCGGTATGCTCGCCAGCGACCTTCTGCCGATACTGCCACAGGTAATTAAGAAGTTAAAAGAAAGATGATTTAAGAAGTAAATATTAGACGATAGCCTAAGAGAGGCGAAGCCCTTGGAGAGTTCAGGAGATGAGGTTAGCCAGAAATACCATGCTACTAGCCGTTGATATTGGAAATTCCGAAACCACTTTAGGTGTTTTTGAAGCTGAGAAGCTTCGGGCTACTTGGCATATGGCGACGGTTATTCACCGCACAGCGGATGAATATGCCGTCCTGTTGTCTAATCTGCTACAGAGCCAGGGTTTTAAGGCCGCTGACATTAAATGGGCAGCTCTGTGTAGCGTCGTACCATCACTTATAACTATCTATGAAGTATTATTTCAGCGATACTTCGGTATCTTACCGTTGGTGGTCGGCAGTGGAATTAAGACTGGGGTGCGCATTCGTATGGACAATCCTAGAGAGGTCGGTGCCGACCGTATTGTAGATGCTGTCGCCGCCCACCATCTTTACGGTGGTCCTGTAATCATCGTTGACCTAGGCACAGCCACCACCTTTGATACTATATCGGAGGAGGGCGACTATCTGGGAGGAGCTATTTCACCCGGTATTGTTACTGCCGCTGAGGCCATGTTTAGCCGGACAGCAATGTTACCCCGTGTGGAGCTGGCTCGCCCCAGTTTAGCTATTGGTACCAATACCATTTCGGCTATGCAGTCGGGTATTGTCTTTGGCTATGTCGGACTGGTTGAAGGGATGGTGGCTCGGATTCAAAAAGAATTAGGGAAGAAAGCAAGGGTAATAGCTACCGGTGGTTATGCCGAGCTAATAACTAAAGAAACAAAAATAATTGACGGTGCAAGACCTGATTTGACCCTTATTGGGCTGAGACTCATCCACCAGATGAATAAAGCCTGATAAAAAGTAAATAAAAAGGAGAGCCAAAGAGAGGCGCAGCTCTTTAAAATAGTTCCTTCCTCTCTTTTGAGTGAGTAAATTGGGAGTTTTAGATGAGTGAAGCTCCTCTTGGTCCCCTTCTCTTGATAAGGGGGAGGGCACCAAAAGAGAGGGTTACCTTATAAAAACTGAATAAAATAAGATTGAGGAACTGTAATGATAAAAGAAATAAAATGTTAGCCAAAAAAACTGTGATACTTGGTATAACTGGAAGCATCGCTGCTTATAAGGCGACTGATATTGCCAGCAAGCTAGTTCAGGATGGGGCTGAAGTTAGAGTGGTCATGACTAGGTCGGCTGCTAGATTTATTATGCCGCTAACCTTAAACAGTATTACTGGTCGGCCGGTAGAAAGCAGCGTGTGGAACATGTCTTCTGAGTTTAGTATTGGGCATGTTACTCTGGCCGAGGTGGCTGATGTGGTGGTGATTGCCCCAGCAACGGCTAATATTATTGCTAAACTTGCTACCGGTGTCGCTGACGATATGCTTACTTGTACTGTGTTGGCGACTATGGCGCCGATTATTCTGGCGCCAGCAATGAATGATAATATGTTTTTAAACCCGATTACGCAGAAAAATCTGGCCAAACTGAAGGCCCGTGGCTTTATTACTGTTGGGCCTGGCTATGGCCGTCTAGCTTCAGGCAAAATAGGAACGGGTCGCCTGGCTGAGGTTGGCGAAATTTTAGATGCTATCAAACAGATAATGGACCAGAAGAGCGACCTCAATGGCAGGCATATTGTAGTTACCGCCGGTGGCACTCATGAGCCTATTGATCCGGTACGTTATATTAGCAATCGCTCCTCAGGTAAGATGGGGTATGCCATAGCCGAGGCGGCTAGAGACAGGGGGGCTCAGGTTAGCTTGATAGCTACCACCAGCTTAGCTGATCCGGCTGGCATTGACATTACTCAGGTTGAAACCGCTCTTGAGATGAAAACAGTGGTGGCTCAGGTAGTTAAAGATGCTGACGTTCTAATTATGGCAGCGGCGGTAGCTGACTATCGGCCAAAAAGTTTTGCCAAAGCTAAAATCAAGAAAGAAAACTCTAGTCTGACCCTGGAGTTAATAAGAACGCCGGATATTCTGACTGAAGTAAAGGGTAATTTTATCAGAGTCGGCTTCGCTGCTGAGACTGAGAATTTATTGGCCAACGCCCAGAAGAAACTTAAAGAAAAGCAGCTTGACCTGATTGTGGCTAACAATATTACCGATAAAGAAAGTGGCTTTGGCGTTAATACCAACAAAGTAACCATGATTTCCCGAAACGGCAGGGTTAAAGACTTGCCTCTGCTAACAAAAAGGGAGGTAGCAGATAAGGTGTTGGATAGAGTGGTGGGGCTATTAAGTAAGAGAAGTTAAGGCGGGAGGACTTTCCAATGGCGGAGTACGAACGAAATAGGGAGAACTTTTCTTTTTCACAAAGGGAGAGCGAGAGGTATTTATTATAGAATGACAGGTATGACAGAGCAAATACAAGATGAAATGCCCAAAGCTTATCAGCCGGATAAAGTTGAGCAGAAGTGGTATAAATTTTGGCTTGAAAAAGACTACTTCACGCCTAAAATAAACTTCAAAAAGAAGCCATTTGTTATCATTATGCCACCGCCCAACATTACTGGTGAGCTTCACTTAGGGCATGCCTTGACGGCAACACTGGAAGATATTATGATTCGCTGGCACCGGATGAAGGGCGAGCCGACGCTGTGGCTGCCCGGTATTGACCACGCCAGCATTGCTGCCCAAGTGGTAATAGAACAACAGCTAGCCGAGGAAGGCCTGACCCGATATCAGTTAGGCCGAGATAAGTTTCTAGAAAGAATAAGGCAGTGGGCAGAAGAATGCCGGCATACTATTACTGTGCAGCATCAGAGACTGGGCGTTTCCTGTGACTGGAGCCGAGAATGCTTTACCTTGGATGAGGGGCCCAGCCGGGCGGTGAGAACTGCCTTCGTCCGCCTTTATAATAAAGGGTTAATCTATCGTGGCGAGCGGATTATCAACTGGTGCCCTCGCTGTACCACTGCATTGTCTGATCTTGAGGTGGACCACAAGGAGCTAGCCGGCAATCTGTATTATATCCGCTATCCTTTGGCAGAAAACACGAGTCGTTTTATCACCGTAGCCACCACTCGCCCCGAGACGATGCTGGGTGACACCGCGATAGCTGTTAATCCGGCTGACGGGCGGTTTAAGAACATGGTGGGCAAAAAAGTCATCCTACCGCTACTTAAACGGGAAATACCGGTGGTGGCTGATGAGGCAGTTGACCCCAAATTTGGCACTGGGGCACTAAAAATTACCCCGGCCCATGACCCGGTGGACTTTGAGCTGTCCCAACGGCAGGGATTGCCTCTGATCAATATTTTGAACCCGGATGCTACTCTGAATAAAAGTGCCGGACCTTATGCCGGTCTTGACCGCTCCTCCAGCCGCAAGGCGGTAGTGGATGATTTGAAAAAAGATGCGTTTCTAGTAAAAATCGAGGACTATTCTCACTCGGTGGGGCACTGTCAACGTTGCCAAACTGTTATTGAGCCACTGTCTAGCGAACAATGGTTTTTGAAGACAGCATCGCTGGCAAAGCATGCCATTCAAGTTGTCACCAGTGGCCAAATTGACATTATCCCGGAGCGTTTTACTAAGGTTTATCTCAACTGGATGGAGAATATTCGTGACTGGTGCATCTCTCGTCAGCTATGGTGGGGGCATCGTATCCCAGTCTGGTATTGTGCTCGCTGTGAGGAGTTGACGGTAAGTGTTGATGAGCCGAACGTTTGTTCCCATTGCGGCTCAGATGGTATCAGACAGGACTTGGATGTGCTGGATACTTGGTTCAGCTCGGCGCTGTGGCCTCACTCCACTCTCGGCTGGCCTGACGATACCCAAGACTTTGACTATTTCTACCCGACTACGGTTATGGAGACTGGCTATGATATTCTCTTCTTCTGGGTAGCTAGGATGATTATGATGGGGCTCTGGAACACTGGCCAGATTCCCTTCCATACTGTTTATCTTCATGGGCTGATACGTGATGAAAAAGGCGATAAAATGAGTAAGCTCAAGGGCAATGTACTAAACCCCATCAGCACTCTTGAGAAATACGGCACCGACGCCTTGCGCTTGGCGCTAACTACTGGCACCTCGCCGGGTAATGACATCAGGCTTAACTCATCAAAGTTGGAAGCCGGTCGCAACTTTGCAAATAAACTGTGGAACGCTATACGGTTCGTAATAAGTGGTATTGAGCCAGCTGGTAGCGATATGAAAATTCTGAAGGACTCACTTCTCCTAGAGGACCGCTGGATTCTGAGTCGGCTTAGTCGTACCGTATCCAGTGTTACCAATTTGATGGACACTTTTCAGTTTGGCGAAGCCCAGAGACAAATCCATGATTTCTTACGGGGTGAGTTTTGTGACTGGTATATTGAAATAGCCAAGATTCGCCTCAAAGTGAACAAAGGTGCGCCGTCACCTATCCCAGTATTGGTTCATGTTTCGGAGACATCGTTACGCCTTCTTCATCCCTATATGCCATTTATTACCGAAGAGCTTTGGCAGAACATTAAATCACGACTGCCTCAAAACTGGGCAGAAACTGAGTCCATAATGGTGGCTGCTTATCCAGAGGCTGATGAATCGACACAAGACTTAGAATCAGAGCAAGTTATGGCATTGGTAATAGAGATTATCCACTCTATTCGTAATGCCCGGGCAGAGTATAAGGTAAAGGCTGACAGGCAGATTGAGGCCCGAATTTATGCCGACAAGCTTAAGTCGGCTATTAGTGCCTATTCTGAAACTATCGGGGCTCTGGCCAGGGCAAGAGTGGTGATTCTGGATATGAGACAGGAGCGAACGCTTGGTGATGACGTCGTTTTGGTGCTAAAAGAAGTTGAAGTGGTATTGCCGATGGAGAGCATGTTTGATCTGGAAGTTGAGAAAAAAAGACTTGGTAAAGAAATGGAACAAATTCAAGATGCTGTGGCTCGCCTTGAGATTAGACTTAAGAACAAAGCTTTCCTGAAAAAGGCACCGGCAGCCATTATAGACAAGGAAAGAGAAAAGCTGGCGCAAAGAAAAGACAAGCTTGAACGGCTAAAAGAGCAGTTTGGTCGGTTTTAATCCGTGTTTTGGGTAGCCGAATCAGCGCTTCCGATAAGGATAGAAAAACAGGAAAGCGACAGTGAAGATAGCCGTCAGAGCAATCTCTGTCCACGTCTCTCCGAAGGTAACGTAGCCCCGGGCGACAGTATATAACTGAATTGCCAAAAGCAGGCCCGCCCATAGTATAGCAAGCCTAACTCCGTTAATGTTCTGCAAAGGGTCTAGTCCAGCAATTATGAACCAGACTCCAGCGGCGATGAAAGTGATGCCCAGTAAAGCCATTATGTATAGCACATAATCAGGTAGTGTTCCAGATGGCTCTACAAACTCCATCAGTTCGGCTATTCTATTAGGTTTGATAATAAGAAAAAGGCCTTGCGCCATATGTATAGCTCCGAAGAGAACCAGGGCTGCCTTCAAGTTACGCATAATTATTTACCTCCCTGAGATAACAAAAAGACTCTTTTTTAGGTCTAAACTAAACCTTTTATTGGGTAATTCTACCCAACATTAGACAATATGTCAATGACTAATCGCATTTTGCCACAGGGTGGGCGTTGTTTTTTAACCACCCCAGCGCCTTCTTAGTATCGGAAGCAACCCTTTCTTTGTCACAGTATTTTAGCCGATAGTTAAAACACCAGTAGGTAAACTCCTTTAATTCAGTTGGATTGGTGGTCCTGGTTTGGTGGCAACCCTTCTCAAGCCTGAATTCCTTGAGCAACTCGGGTCCGGTGGTACCGTATATCCGCTGGTAAGCTTCGTTAGCTATGTCATGCTTATTAGTTGGGCTTAAAGGCTGCCGTTCCTTGCGCACCT
>Ga0187827_10009171_pt1 | contig 10538 bp, 7 predicted proteins | sample ETNtaG_39_FD_167969 | JGI IMG/M metagenome (GOLD analysis project Ga0187827, IMG submission 167969) | Marine microbial and viral communities from oxygen minimum zone, Eastern Pacific Ocean - ETNP2014_SV_150_PacBio MetaG (Illumina Assembly) | ecosystem: Environmental > Aquatic > Marine > Hypoxic... | reverse complement strand
CACTATGGTTAAATGCCGGTCTTTCTATTATCCCAAAAAATAGCGTTTCCTCCCCCCCATCTTGCCAGAAAAGATGGCCTGCTGGCCGTTGGCGGCGACCTTAGCCAGAAACGGCTTCTCCTCGCGTACCGAATGGGCATATTCCCATGGTTTTCAGATGGCGAACCGATCATGTGGTGGTGTCCTGATCCTCGTCTTGTTCTCTACCCTGATGAACTTCGAATTCCAAAGAGCCTGAGAAAAGTGCTTAAAAAGAATTTGTTTCAGATGACTATAGATGCCGCGTTTAAGGAAGTTATAACCGAGTGTGCACGGATGCGATTGGAAGCGGGTGAGGGGACCTGGATTGTCGAGGAGATGAAAGCGGCATATTGTCAATTACACGAAGCCGGTTTTGCCCATTCAGTTGAAGCCTGGCATCATCGTGAGTTGGCAGGCGGATTATATGGCGTTTCAATGGGTAAATGTTTTTTTGGAGAATCGATGTTCACACGGGTCAACGATGCCTCGAAAGTGGCCCTGGTTTTTCTGTCCGAATATTTAAAATCTTTATCTTTTGATATGATTGACTGCCAGATGACCACCGAACACATGATTCGTTTCGGCGCCAGAAAGATCCCGAGAGATCTCTTTTTGGATCAGCTGAAACAATCCCTTAACGTACCAGATTTAAAGAGCAAGTGGGCAAGCAGATAACAAAAGGGGGTAAAAAGAGGAGGGTACTGTCCCATGGAAAAAGAATGCATCTTTTGCAATATTATCAATCGAAAACTTCCGAGTGAATTCCTATATGAAGATGATACGGTGGTGGTTTTTAAAGATATCCATCCGCGTGCACCGATTCATTTGTTAATCGTCCCTAAAAAACATATACGGAGCATCAATGACTTTGGGGAGGATGACAAATCGATAGTTTCAGATACAATCGATATTGCTAAGATGATGGCAGTAAAAACGGGCATTTCCAGGTCCGGATACAAACTCCTTTTTAACGTGGAAAAAGGTGGCGGGCAGGTGATTTTCCATCTGCACCTGCACCTGATGGGCGGATGGTGTCGATAGACGACATCATCTGCTGGTGCAATCGGCCCGCACGAAGGCAGAAGGATTCAAGCTTGGCGGTGATCAACTGAGGAAAGGAGGAGCCGTCGCTTTCAATCACCAGAAAGGGGAGATCATCCATTTCTGTAAGGACAGCTTTCAATCTTTTATTTCGCGGGTCGGTTCCCAGCTTTCCCTCACGGGTCATTGCCTTATTTAATAGGGCCTCTGACAATCGGTTTGGCATACAGCCGAAGGGACCGATGGAGATCACACCGCAGGTCTGGGTCGCGATCTCGGTCATGGCACTCCCCACGGTGAGGATGGCTTCTCCGGCTAGATCCGATGTTATGTAGGGTGCGGCATTGGCGATGATGGATTTGATGTTGACCGGTGTGGCGTGAACGAGACCTGATATTGAAAGTAAAGATTTGATCTTTTTTTCAAACCGGGCCATCGATATTTTTTTAATCCAAAATCCCAGTTTTTCCTTCTTTAACATTTTGTAACTGCTCGGATCGTTTTGGAGTGTATAGTCGGAATAGAGCATCCATTCGGCAATCGGCGAACAGATAGTAGCAAAACCTTTATCAGCAAGCGTCTCGGTCAGATACTGGCGGGACAATTGATCCCTCCGGACAAATATCTCGCCGACAAGGGAGATCAACGGTACTTGATTGGATGGGCGTTTCAATGGAATTTGGCGAAAATGCCGAGCGGTTCGTATCAGCTGCTTGTTCAGTGTATTGAATTCTCCTTTTTCCAGTTCACCCAGTATCAGATGCCACTCGCGATCGAATATATCCATTGCCGTCCCAATCTCTTTTGAATTTGCCAGCAGCATGGATCGAATATCTTCCATAACATCGGATATAATAATCGCCCACCATCCTCTTTTCTGAAAGCCATTTCCCAAACCGGTGTAGGAATTATCCGACGTCAGGGCAAGCAGGGCGACATCAGGTATACCGAGCTTTCGGACCAGGTCTTCCATAAAAATGTAATACTGGCCGAACCGGCACGGACCGGAACCGGTCGGCATAAAGTAAACCAAAACTTCCGCTTCCTGTTTTTTATTCTGAATATAATTGAGTAGTGTTCCGGTGGTTAGGATGAGCGGAAGACATTCTTTGCAGGATGTATTGGCACGTCCCAGCTTTAATATTGTTTCATCCGCCGGTGGATGTGCCTTTGCGTTAAACCCTCTTCCCCGAAAAATCGCCGCCATCGACTCGGTTACAAGGTCTCCCATCGAGGGAAAAAGAAGGGAGACACGGGGATCGGTCATAGACAGGGTCTTGCCGGCGGTAGTGATCACCTTGGGCACACCATTTCCAAACACCACCCGGGCGGGAGAAAATTTTCTTTTTTTCTGAGTGATCCGGTTTTGGGTCGACAATTGTCGATAAGCTGAAACGATATCGAGGAATGCCTCAATCCGGGTCTCCAGGCCTGCATCTGCCGTATAACTGTCCAGTTCGAGGGTGAGAGACGGTTTTTTACCCATCAGATCCCTGAAGTATCCAAGAATAAATGAATCCGGGCCACAGGAAAAATTGGTGATATAGGTTCCAAAGAGCTGGGGATGCTTTTTAACGAATCTGGCGGCCTTTAAAATGAGTTGTCCCATCCCCCAGTACATGTGGCGTCTAGAGATCTCATCATCGACGGGGAGGAAATCCAACGGCAATACCAAAACGCCCCTTGACGCGAGTTTGTGGGGAATTCCCATATGGGCCTCATTGGTAAAACCGTTGTAGGGACGAGAAAATAAGATCACCGCAGTTTTGTCCAGATCGGTAATAAGTGTTTCAAGGGCGGCTTTACCGAGAGCCTTCATCTCATCAAAGCAGTCCGTTTGTTTCATTAGCGCCTTTCTGAAGGCCTTTTCAGCCGATTCCAGACTTAACCCCATGCTAACAGCGGTTTCAACAAGTGGTTTTCTGGCTTCGGCCAATCCCTTGGTGAGATCGATCAGCGGCGTTAAAATTTTGGTTCCTTTTTTTCTAAGGTCGTCGAGCTTATCTTTGAAGGTTGCCCGGAGATAAAATGTTTCACCCTGAATGAAAGGGCAAACCTGGGAGGCAGAATTTTCGTCCAAAATCGGAACTGCCTTGAAGTGGGGAAGAAATATGAACTCAGGGGAATCTTTCATATTGATCAAAGAATCAAAAAAACCGTGGGACAGCTCACCTGGAAAGCAGAACGCCGCATCCTTTTGATCAATACCTTTTTGAGAGGGAAAATCAGGAATAACCGGCCGAATTCCCAGTGCAGCGAAAAACGTGGAATAAAGCGGAAAATAGCTGTTAACAAGAAAACTCCGATTGATCCCAATGCGCCGGTTGGTTTTTTGTTCGCTTTCTTCAGAAAGCGGGGCGCCGTATTTTTCAAATATAAGGTGTTGTCGAATGCGGACGAGGTCTAATTTTTCCACGTTATATTTTATGTTGTGAAGCAAATTATAATATCGATTGCATGCCCCGCCAAAGGTATATTTTTTCCTGTCAAGTTCGATTGTGGCGATTTCACACCGCCTGTCGCATCTCTCCTTGCCGCCTTTACATCTGAAGGGCTTTTTATAAACAATCTCTCTGTTTGCCAGCGTTTTCAGATCAAAACGCTTTTTTTCCAATAAATTTGTTTCAATTCTTTTTTTTACTTCAAGGGCAACGCCGTATGCACCCATTAGACCCGGTTCCGGTGGAACGATAATCGGTTTTCCCAGCAGGGCGGCCATGGCCAATGGTACAGCTCTGTTGTAGCATACACCGCCCTGCATAAAGATCTTCTCACCCACCGGTCGATTACCTTTGACCCGGTTGGTGTAATTCATACAGATCGAATAGACCAACCCGGCTACAATATCCTCGTGTTCCCCTCCCTCGTGAATGGCATTTTTGATGTCGGAGGCGATAAATGCTGCACATTGATCGTTAAAATTTGGCGGGTTTTTTCCTTTAAGTGCCACTGCTGCGATGTCTTCCATTTTAATACCAAGGGTTTCATATGCCGACTCTTCCAGAAATGATCCGGTTCCCGCCGAACATGCTTCGTTCATCGCATAATCCGAAGGAACGCCATTTGTTATATAGGTGTATTTTGCATCCTGGCCCCCAATTTCAAATAACGTATCCACCTTTTCATCAAAATATACTGCAGCAGTTGAATGTGCGATGATTTCATTGATAACGCCGTCTGTCAGTGCATGGAGACCGGCGATTTGACGACCGGAGCCACAAATCCCCAATCCCTCTATGGTGATGGTCGAGGGGCTGACTTTTTCTTTTATCTGGTTCAGCAAAGAGCGATAGCATTCCCGGGAGGCTCCCACCGGATCCCCGTTAGTGCGAAGATAAACGTATGAAAGAATTGCGTCGTTCGTTTTTTTAAGAAGAATCGCTTTTGTGGTGGTCGAACCGACATCCAGGCCGAGGATACACACTTCGCCGGATTGAATTTCCCCCATCTCAATGGTTTTGAATTCGACCCTGTCTTCAAAATTCTGGAGAAATGGGAGCGTATCAAATGAAACGACATTCTCCTTTAACAGATTGGAAATGCCGGGAAAAGGAGCTGTTTCATGGTTTAAGGCCCAAAGTGCCGCTCCCAGCGCTTCAAAATATGGTGCTTCATCAGGAACAATCAATTCGGAAATTTCCCGACCCAAGTATTCGATCATCATTTTATTACGCGCCGTGCCGCCGGTAATCATGACATTCTGTTTTGTCTCTTTTTTCAACAGGGATAGAATTTTATCGGACATCATTTTGCAGAGGCCGGCGGTAACCTTTGAACGGGGAATCCCTTTATTGGTCGCATGGGTGCAATCGGATTTACAGAAAACAGAGCATCGCCCGGAAACATGATACGGTTCTTCAGCTGCAGTCCACCTGGCAGCCTCCTCCATGGATACGTCCATTCTTCGCAGCTGCTGAAGGAAGAATTCACCGGTTCCGGAGGCACATTTGTTCCCGGTTAACACATTGCATATCTTGCCAAAACGATCCAGGATATAAATCATGAAGGTCTCACCGCCGGCGGATACAAGGACCGGGCATGAAACATCGGACGGTTTGACAAATCGATAGGCGTACTCTACTGATTCAGGTTCGGATATTGAAGAAAGGTTTACAAATTTCCTAAAACGCCGGCCCGTAACAGCGATTCTATCCAGTGAATCCAGTTTAAAGTCGTTGAGGGCCGACAGGAGGGTTTTTTTTGGATTACCTTCATGGGGATAAATGGCATATTTGGCAATACGGGAATTTTTTGAATTGGGTTCGATCTTTCCGCCATGGCTGTCGGATAGATCCATAATAAGATCAACAGCCGATACAGAGGATGCGCCGATGCACAAACCCAGCGCCCTCAACCTCCCTGATTTTCTGAGAATCAAACCAGACATTTTTTAAGAAGTTTCCTGTTTTAGTGAAAGGATAACAATGGTTCGACTTACGAGGTTATAAAAATCGGTATTTAAACCGTAAGCTAAGACAAACCGAGTATAGCAAAACTCTTACCGGGTTTCAAAGAAAAAAGAGTTCCAAGGGGTCTATTCTAATTGGTTATGGTTTGAAGCTTGTGGCGGTTCTGCTTTCGACACTGTAATGAATCTGGTAATTCTTTAAGGATATATATATTAATATTTTTCAACTAGGACGAAACATTGTTGATTATTGCCGCCATATAACCGGCGCCAAATCCGTTATCGATGTTGACCACCGCAATATTTGAACTGCAGCTGTTTAACATGGCGAAAAGAGCAGTTAAACCACCCAGGCTGACACCGTAGCCGACACTTGTCGGAACAGCGATGACTGGGGAGGTGACCATTCCAGCTACCGCGGTGGGAAGGGCACCCTCCATTCCTGCAACGACAATTAAAACAGATGCCGTCTCCAGCAGTGCTTTATGATCCATGAGCCTGTGGATGCCTGCGACTCCCACATCAAAAACCGATTCCACCGGGTTTCCCATGGCCTTTGCGGTAAGATACGCCTCTTTTGCAACCGGTATGTCCGATGTACCGGCCGAGAGTACGAGTATCGTCTTTTTGTCTTTTGAGGGCACCTTGTTCTTCCCCCAAATAAGCATTTTGGCATCTTCGTGATAGACCGTTCCGGGAATGGTTGATACAATTTTATTTGCATTTAATGGATCGATTCGGGTGACCAAAATGATATCTTCCTGTGGCAACATTTTCTCCATGATCCCGATGATTTGTTCCACTGTTTTACCTTGTCCAAAGATGACTTCAGGAAAACCCTTCCGCAAAGAACGATGGTGGTCGATATGGGCATACTCTATATCTTCAAACCCGAGGTGTATGAGTTGTTTTGCGGCCTCTTCGACAGATGAGGTTCCCATGGCTACCTTGCCTAGGATCTCATGCAAGGATTCTAAGTTCATAAAATATATTACCCCTTTACATTGGTTTCTCTATTGGTTAATGATGGTCCATCACAGACACTGGACCGGTTTGAGACTCTCTACAGCGTGGTGTAGGGACTTCCATGCTGCTTACGAGATTCTCAATTCAATTAAAATTCCTGGGCAAAATAGTCAATCCAAAATTGAATTTGCCATATGAAAGTTGTAGCTATTATACCATCCAGGTTCAGATCGACCCGCTTTGAGGGCAAGCCGCTTGCCCGAATTGGCGGAAAATCGATGGTTCAACGGGTCTATGAGAAAGCAAAACAATCGGAAAAAATCACAGATGTTTTTGTAGCCACCGATGACCAGCGGATTGTTGATGCCGTGCTCGGTTTTTATGGCCATGCATTGATGACATCTTCTGAAAACAGAAGCGGTACGGACAGAGTAGCGGAAGCTGCAGAAAAAATTGGGCTCGTATCAGATGATATTGTCGTCAATATTCAAGGAGATCAGCCCTTACTTGATCCCCGGTCTATCGACGAATTGATCGACGCCTTTAATACCGGTTCCGGCTTCGAAATGGCCACCCTTGCTTTCCGAACGCTTGATGACAATGAAATTAACAATCCAAAAGACGTCAAGGTAACATTTGATTTCGAGGGTTTTGCGCTTTATTTTTCCAGATCGCCGATACCGTTTCATCGCGATCCGGACGTGTGTCCCATGGTTTACAAGCATTTAGGGATTTACGCTTATAAAAAACGATTTCTTGAGATATTCCAAAGTCTTCCGAAAGGAAAACTCGAGAATCTCGAAAAATTGGAGCAGCTTCGGGCCATCGAATTCGGTCATCGAATTAAGGTGATTATCACCAAATATGATTCTCCGGAGGTCGATTTTCCAAATGATATAGCCAAAGTCGAAAAGGCTCTTAATTGATGTCCTGCTCTATGATTTTGCCCCCCGGTTTTAGGATGAGGTCTTTGTCTGTCGATTTGTTCTTAACCGTCGGATTTGACGGTGGTGGCGCTGCCGCCTTTCTTACCGGTTTTATCTTTGCAGGGCGGCGGGAAGCGCTTTTTTCAAGGGCTTTCAGTTGCTTTTGAATTGAATCGATTTTATTTCCAAGTTCCCTGGTGGTTTTGTTCAGATTGTCCCGGTAAGTTTCCTGTTCGGTTTTCAGTGTCAGATCGAATTTAGTTTGGCTTACCATGTTTTTGGAAAGTGCGGTCAGGTTCGCCTTAAATTCTTGGAATTGATCTTTTGACTGCTCGGCAGCTCCGGAGAACGTTTTCAATTTTTCGGTTACATCTTTTTCGATCCTTGCTAATTCTTCCATCAAATTTTTATCGAGACTATCCAGATCAGCCGTCATATTTTTCAGCGTTTTCTGAATCGGCGCCACTGTTTTGTCGATGCGACTCAAGGCGGTTTTAAGTTCGTTTCTGCCCAGTTGTGATTTGCCAATTGCCCTTGCGAGCGTTTCGGTTTTCTTCAACTTATTTTCCAAACCGGAAATTCTTTTTTCAACGTTCGAAACCTTTTTCGACAATGACCCATCTAGTTTTGTAAGGGTTTCTTCAAATTTTGCCTGTTGAATGGAAAGGGAAGAAAACTTTGAATTGAGGCTTTTCATTAGATTTTCAACGCCTGCGCTGCCTGTGATCTGCAGACTTGTAAATCTCTTTTTAATATCCATGTATACCAAGACAACTGTAACGCCCACAATCAGGAGGGCGAAAATGGAAAAGATCACCATTCGTTGACCCGCCATTTCCCCCCGGGGCTGTCTTATCTGGTCTTGAAAAATGGAATCCGGTCTTTCACCTTCAAAACGGAACTTGAAATTCGAAGATTCATATTTTTTCATCTGTGTCTATTCCCACTCAATAAAAATATCCCGAAAAACTTATTAGAATCAATAACTTAAGTTTACTTTGAATCTAGTTTGAATCTGCAGGGATTATAGAAAATCAGTAGTTCCTAGGCGCCTCACTCGATGCTTTCAATCCAAACCTTCTTTCCCTTTTCAAGGTTCCACATGTACATTGATGTAAGGTCGATCAGAACTTGATATGGTGGCAACCACCACCCTGTGTCATAGGCGTCATAACTACTGAAGGTGAGAAGCATTCCATTATCTAGTTTCAGAAGTCTGCCATCACCTTTTTCATCGATAACAGATGTTAAAATCCCAGACGAAGTCACAACACTCCCCCTCACAAGTTCCGCAGAGAAAGTATTTCCATCTACATAAAGAGTTGCAGTTTTTTTACCCGTGACGACGCCAATCACATCTTCTAAAATTAATCCATAGTAAGATTGATGAAGGGTCCAGAGTGTCCCCCCCATAAGTCTGATTACCTCAGAATTTGCTTCAGAAATACTATCGGTGAAAAATTCATGGGTTCCGCTAAGATTTGAGGTGGCGGGTCCCCTTAAATTATTTCGAGACCTCTTTAATAGGTCTATTTGTTGAAGCGTTTGTCTAGTGTGTGGATCCAAAATTTCTAAACGGCAATTTGGATCGCCTAACGACTGCCTACATGCATTCATAGATTGTAATTTTGCTCTCAACTCTTCCAAAGTCTGTGCAAAAACCTGAAACCCAGCACTTCCAAGAAGCACGGCAATCGTCAGGCAGAGTATGGTCGTCAGTTTTCTCATATAAAAAGTCTGACAAAAATTAAGGATTTCGGAAATAGAAAAGTCGAATTTCACTCTTACGGACTCATGTAATTCAATAATCCGCCTACTTTGAAAAATCTTTGAAACTAACAAAACTAACTTATTAATTTTATTAGTTTTTATTTTAGTTTGAAACTACTTTTAAACATTTTTATTGTTTACTATCAATTACTTAGGAGTATATAATCACTCCCACTCAATTGTGCTGGGCGGCTTAGAGCTGATGTCATAAACCACCCTGCTCACCCCCCTGACTTCATTGATGATTCTGTTCGAAATCAGACCGAGAAATTTATGGGGCAATTTTGCCCAGTCTGCTGTCATTGCATCTGTGCTGGTCACCGCGCGGATGGCAATGATATTTTCATATATCCGTTGATCTCCCATGATACCCACACTTTTTATCGGCAGGAGCACCGCAAACGATTGCCATAATCTTTTATAATACCCGTTCTTTTTTATTTCTTCAATCAAAACCGCATCAACTTTTCTTAAAACAGACAATCGTTTCCGGGTCACTTTTCCGATGATTCGGATGGCCAAACCAGGTCCTGGAAACGGCTGTCGCCAAATCAATTCTTCGGGTATACCCAAAGTCTTTCCGAGTTCACGCACCTCATCTTTAAAAAGATATTTTAAAGGTTCTAAAAGCGCCAATCTCATTTTACCGGGAAGGCCCCCCACGTTGTGATGGGATTTGATAACGGCGGTTGGCCCGCCAAATGCGGATACAGATTCAATGACATCTGGATAGAGCGTTCCTTGGGCCAGGAATTCAACCCCTTTAGCCTTATTGGCTTCAGTCTCAAAGACCTCAATAAAGACCTTGCCGATGATTTTTCGCTTTTTTTCCGGATCGGTTATATTTTTTAGCGGTCTTAAAAATTTGTTTTGTGCGTTTACAAATCGAATGTTGATCTTAAGATGTTGTCTCAACGCGCTTTTTAATTTTTCCGCTTCATCCATCCTGAGAAGGCCGTTATCGACAAAAATGCAGGTGAGACGTTTTCCCACTGCCTTGTGGAGCAACACGGCTGTGACCGAAGAGTCCACACCGCCGCTGAGCCCCAAAATAATTTTTTTACAACCGACCCGATCCTTTATCCGAGCGATCGAGTCATTGGCAAAGGATGGCATCGTCCAGGAAGGCTGACATCTGCAGACATCCAGAATAAAATTTTTCAACATCCGCTGACCTTGGGGGGTGTGATGCACTTCAGGATGAAATTGCAGACCAAAATGGTTTTTTCGGTGATTCGCCATAGCTGCGATCGCTGCATTTTTTGTTGAAGCGGTTATTTTAAAACCTTTTGGCAGCGCTTTAATTGAGTCCCCGTGGCTCATCCAACATGGTGTGGTTTTATCCACACCGCTAAAAATCCCTTTTTCGCTTTTAGCCTGAAGCAACGCATATCCATACTCCCGTT
>Ga0187827_10009169_pt1 | contig 10538 bp, 11 predicted proteins | sample ETNtaG_39_FD_167969 | JGI IMG/M metagenome (GOLD analysis project Ga0187827, IMG submission 167969) | Marine microbial and viral communities from oxygen minimum zone, Eastern Pacific Ocean - ETNP2014_SV_150_PacBio MetaG (Illumina Assembly) | ecosystem: Environmental > Aquatic > Marine > Hypoxic... | reverse complement strand
TTCTACAATAATTGTAACACATGATTCGTACGAAGCTTTTTATATGGCAAACAAGTGTGGCATTATTCTTGATACGCATTTAAAACAATTTGATGTTCCTTATAACATCTACCACTTTCCAGAATCGATAGAGGTTGTAAATTTCTTAAAAAGGGGAATTTTAATTGAGGCTGAAGTTACAGGTGAAACGACTTTACAAAGCGAAGACTTAGGTACGATAATTGGCAATTTTATTAAAAAAAAACCCATTGGATCGACAGTTCGTCTCTTAATACAGCCGGAAGATTTGTATCATGATGATAAAAGTAGTTTAAAATTAGAAGTAGTAGATAAAAAATTTAGAGGAACAAACTTTATTTACATACTTAAAACTATAAATAACCAATTTATTCCAGTTTTCGTACATTCTCATCATAAGCACCAGCATAAAATAAAAGATAAGTTTGGAATTAAAAAACCTGTTTTTATTGATCATTTAGTTTGCTTTTAAAAAGATATCATTATAACTTTTAGAATAAATTAGGGGTGTTTTTATAACTGAGATTATACCCTTTGAACCTGACCGGTAATTCAGTGAGGGAATCAAGTGGAAGAGCAAGTATATTTTTTAAATCATAATTTAACGTTAGCAATTGTTTTTTTGGTAAGCATTTTATTTGCTGTTATAGGAATAATATATTCAAAAAAACACCAGGGTATAGAAAATTATCTTACAGCAAATAGAAACATTGGCGTTACCTCTTTAACTACGAGCTTGGTAGCTTCCGCTTTAGGTGCCTGGATTCTCTTTGGACCAGCATCGGCAGCTACTTGGGGAGGAATTGGATCTGTAATTGGCTATTCTTTGGGTGCAGCTTTTCCAATGATTGCACTTATTTTTTTAGGTGTAAAAATGAGAAAAATTTTTCCAAAAGCAAAGACTCTTACAGAATTTGTTAAACGCAAATTTGGTAAAAATCTATTTAAATTAATTTTATTTTTAATGATTTTTTATATGTTCATATTTTTGTGTGCTGAAGTAACAGCAATATCTATGTTGATTAATTATATTTCCGGAACATCTTTGTGGATTACAGCGCTATTAGTAATAGTCGCAACATTGGCCTACACACTTTATGGAGGTTTAAGGGCTTCAATTTTAACGGATAATTTTCAGTTTTTTATTGTTCTTATTTTTTTATTTATCTGTGGATTTTATATTTTTTCATTTAACAGTAGTGAAATTTCCCTAAATCTCATTAAAAATAATTCTAACCATCTGATCAGTAGTGAATATTTACCAAACTACACAGCTGGATTAACTTTTTTCATAGCTGTAGCTGCAACTAATCTTTTTCATCAAGGAAACTGGCAGAGAGTTTTTGCTGCCAAAAGTGAAAAAATATTAAAACAAAGTCTTTGGATTTCTTTTTTTATTATTATACCAATCATTTTTTTTATGGGCGTCTCAGGAATAATTGCTATATCTCTAGACAACAAAATAAATCCAGATCTTGCTTTTTTTACAATTCTCTTAAAAGAAAATACTTTTTTGTTATCCATATTAATTATTATTATGGCCTTATCATTGACGATTAGTACTGTAGATACATTAGTTAATGCTATATCCAGTTTAGTTGTAGTGGAGGGCAGATATTTCTTTGCCGATTACAGGAATAAAAACTTTTTAAAATTATCAAAAATCTTTTTGATTATATTGTCGATTTTTTCATTCATTATAGCATCAAAAGGTTTTAGTATTTTGTACCTGTTTTTATTGGCCGATCTTTTTTGTTGCGCAGCAGTTATTACCGTTTTTAGTGGCCTTTACAAAAAGAAAGTTAGAGAAAAAAATGCATTTATATCAATTTTAATAGGATTATTATTGGGACTACTTCTATTTCCAAGTCCTGACTTTACCCAAAGTATTTTGGTAGGAACTATCTTAACAAAAGATCTATTTCCTCAATTTATTACTAATTACCTATTGTTCTGGTCATTTTTACTGGCAACACTTTCTCCAGTAATTGCTATAATTAGTCATGATTCCTTTAAGAGATGACAATCCTACAGCAGGTAGACCTGTCGTTACTTATTTACTAATAGGTTTATGTGTTCTAGTTTTTCTGATGGAACTTGGATCGCAATCCTACAGAACGGGTGAACTATTTTATTCGTACGGATTAATTCCATCAGTTTTAATGGGACATAATCAATTACCACAAGATCTTTATACACTGCCTGCTTATTTAACAATTTTTTCTTCTATGTTTATGCATGGTGGTTTTATGCATTTAATAGGTAATATGCTGTATATGTGGATTTTTGCAGATAATATTGAAGACAACCTTGGGCAAAAAAAATTTATAATTTTTTATTTATTGTCAGGAGTTGGGGCAGCCATGGCTCAAGTAATAATGGACACAAGTTCCCAGGTTCCAATGGTTGGGGCTAGTGGTGCAATAGGAGGAGTATTGGGTGCATATTTAATTAATCATCCAAACGCTAGAGTGCTTGTACTTATTCCCTTTGGTTTTTTTAGTCAATTAATCAAGATAAGAGCTCTATATGTTTTAGGTTTTTGGTTTGTATTACAATTTATTAATTCGAGCATGATGTCTTCACAAGGTGGTGGGGTAGCCTATGCTGCTCATATTGGAGGTTTTATTACTGGAATAGTTTTGATATTATTTTTTAATAAAACAACAAAAAGAAAAACAAAAATTATTAAAGGACCTTGGAGTTAATGAACTATTTAATACCATTTATCATATTAATTACTGTTGTCGTATTTATCCATGAATATGGACACTATTATTTTGCAAAAAAATATGGTGTTGGAGTAACCGACTTTTCAATTGGTTTTGGAAGAGAAATTTTTGGTTGGAATAATAAATCTGGCACTAGGTGGAAAATTTGCTGGATACCACTTGGAGGATATGTAAAGTTTTTTGGTGATAGAAATGTATTTAGCCAAACAGAACAAGATGAGGTTTTAAAAAAATATAATAAAAAAGATCAGAAAAAACTCTTTATTCTAAAGCCACTCTACCAAAGGTCTTTAATTGTTGTGGCAGGACCTATTGCTAACTTTGTTTTGGCATTAATGATTTTTGTATTTATTTATATGTTTGTGGGCAAAGATATGACACCTGCAATCGTACACGAGGTTCAAAAAGATAGCCCCGCTTATATCTCTGGAATTAAAAAAAACGACAAAATTGTTTCAATTGATAATAAAAAAGTGAACAGCATTTTAGAGGTATCTACATTTATTTCTACATCTACTTCAGAAAGCATAGAATTTATAATTCTTAGAAATAGCCAGGAATTGATTTTTAATATTGAGCCAGATTTAGTTGAAAGCAAAGATTCTTTGGGAAATAAAATTAAAAGAAGAATGATTGGAATTAAACTTGCTCCATTCAATAATGAATTTAATAATGTAAAATTAGGTCCAACCGAAGCAATATATTATTCTGTAAAAGAGATTTTTTTTGTAATTGTAGCTTCCCTAAAATATTTAGGAAGCATGATAACGGGTTCGGGAGATTCCTCTCAATTAGGAGGGCCAATTAGAATAGCGAAAATCACCGGGCAAGTTGCTGAATATGGTATTGTTCCTTTTTTAAGTGTAATGGCTTATATATCAATAAGCCTTGGTTTAATTAATCTGTTTCCTATTCCCATGTTAGATGGGGGTCACCTAATGTTCTACTTCTTTGAGAAACTATTGGGTCGACCTTTGGGGCAAAAAACACAAGAAGGATTTTTTCGAATCGGTTTATTTTTGCTATTTTCATTAATGTTTTTTGCATCATTTAATGATTTGAAAGACCTTGGTCTATTCTAAATATAAATACTTAATTCTCGAAAAAAGCAGTAAAAATAAGGTTTATTTGATATAACTATATATTGTGTGAGATATTATATAATGCACTAATAAAATCATTGATTTCTTGAGTTTTTATGACAAGAGTAAATACAGCAACAAAAAAGAGGCTAAAATGAATAAAAAACAGTTAATGAGTAAAATAGCAACAACGCTAAATCAAAGCAAAGCGGATGCCGAGAGAACTTTTGACAGTATACTTACCTTGATTTTAGATTGTCTTAAAAATGACGAACAAGTTAAAATAGCTGGCTTCGGCACTTATAAAGTTGCAAAAAGAAAAGCTAGGATTGGTAGGAATCCAAGAACTGGTGAACAAATTCAAATTGCAGCATCACAAAAGGTCAAGTTTTTGCCTGCTAAGGCATTGAAAGAGATGTTCAATAAATAAATTTATTAAAACAGCCTTTAAAGGTTAATTTTAAAGGCTGTTTTATTTTGTCTTGAAATACAGCGAATTTTCGTTGCCAAGTGTTGGTATTTGTGTTTTCTGATCCTTTTTAATAATTGGCTACAGTTGTTTATATTGTATTTTGATCCCATAATTTTTTAATATCGGTATGCGGTGATATTCCATAACTAGAATTTATATTTGCAAAATGTATTGATAGAGATGGAATAGGCGCTAAACAATATTCTTCTTTGTATATTTCATTCAGATATTTTTCAAATGGATCGTGCCTTTTTTTACAATTCTTTACAAAGTTTTCCCAGTATTGATCTAGGATTATTTTGCTAGTTAAAAATGTACAAAGAGTTTTGTCAATCAATTGCCAATGTCTATGACTACCAATTAATACATTAGTTTTTCTATCCGTTGTATAGAAATAAGGATAGTCGGAAGGACATAATACAATTTCTCTATTTAATTGGGATGCAAGACGTTCATAAGTCATTAATATTTCTTCGATCAAGGTATCTTTATGAAGATAATCATCTTCTACAAAGAAGATTAAATCCTCAGCTTCATTTTTAGCAATCAAAAAACATTTTAATAAACTGGCTAAATTACTAAATGTTTCCGGGTTTCCTTCGTTTATGATTTTATCATCAAATTCATTTTTATTTAGATTTATTATATTAGGAATAATTTTCCATTTGCTCAAAAGTAAATTCATTTTTTTTATGATAGTTTCATCGGAATTGTCATCCACAATAGTTAAATTCAAGTTAATATTTTGCAATAGAGTTTTTGCTTTCTGTAAAGAATTTAGTAATGAATTCAAAGATCTAAGAGTATATTCACTCTTAGGTTTATTAAAAATTCTTGCCTTATTCTGATCCCATATATTTACGTTGGTATTAGATCTAAAAATTATATTTAATGAATTTATTTTTCTTTTAATTTTTACTTCACCTAAAGGTAAAACGATTGATTTTTTATTTATTTCTGAAAGATTTTCAGTTAAAGATTTATTTAATGTTGGAGAGGTGAATTGATTTTGATCAATAATTTCAAAATCAAGAAATCTAGATATTGTAATAAAAAATTTCTTAAATATGCGTTTGATCATTAATTTTTTTTAGCCTCTCTCAAAACAAATTCAAGGCGATCCTGCCCCCAAAACATTTTATTGTTTATAATAAAAGATGGAGCTCCAAAAACTCCTTTCAAAAAAGCATCTTTTGTTCTTTTTTTTAACTCATCTTTAATTTTTTGTTCAGATATTTTTAGCTTAAAAGTTTCGATATTAAAATTCAAATCTTCTAAGATGTTATTAACTACATTTTGATTATTTAAATTTAATCCATCCTTCCAGCAAGCATCAAAAAATTTATCTATATACAAATTTGTTTTATTTTCTTTTTTGGCTATCAATACACCTCTCATTAAATTCAAAGAGTGGATTGGAAAGTGAGAATTAAATTTAAATTTTATGCTAAGTTTTTCTGCGAATAGCTTGCAGTCTTTGATCATAAATTTTGCCTTTGAGGGAATAAATGCTGGTGCTTCAATTTCTGCAAGATTATGTAGTCCACCTAATAAGATAGGCATATAATTTATGATAATCTTATATTGGTTCTCAATATTTCTAATTTGCTTGTGAGCCAAATAAGAATAAGGACTAGTGAAATCAAAAAAAAAATCAAATGATTTAATCATGCAATGAAATTTTTTTTGAATAAAAAATTCTGATAAACCAATATAAAACTAAACCTAATGGGCCAGTAAAATAGATTGAAATTAAAGAAATTCCAGTTAAAAATTTTGGAACACTGTATCTGAGCGCATCCCTTGATACCCAAGAACCTAAAAATAAGTTTATAGCTAAAAAATGTACCCAAAAGATTAATAAGAAAACATCATTTGAGAACAAGGAATGAAGATTTTCTATACCTAAATATAAATTAAAATTATCAAAAATATTTTGTCCATTGCTTATTAATAGATAGATTATATAGCCATATATTAATGAAAATATTATTGGCAAAAATATTGAACTAATAAAAATTAAGCATAATCTTGAATTTGGAAAAAAAATTAGTGTTAACCAAAAAGGCAATATTCCAAAACTAAGCCAAAGATAAATAATTTCTGGACCAAAATAATTTGCTAAATCTATAAGCATGATAGTCTATTATATTTAGTATTATAGTATATTTAGTTATGATTCCCAACAAAAGCAAAAAAAATCTTAAAGTTACCATAGAAGAAATAAGAAAATTTTCATTATCTTACTTAGAAAAGTATGCTCCCTCTAAACAACAGCTTAGAACTTATTTATTAAAGAAATTTTTTAAATCTTCAAATTTTTATGTTGCAAAAAGTGAATTATTGGACTTGATAGATTTGGTTATTTCCGATTTGGAAAAACATAAATTTATAAGTGATAAATTTTATTCACAATCAAAAACAAAAAAATTTTTAAAAAAAGGATACTCATTAAATAAAATTCGAAATTATTTAATTAATAAAGGCATTAATGAAAAAGATATAAGGGATAGTGTTTCAAAGATGAACATAGAAGAAAGTGATCAAGATTTTTTTTCAGCAATTAGAACTTGTAAAAAAAAAAGAATTGGACCGAATAGGGAAGAAAACAATCGTATTCTTTTTTATAAAAAAGATATGTCAATTTTAGCCAGATCAGGTTTTAACTACGAAACTTCAAAAAAAGTTTTAGATTTAACAAAAAAAGACTATGAAAAATTTCTTGGATTATTATGATGCTTTGTTTTTTCTTGAAGGTAAAAATCAATTCTCTTTTTGATTTGATTTTTAACATAAACAAATAGTAGTAAGCCAAAAATTGAGACTGAAACGATTATAATCAAAATTTTTTGGATCATTACCTTTGTTATTTTAATAAGTTAAACTATCTCCCCAGGTTTTCCGATCTTCTTGCTAATAAATCCAAATTTTTATAATTAGTTTTTCCATACTTAAATTCTTCTTCATTAAGTGTAGTTACTATACCTCCCGCATGTTTTAAAATTGCGTGACCTGCAGCAATGTCCCATTCGTAAGCTCGAGCCTTAGCAGCATATAAATCAAATTCACCTGCAGCAATAACGCAAAACTTATAAGAACTTTTCATTTTAATAAAATTTTTTACATTAAACTTTTTGTGAATTTTTAACACTTCTGAAGGAGGGATAGAAGAATGGGTTACCGCATGTACTTCTCCATGTTTCGTTTTTTTTTTACATATTAATCGTGTTTTTTTTTGTTCAAATTTTTCAAATGAATATCCGCTTCCATAAGAGTAGAATAATCTTTTTTTTGCTGGAGCATAAATTACACCAATGACTGGTTCCAAATCAATTATTAAAGAAGCATTTAATGTAAATTCATCTTTGTTATTTATATATTCTCTTGTTCCATCTATTGGATCAACTAACCAAAAATTTTTATATTTTTTATTATTATTTAATTTAACAGTCTCTTCCGAAATTAGAGGAATGTTCGGGGTAGATTGCATTATTTTTTCCTTAAGCAATTTATCTACTTCCAAATCTCCATTTGTTACTGGAGTATTGTCAGACTTGAATGTTATTTTTAGACCATTCTTTCTCAATTCCATCGTCTTTTGACCAGCATTAATAAAAGTTTCCAACAGGTTTTCAGTCAAATTTTTTAATTCACTGACATTCATTTTTTCTTTCTCTAATATTGTTTCTTCAATGTTTATAACGAGCTTTTCTTTGTTTTCAAAGTTAGCTATACTTTTATTTTTAATTGCTGATTATATTTGTCCTATCCTTAACTTTATTTAATGGTTTTATCATAATATCACTTTACTCAAAATCTAAATTCAATTGTGGAAAATAGTTTATTATTATATTAAAATATTTTTAAAAATACCAAACTCCATGATTTCAAAATTTATAAATTCCCTAGGAATTGTTAAGTCAGAAAAGGATACAAGGGTTGTTGTTGCAATGTCCGGTGGAGTTGATTCTTCAACGGTTGCTGGATTAATGAAAAAAGAAGGCTATAATGTAATTGGAGTTACCCTAAAGTTATATGATGACGCCAAAACTCCAATAAAATCAAGACAATGCTGCGCCGGTCAAGATATAATGGATGCCAAAAGAGTAGCAAATCAATTAAATATTGATCACAAAATCCTCTATTATCAGAAGAAATTTAAAAAAGATGTAATTGATAATTTCGTTGAAAGTTATATGGCAGGCGAAACACCAATTCCTTGTGTACAATGTAATCAAACAGTTAAGTTTAGAGATCTTTATGAATATTCAAAAGAATTAGGAGCGGACGCATTAATAACAGGCCATTACGTAAATAGCATACACAATGATGGAATTTTAGAGATGTATCGAGCAAAAGACCATGAAAGAGATCAAAGTTATTTTTTATTCAATACGAACAGAGATCAATTGAATTTTTTAAGATTTCCACTTGGAAAATACACAAAAAAAGAGACAAGAAAGATTGCAAAAAAACTAAAGTTAAATGTAGCTGATAAACCCGACAGTCAAGACATTTGTTTTGTTCCAAACGGAGACTATGTATCGATAATTAAAAAATTTAAACCTGAGTCATTCAAAAAAGGAAATATAAAAGATCTAAATGATAATATTCTTGGTACTCACGAAGGTATAATCAATTTTACCATAGGTCAGAGAAAGGGAATAGGAGTTGCAAACAAGGAAGCATTGTATGTAGTAAAAATTAATTCAAGCAATAATGAAATAATGGTTGGACCAAAATCTTCTCTTGCAGTAGATAAAATTAAATTAAGAAATTTAAATCAACTTTGTGATAATATAGAAGAGTGTAATTCTAATTTATTTGTAAAAGTTAGATCAACTGGCAAATTATTAAAAGCAGAAGTTAAAGTTGAGGGCATAAATGTTGAAGTTAAATTGGAAAATAAAGAAATTGGAATATCTCCCGGACAAGCGTGTGTTTTTTATTCTAAAAATAAAATTGGGGATAAAGTACTAGGGGGTGGCTGGATAGATAGTAATTACCTTTGATATTAATTCACGGTATTAACACAATTTTTAATATACAATAAAAAACAACCATTAAGTGATGGCAATCTTTCATCAACAATGATTGAATGAAAATAATTAAGAGGCAACTCTTAACTGACCAGTTGAGGAAAAACCGAGAGGTTCAAGCTCAGCGGGCAGAAAGTCCTACGAAGTAGTGCTAAAATGGTAGGGCGGGAGGCTTGGCAGTAGCACGAAAATGACGAGCCAAAACTTTCGTTCACATACCTAAGGGTATGTGAACTGGGGGTTTCATTGTTTTTTCCAGAAAAAGAAAGTTAACAAGTAAAAGCTTATTACTCCAATAAAGAAGTTCCATTCAAGGGCGTGTTTAAATGACTTGTACCCTTCGGCGGCCAAGAAAGGGATGCTTACAAATGCCACAACAATTAAAATCGAAACTAAGGTAATTTTAAAATTTAAAATTCTACTATTTATAAATTGTTTTATTTGTTCCTTAATTTTGAAAAAATTAATTACCAAAATTGTTTGAGCTATAATTTCAAAGATTATAAAAGTCAGCACAAGTACTCTTCTAAACAATTTGTAGAGATTGTTATCAAATTTAATTCCTAAAAATATGGAGTGTAAAACTAGAAATATAGCCGAACCGACACCAAAAAAAAGAAAGATTTTTTTATAGTTTAAGTGTGGACTTATCTTTTCCATCAAGTCAGAATTAAAACGCCAATATTGAATTAGGAAAAAAGCAGTAATGAACATTGCCGGTTTAAATATTAGGTACGTTGGGAAAACTCTAGCAGTTCTACTTATAGATACTTCGCCATCGATATAAGGAATTGTAGAGAGTACTACGTGTTCTGGATTAAAAAACTGGTGAAAATTAGTAATTAATATAAGACAAGCATTAAGTGAGATGAGCGGAACAACGAAGATCCAAATGCTCAGCTTTTTAATTTTATTAATATTTTCCACTTGAAAATTATTACTTTTTCTTATTTCTTTTCTTAGCTCTTCTTTTTTTAGAGCCCATTTTGCGTCTACCTCTGTGCTTCTTTGGGTATCCCATATGTTTTATTCCCTCCTTTTAGTTGTTATTTTATTGACGTTAAAATTTGGATATAGCATTCTCCAATTTTGTTATCAAATATAATTTTATGAAAAAATCGATAAAAACTTTCTTAAAAATTGCTGGCAAAGATGAGGTCTCTAAATCATCAAATCCAGCAATAGTAAGAGCATC
>Ga0187827_10009167_pt1 | contig 10539 bp, 3 predicted proteins | sample ETNtaG_39_FD_167969 | JGI IMG/M metagenome (GOLD analysis project Ga0187827, IMG submission 167969) | Marine microbial and viral communities from oxygen minimum zone, Eastern Pacific Ocean - ETNP2014_SV_150_PacBio MetaG (Illumina Assembly) | ecosystem: Environmental > Aquatic > Marine > Hypoxic... | reverse complement strand
TGGATTCATAGGAACCTCTTGTGCCCAACATTCTCAGCACTCATCTACATGGTCGCGATAGCGCTCTGGATGGCAGCAATCTTCGGAGTCTTAATCTTCGTGAAGGACAAACTAGAGGAATAGGATCGTGAACTGACTAGAGGCACCCAAAGACTCCTGCCTTGAGTGTCCGCATTGGACGACGACACTGGGATGCAGATCGGCCAGTCGGAGGACTTCAAAGCTTGTACTTGCGCAAGTAGCCAAACCAAACTTGCCACTTAAGCTTCGCCTAGACGATGCCAGGGCCCCCGGAGAGGGGTCACAGACTTTGCCAACGGAATCGGGAAAGGGCATGGTGCCATCAAAACATTTGACCTGTGTGCAAAGGAAATAGCCAGTTTCCCTAGTCGCCACTCAACGCGGTGATCGGCACCGGGCCGGAAGGGCCCCTAGCTTGGCCGGTTCCCCACTGTCTCTTAGAAAGGTGCGACAGAATCACATCACTCCAACTTGCGAAGTGGCACCGTGAAACAGATAGCCCAGCGGCCAGCCGGGCTACCAGAAGGGCCTGTTGATGGCGCTACAGCAGTGTCGGAGGAGGGGACCTCAAACTCTCACGCCAGTGAGCGCTGCTATCGGGGTCGGCCCACTTAAGTTGCCCGAATCGTCTTCGCCCCACCACCCAGCCTCGGAAATCTTGAGTTCCTGGAGGTGCTTGTCAGCGTTGTTGAACGCTCTGAGATAGCCGAGATATGACCCAGGAAAGCACTCCGAGTGCTGCCCGGGGACGAATACGTTTGGATCGACCGCCATGAGATCAAATACCTCCCGAATGGATTTACACGGTTCTGGATGGAGAGATGTCGTCCAACCCGCTTCCCCCCTCCGAATCACCATCTGTTTTTCGAAGCTGGTCGCACTCCATGCTCGAATAAGGGTCAGCGTCATTTCCGACCATTGAGGATCGGGGTCGTCGTCTCCTCCCCGCTCTTCCTTCCAGCGAAGACCGAATGCTCCCCCTCCGGGGGTCCCATTGGAAAAAACCGGCGGAGTTGTGTGATCCCAGCACAAATAGCCATCCAGAACCTGGAAGTCGGCCGGGTCAACATTTCCATGGTCGGAGGACTTCGTAGGTTTTGCCTCGTAGGTCAACGCGACCTGATCGAAGCGGAGTCTGTTCGCAAGAGCTATCCGGACCTGTTGCCGATCGCTAGTGTCTTTGCCCCCTCCGAGTGCGCTTCCGATTGCCGACCAGAACAACCTCGGCTTTTCGAAGAGTCCTACGCACTGGTGGAGACGAGTGGTGGGATCGGAGGTTGCACCAGCGAGTTGGACCTGGCATTGCTGTTCTACGCAATAGACGAGCGCTAATCCATTGACTTGAATTTCTGGATTCGCCTCACTGAATCCGTCTAGACGCAGGGAGTGCGGTTCACGCGTCAGCCGAACGCTCCTATCTCCAGCGCCGTTGATTATTAGAGTGGAAACTTCGCCGACCTCCATCTCAACTCCACCTTTGGCTGCCACCAGTGGGACATTGACGCCGTTCCCGTCAAGGACGCTCTGGGTCAGCTCAATGATCGCGCGCCATTTCCCTTCAACGAGCACACATCCGTCGGTGTATCGAGGATGTTCGGGCTCCCTCGTTGAGGAGCCGGAAAGCAATGCTGCAGAGCGATCCGATCCAACTCTGAATTCAAGCACCGCCGAGTGCTCCTCGGGCAGCCAGTCACTCGGACGATCGTGGCGCCAATCGATGACCACCTTCTTGGTGCCGCCCTTAGTGACAATTTCGAGAGTTCCTACGAAGGTACCGGTCTCGGAATAGAGAGGGTACGGCTCGTACCCGATCGACTCGATGCAATCGTTGGTGAGTCTTGCTTTGAGTTCGGTTCCATGGCTCTTTACTTCGACCCACACTCTGTTTCGATCCAGCCGACCCCACAGGGCCCAACCGCCCTTCCTCTTGTCTCGCCTGAGCTCGATCGGACCAAGGGCGACTGGATCTCCCCGCACACCGACCAGTCCATTGGCCACTCGTTCGAGTAGAGGGGAGTTGGCTGTCGTGTTCATTCCCGCAGACCAGCCAAGCTTGTTCCGAACGTAAGCTTCGACTTCGTCTCCAGTGAGAACACCGCCTTCCTGCGACCTCATGTGGCGCACCAGAGTGAGGTGTCCGTGGAAGTCTTCGGCTGCCGTTGGAGCCGGCCAGTCAGGCCAGTAGGAAATTGTCTCGTCGACATACGTTCTTGCCGCGGTTCGGTTCGTCCCCACTTTCACCACTGCATGCGATTGCAGCAGTCGTCGCAGGCCCGAAATGATCTCCTCCGGTTCATCCACCCCAATGTGGAGTAACGCCCTGACAGCCTGTGCCATCTGGCTTTGGTGATCGGTCGACACGAGGTACTCACCGACGATTCGTTGCCCCAACAGCTCCTTGAACCAAGCTGGTGGAACCTCATATCTCTCGGCGCGTAAACGCTTAGCAAGTCTCTCCGGGTGGTAAATCCCGACCTTGTGCAGAAGTTCCTCAGCACGCTGTTCGAGACTCTGCAGCTTGGACACTTGGGCCCGACGCCCTTTACCCGTGCCAAGCCGACCCAATGGGGTTGACTTCGGCCCATCGAAATGAGAGAACTTCCCGGATTCAACCGCCAGCGCGACCGGAAGCTCATGCGAACCGTCAACGAATTCGATCTTGATGAACTCGGTGTCTTCACCCTTGAACGGTCGTGTCGTCCGGCCCTTGACACGGCCCAAACCCCGCTCCTGGTGCAGGACGAGGGTTCCCTTCCTCAGGTCCTCCTTGCGAAACAGATCTTCACCCAACTTCGTGTTCGCCTATCCATCCGTACGGACGGTCTCACCACCGTGTTTTGTCAGCCGCGGACGAATCCTGACCCGTTGGGGACTTCTGTACAGACGCGCGCCGCCCGTGCTCCATAAGAAAGCCTCGCCAGGCTCCAAACCAGCGAAACTGCCTGCCCGCGTCTCGGCGAACTCACCGTTGTGTCTCTGAAGATGGCGAACCCACTGGGGTGACGTCATCTTGTGGGCGATGATCACGGTGCTGAGTTCAATGACTTCGGGCGGCAGGGAAGGTGGATCCTGGGAAGCGATGACGAGGGTGACTCCCTTGTGGCGCATCTCTCGAACCGCCACGTTAATGGCATCGGTCAAGTTCGTTTGCTCCATGTATTTGTGCGCCTCGTCGAACACGATCATCTTGTTGAAGGAAGTGTCACCGCCGCCACGTCCAGTTTCTGCAAACCGGTTGAGCAACACCATGAAAAGGGACAGTGCTTGGCTCTTATCGATGAGCGGGTCTCTTACGTCCACGATCACCAAGCGACCTGGAGCCATGAATTCGGAGATCGGCGCGCTGCCGCCGAGGTATTCCTCAACGAAATCAAGGCGCCACTGGGCGAACTGCCGTTGGTTGTCCGTCATTCTCGCGGTTTCGATACCTGAACGCAGTTCTTCCAGACTGAAATCACTTCCCAATCTCTGCAGCACTTGCTGCATCGACCTGGCATACATCTGGTTGCCGTCTCCGATCCCCATGAGGAGCTTCCAGTCACCGATTTGTAACTCACTTGGAGCAATTGCCAATTCCCGCACATCGCAACCGGAATAATCGGGGGTGCTGTCGTCCAACCGACTCTTGGGGACGAGCACGATCACGTCGAGTTCGGCGGACGGATCAATCTCTCGGTCCAGAAACCAAGCCTCCTCGTTGTCGGTGGGACGGACCATCGAGCCGTATTCGGAGACGTACCTAACATCCCCCGAGTAGTGAAACACCACCGTTGCCAGGGGTCGGCTCAAATTGCCGAGATTGGGCTTCCGAACCAGTCCTGCTTCAATAATCGAGCCGAGGCCGTAACTCTTTCCGGAACCCTGGACGCCAAACACGGACAGGACGTTGGTGCCACCTAGGTCCAAAGCGATGTCCTGGCCAGCACTCCCCAGTTGGGTCGCCACGATCGACAACTGAGAGTTACCGGGCCCATGGCCGATGACATCGACGCTTCCCGGGTCGAAGGTGTCATCCCGGTCATCCGAGGACTCTTCTGATGATTCCTGCTCCTCTTCCGGCAGGGTCGGTTCACCGGCGGCCTCTACAGGACTCTGCTCCTCTTCAGCTATGAGCGGCTGAAACTCGATGTCGCGTCCTGTCGCTCCAAAAACGGTGCGCATGTAGTCGCCCTGCGTGAGTGGTGGTGCTTCGAGTTGCTCCGAGTCGTCGAACACACCCCGAATGGCATCGACACCGAGAACGTCGATAGGGACACCATTTCTTTCTTCGTTCAACCGCTCGGCTCCCGTCGGGTCGAAGATGAGCCCTCTGAGTCGGATCGAGAGTCTGTAGCCAGAAGCGAGCGATTCAACGAAGTCGACCAGCTCGTTCGATTCGGACTCGTCAAGGAACCCGTAACGTCTGGCACGTTCGAGGCGGTCACGCAGAAGCGTCGTCAGTCGTCGTAGTTGCAGCGCCGCTGCAAGCGATCCCGGTCGGTCCCGCAAGTGGTGACCGAAGAGGCGGTAGCGGACGGATCGCTCGGAGTTGGACAACTGCGCGATCATCCCATCAGTCAGTTCATCGGGAATTTGGCCGCCGAGCCCAGTCCTGACCTTGACCTCGATCAACGTGACCTCGACGGCTCGGTTCTCGGGTTCAAACCTGACGACCATGAGGTCGGAGCGTTGCAAGGACGAAATTTCACCGCGCCGCATCGCGTCACCAACGAGGTCCGGGTACTCGTCGAGGGGCACCAGCAACGCGTGCTGCAGAAAGCCTTCATTTATCAGGAAGTGCGACGCGAGAGCAAGAGAGACCGCCTCGGTCACCTTGGGGCCTCTCATGAGGAGTCGCAATCCAAGCCCTGCCCCTAGCAGGTGCAACCCTCGGAGGAGGGTCTGGCCTTCCGAGTCGGAAAGTTCGAGATCGAAGGTTCGACGCGCGACCTTGATTATCGGTGCAGCCTGTTCACTTCGCATCCGAGTCGAGACGACGACGTTGTGAGATTCACCGAGATCGCGCGCACGGCGGGAATCCACCACGAAACGCTTGACGCCTTCGGCTTCGCCGCCCCGAGCGGAATCGAAATAGTCATCGGAGAAGATGGGATCGACGATGATCACCCAGTCCGACGACTGGTGCACTGCGTCGAGTAGGGCTCTATCCGTTGGCTCTAATACAAGAGCGACTCCAATCACTGCCGAGGTGTCGAGCCCACCGACAAGCTCGGCGACGCCGCAGGTGTGGGCACCCAGTACCCGTTCAACTGAGCGAGATGCGTTTGGATCCACGGCCAGGTAACTCTTCCAGCGCGGGAATCCCGACGGGTGAGAGTCACCGATATCGAACTCGTCCACCGGCGAACAAACCAAACCATTCCCGAATACCGATCTAGAGCTCCAGCCAACATGAACTGGACCGATGTCCATCTTGAAATAGTCGAGGAAAAGTGTCACGTGCGCGCCGTATCGCTCGGGCTCATTGACCAACTCTTCGGTTTCGTGTTTGCTGAAACTGACGGTTGGTCGAAGGGGATCCGTGCTGGCTCGACTCAACCGGTCGACTGCCGACCGGTTGCCAAGTGACCAGCCTTGTGGGTCGATCATCAAATCGTTCAATGCTGACCCGAAACTCGGATCACTGCGATCGCCGAACAGTCGAACGACGAACCGCATTGGTCGCTCCTCCGCGCTGGCGAGCTGCGCCAGGAGCTTGACGATGGACACACCCTCGCCGGGGTGAACGACATTGAGGACCAGCGTGTCCACATAGGGATGCGAACCGAGATACGCCTCGATTCGTTTCTGTATCTCCGTCTCGCCTTGCGGTCGAAGATCGCTCCTCGGGACTCCAAGCCAGTCGCGCAGACGGGATTCGATCTGATCCCGTGTCGGGGAATCTCCCGAAGCCCACATTCCCCAGTTCCCGTTTAGGTTGCTTCGGAACCGGAAGAATTTCCCGCCGTGGGTCACCACCAACGGCAAGTCACCACCTTGAACGTTGGGGAGAACTTCTTTCAGTTCATGGGCTTCTGCCTGAAGTTCCTCCTGATCCACGTCTCGGGACTCTTGCAGCCATGCTTCTGCCGTAACTGCAAGTTCGAGAATCCAGGCCAACCGGACCGGGTGAGTTGGCGCCAGCAGTACCGCTTGAATCTCGTCTCGTGATTCGACGATCAAGCGGTCGGTGGTAAGGAGTTCTTCGAGCAGACGGCCTTGGGACCTCGCCACGAGGTCCGACCAGACCTTCAGGTAACTCTCGATCGGTTCGCGGGCCTGCAGGACGTCCGCCAGAAGGGAGTTGGGGCAGAACTCGACTCCTTCCACGCCGTCGATGGCGGGAGAAGCGATCGAGAGTTGCTGCAGGGCAAGCTCTCTGGCACCCAGGTACGCCTCGAGTCCATCGAGCGAACGGCCGAATGGCACGACAAGGAATTCGGGTTCATCCTCGTCGAGGTCTACGGATAAGGCTCGGGTTCCACGTGGATCACTCAGAAACATGCCTTCCATTTCGGCCAGTCGTGGGATGACCTTGATAAGTCGGGTTACCTTCTTCTGGCCTTCAGAGTCCACGATCTTGAGGTGATGCAGGTAGGTCAGATTCGAATCGGGCGACGGGGGAAATTTGGCGATCAGATTGGGACGACTCGCTTGATTCCCATCCTTCACCGATGCAACCATCGCCTCGAACACGCTTCCGACGATCGTGGTACCGGCCGCGTCGGTGATGTCGACCTCGCCAACCCGAAAAAACTCACTCTCGTCTTCCGCCAAAGGTTCACCGCTGCTACCGATGAGGGAAAGGTGGAACCTGTAAAGGCCGGGAGCGATTTCCCCATCATCGTCACCGAACAAGAGCGCCCTCTTGAACGTTCCCCTCACCGTTCTTGCTGTCGGTGAACTCTTCTTTTGAAACTGAACCCCGATCCCTTCGGAACCGGTGCCGGAATCAACCAGTTGGAGGAGCTCTAGGACAAGCTTGGAGTCGGGAAAGTGAATGAGCGCTGGCTCGCATTCGTATTCCACGCCGATGGAGGCTTTAGACCGACCGATCGTCCGGTCCTCCCCTTCTTTGCTCGAATCGAACTGGCCAATGAGCTTGCGGACGGAGAACTTCGTGACCTTAGACTCGCCCGAGTCGGAGATTCCCCATTCGGCGAAGTTGACTAGGTCGCCTCGTTCCCCCACTCGACGAACCAGGTCCTTGGGGTTCTCCGGCCGGCCCACGAGGGCTTCCAGGATCTCCGCTCGTACCTCTTCGGCATTGTCCCCGCCAACTGGCAGGTCGGCTACACGCAGACGCGGGTCGATCGGTTCCAAAAGATTCTGTACTTGGACCCCGTTGAGGTGCATGCGACGCTTCAGTTCGCGGTCCGTATGGTCAGCCGACTCGACGACTTCCGCGATCTTCCAGTCGGGTAGCAATCCAAGGTTCGAAAGAGCATTCCCCACCACTTTCTTGACGTCTTCCGGATCACTACTCGCGGCTTCATCCACCTCGATGACGAAGTCGGTGAGGTCCGAGTAGCCGATTTCAGCCACCTCAAGGTGCAGGGCAACGGACGCGATCGACTCGACGACTTGCGCCAATTCCGGACGATTCTTGTGCAAGCGTCTTAGAGCACCTTCGTAAGCACCTTCTCGAAGATCGCTCATATCGAGGATCTTCATAGTCGTCTCGTTGATGCTGTCCTCTACTGCATGCAGTTCGTTCGGCGGCACGAAGACGACCAACACACCGCTTTCACCACCTTCCTTGTTCCGCTGTTCGACGATGAAGGTCGCGGTCTTCTCATGGGATTCGGTCGGGTCCTGGGAAACGAGGTACGCCTGATCCGCTGGACGCAACTGTTCCGCTACCCGGACGCACGCGGATGCCATCACACTGGCGGGAAGGTTGTCGATTCGTATGCATTGACCCGGACCGCCGATGCGGACCGCGTTCAGCACCCCTTCGACGAGTAGATCGACTAGAAGCTCCTGGGTCGAGACCATCATCGGAGTCTTATCCTCGGCTGGATCTTCTGGGAGAGGAAGGAGTCCGACTGGTCAACGTAGAGGCCAGTCTGCCGAAGCCGTGCCAGGAACGTCTCCTTGTTGTCCCTCATCGCCTGAACGGCACCAAGGTCGTCTTCCAATGCTCTCGGTGGTCGAACGACCAGCAGGCCGTACCGACTCTCGAGACGTTCTACGAGCTGGTCGATTCGGATCGGACGGACGTCGGGAACTCCGTCGGATCCGAATTGCACGAACGAGATTAGGACGATGGTTTCGAGAAGGGCCGGGCTGAGAGCCAACCGGCGGCGACGCTTCCGACCACCGAGTGGTTGAAGCATCGTTCCATCAACGGCGTTCTTCGCGAACACGGAGTCGAACAAGTCGATGTGGTATTTGTACCAACGCTTCTCGCCATCCTCGAACAGGATCGACATGTAGCAATCGAACCCCTGAGCCCCCATCGCCATGAAACGGTCCCGTGCCTCGGTGATCCGGACACTTTGGTCAGTGTCCTTACTCCCATCACGGGTCTTCTCGATGAGGTCGTCGATTTTGCGTTGGGCCCATACGTCGAGGGTTTCCCGGTGCTTCCCGTTCGCGATTCTGGCGATCTCCGTCAGGTCTCCGGTATCGAAATTCTTGTTCCGGTTCTCGGTTGCTTCTGCGAACTCGCGAAGTTTTCGCAATCTCCAGTGCGACTTCACGTAGTAGAAGAGTTCGTTTTCGATCTGGCTCCAAGACTTCTCAGCGAGCTTGGCCACACCCGATCCGGCATCCTCGCCGCAGTCGACCACCAGCTCGGGTACGAGACGACATCGGTTGTCGTCCAAGCATTCGCATTCGCGGTCCGTATCGGGTTCCGATTCGATCCGAGTAACCAGGACGAATGTTTGGAGGAGGTAGAGGCCCAGGTAGAACATGGTGATACGCCGAATGTGATCCAGTACGGCCACCCTGGGAATCTCATCCTTGTAGGCAAGGATGGCCCGAAGATCGTCGCAATACATCCGCCCGTACTTCCCGCAGAGCGGATTCGCCCCTCCACTTCGCGAACCACCAACCACCTGATCACCCTGTTCGTTTTCACCAAGCACCGCTAGTGCGTAGGAGGGAAGGTCCTTGTGGCCGTCGCTACCGGATTCTGGACCCTTCAACCAATCAAGCAGATCTCGTCGAAGAGTTCCGCCCTCCTCCTCGATCCACCGAAATGGTATTGCGGAAGCGCCGCCTTCGCCGTGTTTGGTGTTTCGAAGCTTGGTGGCAGCCAGGTGAACTGGTCGAGCAACCGTATAGTCGCCTTTCGGTCCGCTTTTTGTGAGGGTCTTGAGGAGATCCGCTCTGAGCCAGGATTCTGCGATATTCGAACCGGTCTCGAACCCCCCGAAACCAAGATCGCTGCTCTCGATCATTGCTGCGATGTCCGCTACGTGCCGATAGGACTCCGAACGCGGCCGAATCTTCTGGTCGTCGTGTTCGAGCCGTAGCCAAAGTTCGGTCAGTACCATGTCCGGGATCACCGCCCTCTGAGCGGGTATGAGTAGTGGGTCGAGCTTGAACTCCTTGTGTGGCGAAGGAACGGTCACGACGCGCTCCGTGCTTGGATTTTCCCGGCATCGTCCACGCCGATCCTGTACCTACGGCCGTCCTCCGATCGAAGTAGCAGCTCCATCGATGACATCGCTGCAACCCGTTGTTTGAACGACTCGAGACTCAACCATGGGCCACGGAGGTCTTCGCGGCTCGGCGTGTATCCGGCTCTCATTCGCATCAAGACCTCGTAGACGTCGACGTTGATATCAAGTTCCAGGGTCGGGTTCTCCTTAGCGGTGAAGTGCAGAAGTCTCGGCCCGTGCTCGAAGAATCCCGACTCAGCTCCTTCGTCGAACGTGGTGGTTTCGAAGTCTTCCACCGGCTTGGTTACGAAACTCCTATCACGCGTTTTGAGGTCACTGACTAGGCGAACGGCTACCGACTCCGTGTTTCCAGAGAGCCCTTCGCTGGCACTTATCGCTTCCGAGATCTCCGAATTCGCGGTCTCGAGTTCGTCGGGGTCACCATCGAGGAGCGCCAGGAAACCGCCCAGGTGTTCGTACGGCAGCATCTTGAGAACATTTGGGTCCTCGGTTTCCACGAAGAGCTTGCGACGGAGGGAAGCGTGGAGGTAGCGAAGCGCATCCTGGTCCTCGTTGGTTTCGGAGGCAGCCAGACGGTCGATGAGTACTCGGTCGCTCGACGGGGAGCCATTAGGGACGGGATGCAATCCGCTCATCTTCTGGAGCCATAGGCGTCCGTCGATTTCAGGTTGTGGTTTCTGGGCGACATCCAGGTATCCGATCTCGCGCAACAAACGATCTTCCTGTGCTACTGCGTCACCGCCTCGAGCACCAGCGAAGAGCCGGTTGTACAACTGGCCGTCCAGCAATGCTCGGTGGTCCTCATGCTCGAAGGAATCGATGAGTTGTCGACACGTCCGGTTGCCGGTGAACAGGAAACTGAGAGCCGAAAGGAGGTCGCGAGTGGTGAGGTGGATCCGACCTC
>Ga0187827_10009165_pt1 | contig 10542 bp, 7 predicted proteins | sample ETNtaG_39_FD_167969 | JGI IMG/M metagenome (GOLD analysis project Ga0187827, IMG submission 167969) | Marine microbial and viral communities from oxygen minimum zone, Eastern Pacific Ocean - ETNP2014_SV_150_PacBio MetaG (Illumina Assembly) | ecosystem: Environmental > Aquatic > Marine > Hypoxic... | reverse complement strand
ATAAGATCTCAATCCGTCCGCAATATTTTTACTGAGACGGGAGTTCTGATGGAGCCCTTCCAGGACGAATTCCATGGCCGCTGCCTGTTCAGCCGGACTGTTCGTTTTAATATGTTTATCTGCAATTTCCCGCAAGCCATCTACCTGATTTATTTTCTGACAAAAAACGTCATCATCCAGGATATCTGAGAGTTCAACCTTATTACCATTTTCGAACCAACCTAAAACATGCTGATAATATGATTCTTCTCCCTGAGCCGTATTATCAGCTTCGAACGCATCCGGAAAATATTGTATGAAGACCGCTTTTACGGCCCGGCCAATCAATACTTCGGCGACGTTTACTTCACCCTGCTGTTCCCCTTCATAGACCAGTTCGAGCTTGCCGGTCATCGCTGGAACCACTGCGGCCAGGTCGCAAAGCCGGGGGACCACGACTTGCTGATGCTGCAAGATACCGCGCTTCTCGACATTACTGATCAAATTTTCGATGGCGGCTATTGTCATACGTGTGCTGACCCCGGATTTCTGATCTATGAATTCACTATCTCTGGCCTGGAAAGCAATTTCCTCCACAATCTCACGAAAATAAACCGGCATCATGACCTGCACCTCATGAGGTCGTTCGGTCCAGGCTTCCTGGTCTGTGATGGCTGTTGCATACGCTCGATTAACGGGATAATGCGTAAGAATCTGTGAATCAATCCGATCTTTCAGGGGGGTGATGATACTGCCCCTGTTGGTATAATCTTCTGGATTGGCGGTGAAGACAATTAATACATCCAGGGGGATTCTGATAGGAAAACCTCGTATCTGAATATCCTTCTCTTCCATGATATTCAGCAGGCCGACCTGAATACGAGGTTGTAAATCGGGCACCTCGTTAATCGCAAAGATACCGCGATTCATACGTGGAATAATACCAAAGTGTATAACCCCTTCATGCGCGTAATGCAAGCGCTGAGACGCCGCTTTGATAGGGTCAACATCACCGATCAAATCAGATATCGTCACGTCCGGTGTGGCCAACTTTTCGCCATAACGCTGTTCTCTGCCGATCCATTCAATGGGGGTATGGTCTCCATTCTCGGCCACCAGATCGCGGGCGTGTTTGCTGATCGGTGTATAGGGATGGCTGTTTATCTCACAGCCTTTGATTATAGGAATATGCTCATCAAGCAGATTGGGTAACGCGCGCAAAATGCGTGTCTTTGCCTGCCCTCTCAGGCCCAGCAGGATAAAATCGTGCCTGGAAAGTATGGCATTGATCAGTTCTGGTATAACCGTCCGATCATATCCTATGATATTGGGGAAAACCGGTTCGTTCGCGGTCAATTTATGAATCAGATTGCCCCGCAGTTCGTCCTTTATGGAACGCTCTCCATATCCCGAAACACGAAGCTCACCAATAGTTTCAGTGGTTGTATAATCCCGGCTTGGCATAATTATCTTTCTTGGATGGTGGTATGTCGGGACATTGTGCAGGTAGCAGATGATATAAACGTCACCTCAGCGGTATCTAGCAGCCTGACACTCGCAGAAACAACTTCAGTGTACGGTGAGCAGAGGGTACTGTCAAATATTTTTTGGATGATTTCCACCGTGTGTTTTTCGTTGACAAAGACCATGGGTACAACTATGTTAGGTCGGGTTACGTTCGCCTACATAGACGCCCTGTTTCAGGGATCCAACTCGAGTTGATACCTAAATTGAAATTGGTTCTATGAATAGAAAAAAAACGATTATCCTCATCGCTATGATGTGTGTGCTTCCTCTTCTATCCATTGGGGTAGAATTACAATGGCATTGTGCCGAACGAATCATTGGTTCATATCTGGAGTCTCGCAATGCAGAACGAGACCGGTTGGAGCGGTTCGTACGACAGGAAATACAGACAAGCCAAGCCCTGGAAGATGTGAATCGTTTGGTCGAAATTCGCACCCAGGCTGAGCAACGTCGGCAAGAAGATCCGGCAGGAAAAACAGAGGCGCCGGAGAATCAGTCTGACGTGGTCAAGCTGGATCATGGTCAGAAGCTCATTATGACTCGCACCCGTTTTCTGGATGTGCAGAAGCAATTCAGGCGAACCGAGCATGCTATTCCCCGCATGGCCCAACTATCGAAATCCGCCTTTCTGAACGGTTGGACGCGGACCATACTGATACGGCCGTGCTTGTTACAAACCGGTGAAGTGTTTTTTGTCGATGATGATAATTACATTCTTTACAGCATGCCTTTATCGGCTGGTCAGTTTGATCGGTTCGACACGTATGCCATGAATACGGATATGCCTTTTGCGACTGATGTGAAGCGTATATATATGCCCCCGCGTTTTTTTGCTATGCTACGCGGTCTGCCTGCTGGAATACGAGATCAAGTCATCAACCCATCTCAATTTCTGGAGTTGGAAGCCACGGCAAAACGCATCGGCATATCTGATACCAAACGGCGTATCTATATTGAACGGATCATAAGCGGACAGGTAGGAATCATACCTATTCCAGTCTCGGCTGATCTGCTTCACCAGATAGACGTAGCTCTTGGAGAAGCGTGAAAGGCGGCAGGCAGTTAGAAACAAATTGGTGATTTAGTGATTGAGCGCAGCGAAATTCATCAAAAAATTTGGCAGAGGATATAAGGCATGCTGTTTCGGATTTTCAAATATATGGTGTATAGTGGATTCACGGTGATGGTTGCAGGCGTTGTTGCTGTCGTGGTCATGCTATATCAGATCATACCTACCATTCCCCAATTACCGGATGATCTGAATGATATTTTCGGTCAGACTACCAAGGTCTATGCCTATGATCAGGAGGGAAATCCGTTTCTTGTTCATACGCTGGGTGGTCACCGCCGGATCCCTCTTGATCAAATCTCCATAGATTTTCAGCATGCGGTTGTTGCCACGGAAGATGCGGATTTTTTCAATCACCATGGTGTGGACAAGCCCGGGATCATGCGTGCATTTACGACCAATCTTCGTGCCGGTCGAATTGTCGGGCAGGGCGCCAGCACGATAACGCAACAACTGGCGCGCCATCTCTTTTTCACGAAGGAAAAACAATGGATCCGAAAAACAAGAGAAGCCATGGCATCCGTGCAAATTGAGGCACAGTATAACAAAAAGGAGATTCTATCCGCTTACATTAATAATGTGTATTACGGCGCTAACGCCTATGGTGTTGAAGAAGCGTCACAACGTTTTTTCAGCAAACGTGCCGGTGCGTTATCACTTGGAGAAGCAACGCTGTTAGCCGGCCTGGTACAGCGACCGAGCGCCTATAATCCGTATTACTATATGGAGCGTGCTTTAAAACGGCGGGAGACAGTCCTCCAACGCATGGTGGAAAATCATTATATCACTGTGGAACAGGCCACCCAGGCTCGGGCAGAAGAAATCGTCTTGAAGGGAACCAGCATCGGACCTGCTCATGGACCGTACCTCCTTGATTATGTTGAGGATGTGATGGTGGGCAAGTACGGGAGCAATCTGGTCTATAATGGTGGATTGAAAGTGTCTATTACGATGGATCTTGAGATGCAGCAAGTTGCAGAGGAGGCGGTACGAATAAAATTAGCTTCCCTTGATTCTCTTGTCAATGATCCTGTATACAGCACCGCTACCCGGGAAGAGCGCATCCAGTCTCTGGAAGCCGCCCTGGTTTCTATTGACATCCACACAGGGGCGGTTAAGGCGTTGGTAGGGGGTCGGGATTATACGACCAGTGAATATAACCGGGCGGTACAGAGTAACCGCCACCCGGGATCGGGTTTCAAACCGATTATCTATCTGGCAACCATAGATCGTCTCGGCTACTCGCCCAAAACGGTGGTTGTGGATGAGCCGGTAGTTTATACCACGGATATCGGAGATGTCTGGGAGCCCAAGAATTTTAACCGGGCTCATGAAGGCCCTATCATACTCAAACGGGCGCTCATGCGGTCTATCAATGTCATTTCGGCCAAGTTGACCAACGAGGTCGGCCCTCAGGTGGTGGTGGATTACGCCCGGCGTCTCGGCATTACAAGTAAGCTCGATCCGGTCCTGTCGCTGGCCTTGGGCACCAACGGCGTCTCACCGCTTGAGATGGCTTCGGTCTTTTCCGTATTCCCTGCGGGAGGCGTCTATCATCCGCCCTACATTATCGCTCGGGTAGAGGATGCTGATGGGCGTGTGCTTGAAGAAGTCAACGTAGAACATCGCCGGGTAATCAGTGAACAATCCGCTTACTTAATGCTGGACATGTTACGAGGCGTTATCCTGGCCGGCACAGGCGCCAGTATCCCGATTCGGTACGGTTTTACCACGCCGGCCGGTGGGAAAACCGGTACGTCGAGCAACTCGAAAGACGTCTGGTTCAACGGGTTTACTCAGGACCTGGCCACTTCCGTATGGATCGGTTATGACGATTCTCGGCCTCTAAAACCTATTATGGGCGGGGAGATGACCGGCGCTTCAGGGGCCATTCCGGTATGGGTTGAATTTATGAAACAGGCGACAGATCTTTTGACCAGACGGGCGGAAGAGAATGCTGAATCAACATCCGACCTGCCACAGGCGTTGCAGGTAGAAGAACAAAAAAAGATCCGGTTTTTGATCCCTCTGGGCATTGAGAACCAACTGGTCGATATCCGGACAGGCAGCACGCCCGGCAATCCGGACTCTACGCTTTACGTGGCTATTCGCGGCGCGACGCCAAAAGAGAAAGCGGAAGGGCGGGAGTGAGGGCATGATAGATTTCATCACGATTTCTAAGGAGCCTTCATGCTGAGATGTGTGGAGGTTTTTTAACGCCGTTTCGGTATGCGGCGGATTTGAAGAATGGCGACGGCCGTCCAGGCCAGGATTTTGGTATCAAGCCACAACGACCATCGCTGAATGTACTCGATATCGTAAACTACTTTTGTTTTCACATCATCCAGCGATACATCGTATTTGTGATCGGTATGAATCTGTGCCCATCCCGTAATACCCGGCCTGGCTAAGAGTCGTTTTTCATAGCTCGGCACCTGATTTCTGAGGCGCTCAACAAAGTAAGGTCGCTCCGGCCTGGGACCTACCAGACTCATCTCCCCTCGAAGGACATTGATCACCTGCATCGTTTCGTCCAAACCAAAGCGGCGCATGAAACGCCCAATTGGTGTTGTTCGGGGATCAGGATTGGTCGCCCAAATCGGTCCGGTTTCTTCTTCTGCACCGTCGACCATAGAACGAAGTTTATATAATACAAAAGGGCGGCCGCTCTGGCCGATGCGTATCTGTTTAAAAACAATCGGTCCCCGAGATCCTATCTTAATGATCAAGGCCAAAACAGTCCAAATAGGAATCAAAACCGGTATACAAAGGCATGAGAGAACCACATCGAGCCCTCTTTTGATTGAAATACGAGGGTCTTCATCCTTTTTCGGGCCCACATCTGTCTTCTTCGCAAGATTGTCGGCCATGAAGGTGCAATCCAGGCAGGTATCTGTATCCGGGTCCAAACAGTCCTCATGAAACCAACGCCCGCAAATGGCACAGGCGTATTCATCATCCATGGTGATGATATCATCACATTCGGGGCACTGCGGCACGGACATATCAGGTAAGAGAGAGGGCACGTATTTCTCCAAACAGGGTCTAAAACCGCCGATAAACAAGGTCGCCAAACCCTATTGGTGTCAAGGGTTTTCGTCGCTACCGGCGGAAGTCTCTAAATCATCTGACAAGCTCTCACTCACGGAATCTATATATTGATCGATCGCCTCACGTATGGCTGGAATAAGAAACACATCATCGAGTGGAAACCGAGCAAAAACACGGGCCATCACCTCAATGCGCCCATCGATATCCAGACGTTTATTTATTACAATATGATACTCATCCCGATAGCGGCATAATCCACCGCCTCCATCCAACTTACCATATCTTATACGGATCGACATACGTTCCGCCAGATCCTCAAATTCTTGTAGTAGAGTTGCGCTATCCATAGGGTGTGAGGGGTGGGTGATTGATACCGCTTGCGCGTCATCGAATAAAAGAACGCCTCATTCGAGGTAGCATTAAGAACGCGCTTTGCTCGCATTGCTTTTGGTGATTATAATAAAACATATAAGGCTGATGATGTCTGGTCAAGCGAATATGCCGCCTTGTTTTTTGAAAGTGAAACAGGGCAATCAGGATTTGTTATCCGGTTAAAATCTAAAGAAAAATCCTTGACATGAGAACGGTTATCCATATTATATATTACTCGATTTGATGGCGAGTAGCCTATCGAATCCTCTGCGGGAGTAGCTCAGCGGTAGAGCATCACCTTGCCAAGGTGAGGGTCGCGGGTTCAATCCCCGTCTCCCGCCTATTGATCTGGCGGCATAGCCAAGTGGCTAAGGCACGGGATTGCAAATCCCTGATCGCCGGTTCGAGTCCGGCTGCCGCCTTATTACAGAGTCTTCTGGCCGCTGCTTCTCGGAGCGGCTTTATATGGCCCACGACGCACCATGGGCGTACGGACCATGATTAAAGACCAGGATTTGAAGTACGAAACCCGGTGATATGCAAGAGGCCGGGGTTGCATTGAATCCACAAGTGATCGTCTTCAGTAAACGTTGGACTATTCAGCGTACCTGATGCTGTATAGTCTATCGCCTCTTTGACCCGGTAACGACACCCATCACCCTGAAATTCCAGGGGTTCGATCCGTTTTCCGATCCCGTTGATAAAGTTATATGCCCATTGTGCCGACCTCTCCGGTGTGATCACCCGATCCCGTTGATCCGGCCATGAAAAATAGCTGCTCTGTTTTTTGTCCTGCGGTCGAGAGACCAGATGGCCTTTACCCAAAGCAGTCAGCACCTCAATAAACAACCTGCCTCCGGCTTCGGCACAATGAGCCAGCAGGTTTTTTTCCGACAAGCCGTTTTCAATAGTCCAGGCCGATTGAGCTACCATGTCACCAGCGTCTATGCGTTTCGTCATGCGGTGTACGGTCACGCCTGTTTGCCGGACGCCGTAATAAAAGATCCAGAACAGAGGATCAGGTCCCCGGAATTTCGGTAACAGGGCAGGATGCAGGTTGAAACAGCCGAAAGTGGGCATTTCAAGAATATCTTCAGGAAACCGCAGCGGGTAACAGGAGGCGAATATCACGTCCGCCTTACAGGCGCTTATTGTTTCCTTTACAGTCGAGCCCGTCATGTTTCCAATTTCATATACAGGTATACGACGGCTATGGGCGGCCTCTATAGGATTTTCTCCTGACGGTATCGAAAAGGTATCCAACGGCACAGCCTCAGGGAAAACGGAGTTTATTTCTGTCCTATGCCGTCTTGCCTGAGGCGCAGCCACCATCAACCCACATACTTGCACGCCATGATCAAGCAATATATTCAGAGGCGTTGTAGAAAGTCTGCTGCGACTGCCCATGTATAATACCCGTAGAGGTTTTTCTACGGGTATTTTTGTACCGCTCAACAGTATGTCCTTCCCGCTTGACAATAGCTATAATAGGGTGTATAGTTTGGTGTATTATGAATTATAAATGGTGAATACATGGATTGTTTCCGGGAGGATCATATTATGGCGCGTATGGTACAGTGCGCCAAGCTTGATAAAGAGTTAGAGGGACTCGAATTCGTGCCGTTTCCCAACGAGCTTGGTCAACGTATATACGATAACATTTCCAAACAGGCGTGGCAGATGTGGATCGATTTTTCGGTGATGGTCATCAACGAATATCGACTTAACCTCGCGACGGCGGAAGGTCAAGAGATTTACGATAAAAACCTGGATGATTTTTTCTTCGGCGAGGGTGCTAAGATGCCGGCAGGATACACGCCACCGAAATCGAAATGATTTGGTGATGGATTTCGCTATGCTCAATCGAAAGTTGTGAAAAATCATGCGCTTCAGTATACGGGAACATCATGAGGCAAACAGGTGATATCCTTCTCATTTCCTGCTATGAGCTAGGCCATCAACCCCTCAGCCTGGCTTCTCCGCTGGGTTATTTAAAATCAGCCGGCTATCCTGCCACAGCTCTGGATGCGGCTGTGGATAAAATTCCGGAGACAACGATCAGGTGTGCCCGATTTATCGGGCTTTCCGTACCCATGCATACCGCCATGCGGGTGGGCATGGACATCACCCGGCATATACGAACGATCAACAAAGAGGGGTATCTTTGCTTCTACGGCTTATACGCCTCTCTAAATGCAGACTACCTCTTATCGCATGGCGCCGACGCGGTAATCAGCGGTGAATATGAACAGCCGCTTCTGGATCTGATTTGCGCCCTGGAAACCGATGCGCCTGTAATGGTGCCCGGCGTCCGTACCCTTCACCATACATCTCCGCCTCATCTCGCCTGGCAATCCTTTGTAAAACCAGATCGTAGCCAACTGCCCGACCTTAAACGGTATGCCCGTCTGGATACGGGACACCATACCCTCCTTGCCGGATACACGGAGGCGACCCGAGGATGCCTGCACACCTGTCTGCATTGTCCCATAACGCCTATATACCAGGGCCGTTTTTTTGTGGTGCCCCGTGATATCGTACTCGCCGATATTGACCAGCAGGTGAGCCTGGGCGCGCGTCATATGACCTTTGGCGATCCGGACTTCCTCAATGGGCCAACGCATTCCTTAAACGTGCTCCATGCTATGCACGAAGCCCACCCGGATTTAACCTTTGATTTTACAACCAAGATAGAGCATATTCTGGAGCATCCCGCCTTTTTTGCGGAAGCCAGAACATTGGGCGGTCTCTTCATCATCTCGGCGATCGAGTCAGCGAGCGACCTGGTTCTTGACCGTCTGGAAAAAGGCCATACACGTATGGACATTGACCGGGCTCTGGAAATCCTTGGGGCAACAGACCTACCCATGCGCCCCTCTCTGGTGGCTTTTACCCCCTGGACGACGCTGGATGGTTATCTGGACATGCTGATCTTTATCGAGACGCATAACCTGGTCGATCACATCGATTCGGTCCAATACACCATTCGCCTGCTGGTCCCCCCGGGCTCTGCCCTGCTGAATCAAGAAGAGACCTTTACATGGCTTGGCTCACTGGATGAAAAGGCCTTTACATATCAATGGCATCATCCCGATTCACGAATGGATCGGTTACATCAGGATGTATCTGAGTTGGTGGAAAAAGCGGATGAAACCAAAGAAGATCCTGCACTCACATTCTATCGCATCAAACAGAAGGCATCAGCTCTGAGAGAGGATGCCCTTCTCCCGGTACCAACTGTCGTTCCCCTCTCAAAACGGCGGCGCGTCCCCAGACTTACCGAAGCGTGGTTCTGCTGAGCGGAGCCCACGGCGAACCGGCAAGGTTCGTTTATTTGACCTAACCCCCGTCCCTGCTTCCCATTTATTCTTTTCTTAAAGCGTTTATTTCCCAGGTTAATATGTCTTTGATATCGGGGCGATAGCCAACGTGGACATACTGGATGGAACCGGTCTTGTCGATGACGTAGGTAGAAGGGATCGAAGTCACCTGATAGGCTTGTCCTGCAGCCCCGGCGTAAAATACCGGAAAGGAATAGTTGCTGGCATCGATATAGGGCTGGACTTTTCCTTGTTCCTGATCGACGCTGGCGATCATAAAGACCACGTCCTCCTGATCCCGGTAGGATCCCCATAAGGATTGCAGATCGGGCATTTCCTTCCGGCAGGGCGGGCACCACGTCGCCCAGAAATTGATAATCACCACCTTACCCTTCAAACCGGTCAAGTCAACCGCCTCACCTCCGAGTGAGGTCATGGAAAAATACGGTGCCTTGGTATTCAACCGGTTGGACACAATTTTCCGCATCTTACGCGCACCCGCTCGGGTCTGGGCGTCCTGCATTTGCGCATTCAGCTGCAAACCGGCAGATACCCCGTATTTGTCTTTGAAGACACGATCTAATTCTTTCAGGGCCTCTTCTTCCGGTTTTTCCACCGTTGCAGCCATCAACAGGGCATCTATCGCCTGGTCTGCATGCCCCAGGGCGATATGCACCATACCGAGATGGTAGAGGACCGTACCGTGATCCGGCAGAAGAACTGCCGCGTCCGTCAAAGCCCGTTCTGCATCCTGCCTGGCCTGGCTTTTATATTGTATCCAGCCCAGCGTATCAAGAATCTGTCCGCGTATGTTGTTCAATTGGGCGCCCCACTGGTCTTCTGTTACGTTAGGCGGCGTATCCGAAGAAGATTTGATCAAAGCCAGGGCTTGCTGAGAATAGCTCAGCGCCTCGTCCAGATACGTACCCCGTCTGCTGAATTCATAGGCGACTTCGTTATAGGCTTGAGCCAGAACCGGATTTCGCATCGGGGGCGGTACGCGCGTATCGACCAGCACGGTGACGGCCTCCACAAAACGTCGGCCGACATTCCACAGTTCATCATCGTTACCGGTCAACGTTTTACGGCTTAAAAACTGAAGCCGATAGACATCCGCCCTAAGGGGGGTCTCCGGGTATATAGCGAGGAATCGACCAAGGGCGTTGATCTGTTCTCCCGCATTCTGGATTTTAACGATGGCCTGTAGCTCCTGCACCTGCTCCT
>Ga0187827_10009164_pt1 | contig 10542 bp, 9 predicted proteins | sample ETNtaG_39_FD_167969 | JGI IMG/M metagenome (GOLD analysis project Ga0187827, IMG submission 167969) | Marine microbial and viral communities from oxygen minimum zone, Eastern Pacific Ocean - ETNP2014_SV_150_PacBio MetaG (Illumina Assembly) | ecosystem: Environmental > Aquatic > Marine > Hypoxic... | reverse complement strand
TTGCAGTAAAGTCTCAAAAAGCTGCTTTAGATGTACTTCGTCCAGGTGTTACGGCAGAAGAAGTGCATGCAGCTTACGCCGATACCATTCAATCCGAAGGCTATCCTTATCCAAAATACCGATGTGGACGAGGTACTGGTTTTAGCGTTTTAGAAGAGCCGCAAATTGTTGTAGGCAATAAAACAGTTCTTAAACCAGGAATGGTATTAGTAGTAGATGGCGGCTGTAGTACTAAAGATTTTCGAGGTCAAGTTGGAGATAGCTTTATAATTACAAAAGATGGATACGAGCAAATTACCCATCACTCCAAGGAGATTAAAGATTTAATAATTTAAACGATATGTCCCAATCGTTTGACGATATAATTATAGTTAAGGATAGTAGAGGATTCGGACAAGGACATTGTTTCGTACATCCAAGATACAACCCAAATCAAAGACAATAAATTTAATTTTTGATAGGCTAGGTGAGATGAAAAAATTTTTAGGGATCTTGGTTTTGATCTTCACCCTCCAAACTCCATCCTTAGCTGATGATATCAGAGACTTTCAGATTGAAGGAATGAGCATTGGAGATAGTTTATTACTATATAAAACTAAACAAGAAATCAACGAATCTATGAAAACTGATTATCCATCATCAAAACTATATAATAGATTTACTATACGTAGCATCAATTCAACTTCATTAAAAGATTATGACGACGTACAAGTACATTTTAAAACTGAAGATAAAAATTTTGTTATTGTTTCAGTGACAGGAGGTATTTATAATTCAAATGAATTTGATAAATGTCTTAAAAAAAAAGAACTAGTAATAAAAGAGATTTCAACTGTCGTACCGAATACAAGAATTAATGATGGTGGGATATCACCCTGGTTAGATGCTGACAGTTCAGGAAAAACCATTACATCTACATATTATTTTAATTTTGGATCAAAAAAATATAACGACTTTGTTGAAATAGGTTGTTATGATTGGAACCAAGAATTAACAGATAAAAATGGTTGGACAGATCACTTGAAAGTAGGACTTCATACAAAAGAATTTAACCAGTGGTTATCAGAAGAAGCTTTCAAATAATCACGCACGGTCTTCATAATCCTGTGCCCTGTGGGGTGGTAACAAAATATAGTTAATTAATTTCAACTATCTCTATTTGATTTTGATTAATAATTGATTTTAATTTCAGCTCAGGTGAAGTACTAAGAGTCATTTGCACGGATTGGAGCAAAAAAAATAGAGCAAAAAAATAACTGGTGGGATGAGTTAAAAGTATCAATTAATACTAAAGAATTTTGGAACTTTATAAAAAATGAAGCTTACTAAAAAACCCATGAAACGTTTATCTCGATAAATTTTCTGATTTAATTTTGTTTTAATGTAGGGTGAATGCTTCACCGTAAATGTTTTTCCAGGACCCACACCAGGACCACAGTCAGCTCTATGTACGTGCTCTGTATGCTCTATGTTCTTCTGTTTTTAGAAAGCTAAATTTTAGAAAAGTAAATAAACATTGGTATTATTGGTGCCCTCACACGGACTCGAACCGCGAACCTACTGATTACAAATCAGTTGCTCTACCAATTGAGCTATGAGGGCTTGGAAGAATAAATAGGTTATTTAGTTAAATTTTTCAAGCTATTAAAGGATAAAATATAGACTGTTACTATACACACTCGTAGTTTCAGCAGAAGTATAGTTTTGGAATATAAATATAAACACACAGATTCTATTAAAGTAGTAGCATGGGGGCAAAATAGAATCTTTAAACATTATTCTTTATTTTGTAATATGACTATCCAAAGTCTTTGGATTGAATAATGAATAATATTTTCTTGGAACCCTCTTCTTATCGAAGCAAAAATTCTAGTGTATATATTGGTGATAATTATGTTTTTCGTAAGGTTAATAGGATAAAAGAAGAAGAAATAAAACTATTTATTAATTCAGATTTTTTTAAGAAAAATAAAAATAAATTAATAGAAACGAAAATACTAAAAGATGAAGAAATTAAAAAATTTGAATTACAAAATTTTGCTAATACAAATCAATATTTATGGTTACAGCACAAAAAATTAAATCAAATTACTTACCCGTACGAATGGTGCTTTGAACAATTAAAAGACGCAGCCATTTTTCATTTGGAATTAAACATCGAGGCAATAAAAAATGATTTTCAATTATCAGATGCAACTGCATATAATATTCAATTTTTTAATCAAAAACCTATTTTTATTGACATTACCTCTTTTGAAAAATTGAAAAAAAATAGTTATTGGTCAGGTTATAAACAGTTTTGCGAACAATTTTATGGACCATTACTTTTATCCTCAAAAGCTAATCTTGAACACTTTAATATTTATAAAGGAAATTTTAATGGCATTGATTTAAAAATTATCTCAAAATGTTTACCTTTTACTTCTTGGTTTAATTTTAGAATATTAGCTAATATTCATTTTCATTCATATCTTAATGAAAAAAATGATTCTCAGTCTCATCTAGCAATTAAAAATAAAAAAATTCGAGGATTATCAAAAAATGCTTATTTAAATATTTTAAAAGGTTTAATGAATGAAATTAAAAAATTAAAATTAAAAAATAAAACTTATTGGTCAAATTATGCTAAAAATACTTCTTACACCAACGATGATATTTTAAAAAAGAAACAAATTGTCAAAAAGTTTATAAATGATAATAACATATCTTCATTGTGCGATGTAGGATGTAATACTGGCGAATACTCAGTTTCTGCTTTTGAAGCTGGTGTTAAAAATATAGTTGGTTTAGATTTGGATGGATATTCTTTAAATTTGTCCTACAACAATCTAACAAAAAAGAATTTTGATTTTACCCCACTTTATTTTGACATTGCTAATCCGACGCCAAACTTAGGCTGGCGTTTAGAAGAAAGAAAAAGCTTTCATAAAAGATTTAATTCCAAATTTGATGGATTAATTTGTTTAGCTGTAATTCATCATGTATGTATAGCAAAAAATGTCCCTGAAGATCAGTTTATCGATTTTTTATTGAGTTTATCAAAAAATATATTACTAGAATTCATTCCCAAAAAAGACATGATGGTAAAAAACTTACTTAAGCTTAGGGAGGATATTTTCCACGACTATAATTATGATAAGCTTGTAGATTTAATAGAAAAAAAGGCAAAAATTAACTTCGTTGAAAATTTAAGCAACTCAGAAAGAGTCCTCATTTCTATAACAAAAAATGAATAAAAAAATATTATATTTAGGAAAGTAATAACAGGGTTATCTGAATCTGCTGAATCAATCAAATCAATTGAAAGTTAAGATCTGCTCAACCAATAATTTTAGTTTGCACTATTTAAGAATATTTGCATTTAGATATAATACTGTTATACCAACACAAAAACATAATAGACTGATATGAATTTAGATCTCATATATCTGGTTGTAAAAACTAAGTTTCTCAGCCAAAAGTTTATTAAACAATTATTCATGAAACGAAAATTTGTTTTGATTTTAGCAATTGTTTGCTTCAGTCAGCCTGGGTTTGCCTATATTGATCCTTTTACTGGTAGTTTTATAATACAAGCAATACTAGCTTTTTTTGTTACCGTGGCCTTCTACTTGGGTTATCCAATTCGATTAATTAAAAAAATATATAAAAAATTGTCCAAAAAGAAAAAAAACAATAAATAATTATTTTCTATGAATACAAAAAAAATATTTTCATGGAAATATGTTTTTTGCTTATCACTGATAATTAGTGAAACTTTTTATTTTACTTTAAGAATACCAGCTTTACTCATTGATGATAGAATTTTCTCATATATTGCGCTCAGTAAATTTACCATAAATGATATTATAACATCGGTTCTAGTATTATTTTTTTTTTCAAATTGCATAACATATTTGATTTTAAAAATTAGCGATAAAATACATAACAAAATTCTTTTTTTTACATTAATTTTATTTACTACCTTTTTAGTAGCAATTTCATTCAAAATGTTTTTTAATATTGCAGACTATTCTTGGCATCAAGTAGGATCTCATCATTTTTTTATGAATATTAAAGACGTTAAAATATTATTACTTGCTAGGATATTATTTTTTTTAATACCTTTTATATCATCTTTTGTTTTTGTAATTTTGCTACGAAACGATATTCATAAAATTTTTAATTTTCTAAGTATTTTAGGTTTAGTACTTTTCACTCTTATGAGTTATCAAATGTTTTCTTTAAAAAAAATATATTCTAGTTTTGATTCTCACGATAAACATTATGATAATCAAACTGATTTGAAAAAACAGAGGAAAGTAATTTGGATTATTTTTGATGAATTTGATCCTAAAATAGCTTTTTCAAATCTAGAGCATAATTATAAACTTTCGAATTTTTTAGAGCTTAAAAAAAATTCAGTTACTCACCATGAACTATTTCCTTCATCTGATTATACACTTTTATCAATACCATCAATGCTTATTGGAAAATACTCTAGAGGATTTGACCTTAAAAAACACAAATATATCATGATTTCAAAAGATAACATGGAGTTTCCTTTTACATTGGAAAATACAATTTTTGGCCGGATAAAGAACGATGGCTTTAGCTCTTCAATAACCGGCTGGTCTCCCCACCATTCTTACTGCCTTATATTTCAAGTTAAGTGCAAAACGTTTAACGAACCATTAAAATGGTATGATGGAATATTAAATATATTACATGTGAGTCACATTAATGCTTTTTTATTAAACAAAGGATGGAGCAGAGATTTTAATCCACAAATTATTAATTCTATGTATGAATTTATTGAATCCCCAACCCCAACAAATTTACTTTTTATTCATAATAGAATTCCTCATCTTTGTCATAAATGCAAAGATGGTCTAGCAGGATTAGCGGAAAAATTTTACAATAATAAATTTAGTATAAAAGACGAACTTATATCACCTGATAGTAAGATTTCTGAAGGAACGGCAGCATACTTATTAAATATTAAATTTGTTGATTCTGTTCTTGGTGAAATATTAAATAAATTAGATACAAAAGAATATAATAAAAAGGATACCTTGCTTATTTTAAATTCAGATCATTGGGCAAGAGCAGGTACCACTGGTAATTTTCCATCAAGAGAAATGGATCCAAAAAATTCTGTATATCCCGCATTATTCATTGCTAAAATCTTGGGTGATAATCAAAAAATAGAAATATTCGAACCAGATAGTGGAATTCATATTCAAGAATTAGTCCACAAATTTCTAAAAAAGGAGATATCAACACACTTAGATATAAAACATTTTTTTGAACAAAAATCTGGTTATGATGTTTTGTTCTGGAAGCCACCCACGGATTTTACTGTCGTAAAAGATTTTTAAAACCTTGATATAGATCAACTACCTTTTAAAAATATTTCAATCTATTTGTTTACCTGCATCAGTTTTATCATCTGCCCTTTCTCCTGTTCGTTAGTTAAATTATCTATTCCTGGATAAAGGATATTTTCTTCTTTTTGATTGTGTGATTCCAGTAGTTTGAACAGAGCAACCTCTTCTTTAAAAAGATTTTGTATTTTCTTCGCATGAATTTTTTTTTTTATTTCCTGAAGATGATTTTTGATCTGGATATGTTCCATTCTCATAACTGAAGTCGGACCACCATCTTTGATTCCAGTTTTCCTCTCAAATACAGGAAATAAGATATCCTCTTCCCAGATAATATGCCGCTCAAGTTCACTTTTAAAAAAGAGAAAAATGCTCTCAGCTCGCTCAATGTCGACCAATTTTTCTTTACTATACATTCTAATTTTATTATCTAATCTATCGTGATCTACGCTCATAAATTCTAAAATTGTAGTCATAAACTAATCCTACACCATAATTTATATTAAGACGGGTGTATAAATCAGTAGGAGTTTTTTCTTGATATAGATCGAGCATCAAATTTCCTTGTGTGCCAATCGCCTAGAATCACAAGGCTTTAAGGGCACTTTGCAAAGGAACATGTATTTAGTAATTTTTTAAACTTGACATTTCTTATCAAATCAATTTTAAGCTTCACTGTTGTTAGTTTTTTCTAACAATTATAGTTAAACAATAAAGAAAGAATATAAAATGAGTATAAGTGGAAAAGTTAAATGGTTTAATGGAACCAAAGGTTATGGTTTCATTGAAAGAGACGACAAAGAAAAAGATGTTTTTGTACATTCTTCAGCAGCTCGAGAAGCAAACTTGGAGTTGAACGAAGGTGATGCACTAACATTTGAAGTTGAGAACGGTGAAAAAGGCCCTTCCGCAGTTAATCTGCAAAAAGCTTAATCATATTTCAATAAATTTCAAACACACTTGGGGTAGAACTTAATAAAGTTAATAATATTTAATTTCTATCCCACGTTACTGCTGCTATTAATGAGATGCAAATTACTTTTTAAAATATAATAAAATTAGATTTGAAATTAAATTAAATCAATGAAGTTTTTCTGTTTACCGATATTCCAAATTTTATTTGTCAAAAGAAGTGCTTCAATCTTTTTAGCCGAACTTCCTTCACCAAAAAATTTTCTTTTGATAATTTTTCTATTCTTTATTTGATCGATTGTTTTTATAATTTTTTTTTCATTAAAGGGTATGTTTTTAATAAGTTTTGTTTTTAACCTGTTTGTTTGTCTACTTCCGATATTTATTGTTGTAACTCCATAGTACGGAGCTCCCATAATTCCTGAACTAGAGTTACCTATTATAAATTTTGAATTTTTTAATAAAGTTAAGTAGCATTCAAATCTTATTGATGGAAAAATTCTAAATTTATTATTATTTTTCAGCTTGTTTATTTCCTTCAAAATTATCTCTGATCCGAGATCATTATTAGGAAATATTATTATATAATTTAAATTTGTTTTTACTAAAGCTGAAAAAAAAATCTCCGACTCTTTTTTTAGATTTTTTATATTTGTTGTTACCGGGTGTATGAGCGCTATACTAAATTTGTCAAATCTAATATTATAAATTTTTCTTACAGTATCCATTTTGGGTAAATTTTTACTGAGAATTATATCTACGTCTGGTGAACCAACTTCATAAATGTATCTTTTATTTTCACCCATTTGTATCAATCTTTTTCTAGCTGTCTTATTAGAAACTAAATGTAGGTGAGATATTTTTGAAATAGAATGCCTCAACATTTCATCTACTGTTCCACTAACTTCACCACCCTCAATGTGAGCAACCAAAAAATTATTAAGAAGAGAGGATAAAGCGCATGCTAAAGGCTCTATTCTATCTCCGTGAACAATCACTAAATCAGGATTATATCTAATCAAAAAAGATGAAAATCCTTTCATTGTATTCATTAAAATTTCATCCATTCTCATGTTTTTTGTTTGATTACTATATCGATAAATTCCTCTAATTTTGTCTTTAACAAGTTCTACATATGTTGATCCATACTGTTTCATATTATGTGTTCCTGTTACAAAGACTTTAGAAATGAAATTATTATTTTTTTGGATGTTAATAATTAATGATTTTAGCTTTCCATAATCAGCCCTTGTACAGGTAACAAATAATATTTTTTTTTTCATTTTATATGTTTTGTTTTAGTAAGATGATTTCTTTTGTATATTTTAAGTTAAAAAAAGTTAAATTCTTGTATCATTTTTCTTTATAGTTTTAAGTTCTGCTAAATGGTGCCTATACCAGTTTACTTTTAGATATTTTTTATTTACTAATATGTGAACATTGTGTTTTAAAAATTTTATAATATCTTTCAATTCAAAAAGTTTTTTTAGAGGATAAAGTTTATTATAAATATTCCATATAACATAATAGTCTTCTTTATAATCTAAAGTTAGTCTAAATTTTTTGTAGTAGTTATAGTTAGAGGAATTTTCATAGTTAGTGATCTTGAATTTTTTTGGGTTGTCCCAAATATATGGAGTAACATGTTCTCTTTGAAAATTTTTTTTTGCCTCAAAAAAAGCTTTTTTTAAAATCTCATAGCTAAAAACTTCAATATCAAAGCCATCCGGAAATGTTGGAGGATGAATATTGCTAACATAGTCAGCTTTACTAAAATAATATTTATCAATTACTTTATCAACAATTTTATAATCCATTAAAGGACAATCCGAAGTGATTCTTACAATAATATTCGCATTATATTTTCTTGCACATCGGTAATATCTGTCTAAAAGATCAGTGGGGTGCCCTCTAAATACATTAATTTTATTTTTTTTACATATTTTAAAAATTATTTCATCTATTTTTAATTTAGAAGTAGCAACTACAACGTCATTAATTAATTTAGATTTTTTTAACCTTTCAATAGTATGTAACAACAATGGCTTATTATATCCGGGTAATAAAATCTTACCTGGAAGCCTTGAGCTTGATATTCTTGCCTGAAGGATGCAAATTGATTTATTATTTTTTATAAATATCATTTTTTTTTATAAAATTGTTTTTCATTATAAATTTTTTTGTTTGTTTACCCAGTAATCTTTTAAAATCCTTTGCTGAAAAATCACCTAAACCAGGTCTCTTGATCCAAATATTCTTTTTTGATAATTTTTCTCCCTTATTTATATTTTTTATAGAAACAACAGAAGCAAACGCAAAGTCTGCTGTTTTTTTTTCAATTTTAGTTATTTTTTTGTTTGATCCATTTGAAAAATATACTATTTCAGAGCTTTTTTTTAAAAAAAATAATTCCTTTGAATCCATTGAGCAAATAATATCTGGTCCCTTTCTTTGTTTGCTGTCTGTAAAATGCTTTTCAATGATGCAAGCACCTTTCGCTAATGCTGAAATGCATGGAGTTATTCCAATAGAATGATCGGAATATCCAACAATTGCTTTTGGGAAATTTTTTTTTAAAGTATAAATGTAATCCAACTTTAAATTTTTATAGTTCGCTGGATATTCGCTAACACAATGAAGTAAAGCGTATTTAATTTTATTTTTTTCAATTATTTTAACACTTTCTTTTATTGATTTAAGATCATTTAACCCAGTACTTAAAATGATTGGTTTTTTGAATTTTGAAATTATTTCAATTAATGGTAAATTATTACATTCTCCGGATCCTATTTTGAAAGCTTTGATACCCAATTCATTCAATTTTATAGCAGCTTCCTTAGAAAAGGGAGTGCTTAAATAAATCATCTTTTTACTTTCTACATATTTTTTTAGTTTAATTTCATTATCAAACGACATGAAATTTTCTTTTATTACTTTGTAAATTGATTTGTTGGCATTACTTGGTATTACTTTTTTTGCCACATCTATCATCTCTGCCTCGAGAATATGTGTTTGATTTTTAATTGCATCAGCGCCATTTACATGGGCTAGGTCAACCATTTTTTTTGCAACAGACAAAGATCCTCCATGATTAATGCCAAGTTCACAAACTATTAAAGGTTTAAACCTGTGGCCGATTTTTTTTTTACCAATTATCATTTTTTGATTTTTTATATTAAAAAAAATTTAATCTTATCCCTGAGAGAAAAATCTATTTTCCTTTTGTTTATTATTAAAATATCTATACTTTAAAATTGTTCTATCTTTTTTTATTCTGAAGTATAATTTATTTATTTTTTTTCTTAACATTCGTATATTAAACTCAACTTAAGTATTGATAAAGTTTTTTCATATCACATTTTTCATTACACTTATGACCTTGAGGAAATTTTCCAGTAATATGCATATTTCTTAGTTCTTGATATTTTTTTCCGTTCCAAATTTCTTCTAATGTGTTTTCTTTTGCGTTTCCCAAAATTATTTCATTATTAGAGATTTGTGTGCATGGTACTACATTTCCGTCTGCCATTATTGACACTGAAAGCCAAGGGTATTCACAGTATTGTTTGCTGTAATGAGATTTGCTTTTTAAATCTTTATCATTTTCATATAACCATCTGTTATCTTGACTTTTAATATAAGCAAAAACTTCTTTGTCTTTCCAGAATTTTAAAAAATTATCATGCATTTCTTTATCATTTTTATCCATGGCTAATTCGATCATACAGGGTACTAAAAGTGTTTTTAAATTTTTTTTTCTTTTTATATCCAAAAGTTTTAAAATTTTTTCAATGGAATCCTCAAAATCAGCTCTTTTGCCTCTGATTTTTTGTATTTTCCTTTCATCCATTGCGTCTAAAGAAAATTTGAGTACACCAAGCCCTGCCTCCATTGCTTTTTCTGCTTTTTCGGTAGTCATTGTTGCTGGAGTACATGAAAAATAAGTTGGAATTTTTTCTTTAGAACATAATTCGATTCTTTGGATTAAGTTTTTGTCTAAAAAAGGTTCTCCAAAGCCATGTAAAACCAAATGTCTTGAAATAATGGAGAAATAAAAACCGTTCTCTGACACTTCTTTCGCTTTCTGCTTGTAATCATTTTCTAACCATCTCCAAAAGTTTTCAAGATTTTTTTGCTCATGAATTTTTATATTAGTAATTAAATTTTCAAAAAGCTTGTCATCAATCCATATGTTTTTTCTTGTCATGAACATTGTTCTTGGACACATGACACATTTCATGTTGCAGTAATTGGTTGTTTCAAT
>Ga0187827_10009163_pt1 | contig 10543 bp, 7 predicted proteins | sample ETNtaG_39_FD_167969 | JGI IMG/M metagenome (GOLD analysis project Ga0187827, IMG submission 167969) | Marine microbial and viral communities from oxygen minimum zone, Eastern Pacific Ocean - ETNP2014_SV_150_PacBio MetaG (Illumina Assembly) | ecosystem: Environmental > Aquatic > Marine > Hypoxic... | reverse complement strand
TCCTCGGCAGCACCTGGGAAACCAAACCGTTCATCGAGACCGAAGCTGACCTGGACATCTTTCTTGCGCACGAATGGGTGCCGTACCGCCCCGACCTGGACAGCTTCTGGCGTGAGAAGGAGCGCCTGGGTGACGGCGGTCGCATGCGCATCTCGGTCTCTGATCCCATCGGCGCGGTGGCCCCGCAGCTCCCCCGCGAGACGCTCTACATCTGGATGATGGAACGCCCCGAGCTGGTGGACACGCTCGTGGAGCGGATGTTCGGCAGCTTGCTCGATGTGCTTACGTACCTAGCCGAATCCGGTGTCGAGTGCGCCTTCCAGTTCTCGGGCGCCGAGTACGCGGCCCCGCCCATGGCCTCGCCCGAGTTATTCGACCGCTACGTGGGCCGCTTCGGCCCACCTATGACCGGCGTGCTGCGCGAGCACGGCTGCCTGCCGTACTTGCATTGCCACTCCCGCGTCGGTGCCCTACTCGAGCGGTTCTGCGACATGGGCTTCGTGGCCACGCACCCGGTGGAGCCACCGCCCATGGGAGACGTCACCGCCCAGCAGTTCAAGGACCGGGTCGGCGATCGCCTGGCCATGATCGGCAACATCCAGGTGGGTGACCTGATGCACAGTGAGGACCCCGAGTCCATCCGTGCCTGGATCACAAACCTGATCGACACCATGGGCGTGGAGGGTGGTCTGATCGTCAGCGAGAGTGCCACGCCCTGGGAACGCCCCATGCCGGACCACACACTGCGCAACTACATCACGTTGATCGAAGCCGCGCATGCGGTTGGCCGCTAGCCGTTCGGGCAGTCGACGCGGATGAGTCCGGATACGGTCAGCTGTCCGCAACTACCTGGATTGTGATGGCATGCGAGCATTCGTGACCCGAGCCACCTATGACCTCGCCCAAAAGAGCCTGGCGGCCCTTAATGAAGCTGGTATTGCAGCGGAGGAATAGTTCTGGATCACCGTCGAACAACGAACTGTGCTACCGCATTATCAGGCCACGTGAGACGATTTTGGACCCGGATGTTTGCAACACACTATCCTGCACCGCAGGTAGCTACCGTTCCAGCGACCCTTCAAACCTGTTAGAGACGGGTGGGCCGGGTGGGTTTCGAACCCACAGCCTTCGGACTAAAAGTTCGTCGACACTTATCTCAGGCTATCCCGGTCCGTCCGGTGTAATCCCTTCACTTCTGGGACATGCGGCACCCTCATCCCGTTAGGCAACGGTGCATCCCATCGCATCCCTGCCCGTTCGTTTGCAAAACTCGCGAAGGTTTGACCCAGCCGATCCCATCCCCCATATAGGTCCCAGCTGTTCTACCAAAAAATGAGCATCAGGTTTATGTTATAGGTTCGATCATATCGGAGCACTTCTGGATCGTGATCGAGACGAGGTAGTAATGCAAGGAATGGCCGCGGACCCTTGGACCGACCATCTCAACCAGGCCATAGATCTCCACCAGCGACTCCCAATATTCTTGGGTTACGTAGACTATGACGACGAGCTTCTGGCGGGATGTGGCGGCATCTATATCGACCTCGCCAAACTGCAGGCTGCCGGTGTGCGCACACTGGTGGCCTCGATCGGATTCGGCTGCTACTTCCAAACCGGTCCTCGGGCATACCACCTGGCTGGTCCTGATGACTGGGTGCTCAACCATCAGTTGAACCGCATCGACCATGTGGTGGACACGGTGCGCCGCTGTCCGAACGCATGCCTCGTGGAACGGCGTGGCGACCTTGATCCCCGTCCCAACGACGACCGTGTGAGCGTGGTCGTGCACCTTACGGGGAACGCGCACACCGTGGACCTTGGAACGGTGGACCGCCTGTTCGCGCATGGCGTTCGTGCCACGCACCCCGCCATGCAATACCACAACCGGTGGTGCACGGGGATCGATGGCCTTTCTGGCCCGGCTATAACCAGATTCGGCCGGGATGTCATAGCACGCCTGAACGCGCTTGGTGTAGTGCTGGACACGGCACATGCTTCTGAAGCCTCAGCGCGGGCGATGATCGAGACGTCATCAAAGCCGGTGATTGACAGCCACACCACCAGTCGCGCCCTCGTGCCGTCGTCCCGCGGTCTGCGGGATACCACGTTGCGGCTTATCGCCGAACATGGCGGCGTGATTGGTGTGCACTTCGCCGATCACATGCTCAGCTGCGACGTGTGGGCCCGGAAATACACGCCCGTGGACCCAGCAGCTCAAGAACTGCCGCCACGGCGCTGGCGCTACAACCAGTACCTACTGGACACGTACAGCGACCCCGACGAACGCATGCGCTGGCGGCCGGGACCACCTCCGCCCTGGGACCGCAAGGTGATGCTGTCAGACAATCCCGATTGGGAAATTGACCCCGCGGAGAGCTGGGAGGCAGAGCAGGCGTTCTACCAGGAGCACGATCTGCCGCCGGATCTCGATCCTCCGATGGGCCGGATTGCCACGATCACCCACCTCGCCAATCTCGTGGATTACCTCATCAATCTGGTCGGCGACGAGCACGTAGCTCTGGGCGGTGACGTGGGCGGCATCAGCGCAGACCAGTGGCCACTCGGTCTGGACCACACCGGGCACCTACCACGTCTAACCGCAGACCTGCTCGGCCGCGGCTACGGCGAGGATTCGTTGCGGCGGATCCTGAGCAACAACTGGTACCGTATTTATCGAGAATGCCTGCCCACCTAGCCAACCGCCACGCCGGTCGATCTAGAATCCGCCCTGAGTGTAAGAGGGTGGCCAGTCGACCTCGATACCGAGTTCGTGGGCGGCGCGCAACGGCCAGTAGGGCTCGCGCAGGAGCACGCGGCCGAGGGCGACGAGGTCGGCGCGCTCATTGCGGATGACCTCCTCGGCCATCAGCGGCTCGGTGATGTGGCCGACGGCGATCGTCGGCATGCCGGACTCGCGGCCGATGGTCTCCGCCAGAGTGACCTGGTAACCCGGGAACACGTTGCGAATCGGCAGCATGTCCGGCGTGATCCCGGCGCTGCTGACATGAATAATGTCCGCTCCCGCCTCACCCAGCAGACGCGAGGCCACGGCGACATCCTCGGCCGTGTTACCACCCTCGACGTAGTCGGCTCCGGAGACCCGAACCAGCAGCGGCATTTCCTGCGGGACGGCCTCCCGAACGGCGGTGACAACCTCGGCGGGGTACTTCGCGCGGTCGGTGATGTCGCCGCCGTATCTGTCGGCGCGCTGGTTCGTGATCGGCGAGATGAACTGGCTCAGCAGATAGCCGTGGGCGCCGTGGATCTCGAGTGCCTCGTAGCCGGCCTCGACGGCGCGCAGCGCGCCCTCCACGAAGGCCTGCGTGACCTTCGCCATCTCTACCGCGTCCATCTCCCGCGGAACCGCGAAGTCTGGGCCGAATTTGATCGGGCTAGGCGCGATCGGGTCCGCCGGGCCGGCGCCGTCGGGCACCGTCTCCGACTTGCGCCCGGCGTGCGCCAGTTGGATCGCGGGAGTCGCGGCATGGGATTTCATCACTTCGGCCAGCCGGCGATGCGGCTCGATGTGCTTGTCGCTCCAGATGCCGACATCCTTGTTGCGAATGCGCCCTCGTGGCTCAACCGCCGATGCCTCCACGATCTCGAGTCCAATGCCACCAATCGCCCGTGAAGCGTAGTGCACGTAATGCCAGTCAGAAGGTGTGCCGAGCTCGGCCATCCAAGTGCACATCGGCGCCATGACGATGCGATTACGCACAGTCACACCACGAATCTTGTAGCTGTCAAAAAGTGCGGGCACGGACTTCCCTCGATTCCCCTCTAGCTTGCGATCAAGAAACTAATCTTAGCCGACGGGAGGGGCCTGTCCGGAGGAGCGTCACGCCCGGGTCTCGTAGATCAACTGGAAGAATTGCTCGACTTCGTCGGTGGTGGCTTCAACCGGACTCTGCTGCATCAGGCACTTTTGGACCCGATGTCTGTGACACAGCATTCTGTACCGCATATAGGTGCCGTTTCAGCGACCTGTCAAACTTGTTAGAGACGGGTGGGCCGGGTGGATTTCGAACCCACGACCTTCGGATTAAAAGTTCGTCGACACCTATCTCAGGCTGTCCCCGTCCGTCCCGTGTAACCCCGTCACTTCTGGGGCGTGCGGAATGCTCGTCCCGTTAGATCACGGGGCATACCGGTCTATCCCTCCCCGTTCGTTTGCAATTTGGTTTGCAAAACTCGCGAAGGTTTGACCGGGCCAATCCGGTCGCATGTCTAGTTACAACCCGTCCTCGAAAAACAACACGTTCATGGCGGGATCAGTCGTACATGATCATGTCGGCTTCTTGGTCGAATTCAAGCCGAGTGGATTTACATGCCGGGCACCGAGCAGGGGCGTCGAACGTACACCGACCGCTGCACGCCGCAGGACAGCGAAGAACATTCCCGGGCCATCCATCGACCTGAACCGATGGCCACAATCCCTGCAGATCTGCCCCGTTTCACTTCCCATCTGGAACATCACCTTCGTCGTATTGGCATCTTGATTCCGCGTGCAGATGCTGTGCTTGCTTCGAGTCGACCCTAAGCGAAAGACGCTAGGCGAACGGCATCACTATTTCATTGACCGAATCGGGTCCAGGCTGGAGCAGTTAGGATATACATATCCTCTAAGCCCCCCGGGAGACCCACTAATGTCCCCCACCGACACCAATTCCGGCGCTCTGCCCGCGGCCAAAGCCATCGATCTGGCCGGCCTCGTCGACTACCAGAACGGCTCCATCGTAAGCCGCACCCTCGCCGGCCACGAGGCGGCCACCATCACCCTCTTCGCCTTTGCCACCGGCCAGTCACTTTCCGAGCACACCGCCCCGTTCGACGCCCTGGTCCACATCCTCGACGGCACCGCCGAACTCACCATCGGCGGCGACCTGATCCTCGCCACGACCGGTCAGGCCGTGCTTATGCCCGCCGACATCCCCCACGCCCTCAACGCCGCGGAACCCTTCAAGATGCTGCTTACGATGCTCCGCCGCTAGCGCGACATCCAATATAGGCAGCTGGCAGGAATTATTAGGTGAAACTCGACACTTCGGGGCTAAATCTCACCCTATTGCGAGATCATCTAAACGAGGATCGCCCTTCCATCCAGATTGTTCGGGCTCCCCTCGCCGCATGTTCCCTCTAGCTGCAGAGGGAGCTGCGGCTAGCGGAATGGGTATGGGCCCATAGCTGCCTGGTGCCCTAGAGACGTACGAAGCCAAATCCATCCGTAGCCCCGCATCCGCTAGAGTAGTGAAGGCAGGTTCGAACACATGGGGAACTGATCGTAATATTGCACCTCGCCATCGGGGGCTGAACAGTGGCTCGAAGAACGGACAGAAATCTGAAAGCTGTCTACCGGGCAGCGGAACGCTGGGTCGATGTCGCCCTTCGTGACAACAACTCCCTCTTCACACCTGACAAGCCGATTTGGTCTGCGGAGACCTTAAATGATTTTTATGGCCGATTTGTGGCGAACCCGGAGGACGATTCGGCGGATTCGTTCGGGGTAAAGCTTGGTCGGCAACTCGATGGTGCACCGCCTGAAACCTCTCAACTCGCCGCGGAAGCCCTTTATGTGCACTTCCTGATTGCTAGTTCGATTCGTGGCGAGACGAAGCGAAAACAGATCACCGACGTGCTTGATAGGACTGGCCTTAACATCCAGATTCCTAGCGACCTCAACGAAACTCTCGACCTTGGCATCGTCAGCGTCGGCTCGGCCTTTAACACGCGACGCGATGCCCAGATTCGATTGATCGTGGAATTCGCCCGTCACTGGAAAACTCTTCGCGAGGAACGTCGATCAGAGTGCCTTCAGGATCCATGGGCGATGAAGGAAGAAGTATTCGCGATCAACTTTCCATTCTCAGGCCCCCAGGCTGCCGCTCTTCTTCACATGATCTATCCCGAGACATTCGAGGCCATGGTCTCGAATGAACGAAAGCAACGCATTACTCGCGAACTGTCGCATCTCATCGAATCCCCCTCAGGCGATCTAGACCGTGATCTCCTGGCAATCCGACAACAATTGCAGGAACGCTTTGGCGAAGAATTCCAATTCCACTACCCGGCTGTCCTCGAGCTTTGGGAACCGGATCCATCAAAGTGGGGACAATTCATTCGTTGGGCTAGACGCCTCATCGATTACCCGGGATTCGATCAGGATGAGCGAGACTACAAACTCGAGAGCGCAGCCCATCTCCAGGCGGCCAGAGCTGCTGTCAAATCAGGCGAGGAGGGATGGGGTGACGATCTGCAGCGGGCATTTGGTCCGCCAAACAATCTGACCTCGTGGAGAGCTCACGGAACCCTCCTGAAGTGGTTTAAAGAACAACCAAGGGAAGGTGCGACAGCCCTAGAAAACATTTGGAGCGGGGAAACCCCAGTCGAAGAGTCCATTCGTGCTTTCCTGAAGCGCGTCCCCAACGACGTCGTGAGTGGACCTGGCACCCGCGTGAACCTAGCATCGTTTCTGGCGACGGCGATTGACCCGGAGAAATTTCCAACCTACCAGCACACAGCCTTTCGTGCGGGCTACGCCCTAACAGACCATCCACCGCCTGACCCCGACGCCGACGAGGCCGCCATTTACACGCATGCGCTTGCATTCCTAGACACCCTCGCTAAGGAAGGTGCGAAACGAGGCCTCGACCTTCGTGACCGGCTCGACGCGCAATCGGTGCTCTGGTCCGTTGTTAAATCTGGGCAATATGAAAACGTGCTACCACCAGACGACCATGCAGCGTTCCTCTGGTACCGGAATCAGGGCCCGGAGGAGGCAGCGACAGAAACAGACGGTGTCCCCGAGAAGCATCCCGACTCTCTCGAGAAGCTTGCGCAGGAACTCTTGTTTGACGTTTCTGATCTTCGACGCATTGAGCGACTGCTCGCTGACAAGCGGCAGATTGTGTTCTACGGACCGCCCGGAACCGGTAAGACGTACGTCGCTCAACAACTCGCAACACACTTCGCGGGTGCTCGTGGAGAAACCGACCTTGTCCAGTTCCACCCTTCGTATGCGTACGAAGATTTCGTTGAGGGGTATCGACCGGCGGATATAGGTGGTCAACCCGGATTCCGATTGCGACCGGGACCGTTGAAACGTATCGCGCAGCGTGCAGCCGCTGAGCCTAGTGAACGCCATATCCTAGTGATTGACGAGGTCAACCGAGGAAACGTCGCGAAAGTATTTGGTGAACTGTATTTCCTGCTGGAGTACCGCGACCGGGAAGTCTCTCTGCAATACTCAGACGATCGATTTGTGCTGCCTGAAAACCTCTGGTTTATCGCCACGATGAATTCGGCAGATCGATCGATTGCCCTCGTTGATTCGGCCCTGCGCCGACGCTTCCACTTTGCCCCTTTCTTTCCAGATGAGCCGCCGGTGGAAGGATTGCTACGACGATGGCTTTCTGCACACAAACCTGATCTGCTCTGGGTGGCAGACGCTGTAGATCGAGCGAACACGCTGCTTGACGACCGGCAGGTAGCTATCGGCCCAAGCCACTTCCTCAGACCAGATCTGGACGTCGAGTGGGTAGACCTGATCTGGCAGCACTCCATCATGCCGTATATCGCCGAACAGCTCTTTGGCGAAGCCGACCGACTTGAAGACTTCACACTCGAGAAGATCCGAGGCGTAAGCGAAGACGCTGATCCAGCCATCGAATCCACCAACAATGCACCGCCTGACACTAGCTGAGCACACAGAACGATCGAGCGTTCAGCTCTCAGCGATCCAGGTTGACGCGCTTCGTGAGTTGGCGCCATCGGTTGACGTCAGTCCAACGTATGGGAAAGCAGGTGCCTACGACCTGACACCTGGCTCTGAGGTCGGTGTCATCCAAATCCCTAGCCTGACGATTGAGATCGCACCGAAGCTTCCGATACACCGGGTCCTCTTTATGATGTCGTACGCCCTCGGGTTGATGAAATTCTTTGACGAGACCGTTCCTATCAGTGACGAGCCCGATCTCGTCGAGGCCATCATCCCAATGTTTCACGCTCAGGTTCGGCAAGCGACACAGGCAGGCTTACTTCAGGGGTACCGCGCTGAAGAGGATTCGTTACGGGTTGTTCGAGGCCAAATACATATCAATGAGCAGATTCGCAGACGATTCGGCATGGCTGTCCCACTTGAAGTCCGCTATGACGAATTCACTCCTGACATCGATCACAATCGACTGCTAAAGGCGGCGGTGCGGCGCCTCGCACACCTGTCACTCCGATCGGCCCGGACACGACGGATGATCAGTGCAATGCACGCGACGTTCGCAAACGTGTCGGATGTCGTGTTCGAACCAACCAGGCTTCCCGAGCTCCCTGTCACCCCGTTGAATCTGCATTATCAGCCGGCGATTCAACTCGCCCGTCTAATCCTGCGTTCGCGATCGCTTGAGCTAGCCGATGGCCGGACAAGTGCAACAGCCTTCCTGATCGACATGAACCGTGTGTTTGAAGATTTCGTGGTGATCGGATTACGAGAAGCTCTTGGTCTCTCCGAAACAGTCTTTCCCCAGGGCGCCCGTGGTCGAAAACTGTGGCTCGACAAGATGGAACGTGTGCGACTTGAGCCCGACATCTCGTGGTGGGACAGCGGCAAATGCGTCTTCGTGGGAGATGTGAAGTACAAGCGAGTTACCGGATCGGGCGTTCCGAATGCCGATATCTACCAAGTCTTGTCGTATGCCGTCGCCACACACTTGCCGTCCGCGCTCGTCATCTATGCGGCAGGGGAATCGGCTCCCGCCACCCACGAGATTCCGTATACGGACAAATCATTACAGGTCGTAACGCTGGATCTGACGGGAAATAGCCAGCAGCTCATGGAACGCATCCACAATCTCGCTCGTCTCATCATCGACCGTCGCCTCGAGGTGCATTCAATGTCGTCAGCTGCATGACCCCAGAACCTCACATACCCGACACTCGGCCACACCCCGTACCCACACGTTCTAACCGATTCGATAGTTAGCTACCCGTGCGACCCAACGAATGTGCTGGTTAAGTCGTCAAGAAACTCTGATGCAGGGTCAACACCGGCGACCAGCAAATGGTCGCGGGCACGTGTGCACGCTACATACAACAAGTTTCGCTCCGTGTTGTACACGTCTTCGAGATCACCATCATCCACAATTTTCTCGATTCGGGACTGGAGTGGGAGGATCTCGTCATCGCAGGCCATCTTGACTGTGATCAAGCTTGACTGTAATCAAGACATGCTGGCCAACATGAACCAGAAGTGCCGCGAAAGTGTGTCGGGCTGTGCTTTAAATGCGGTGTTGACTCGGATTCTTCGCTTCTGGGCCGCGCATTCCGAGCCAGTAGAAGACGGCAAGTTGGTACAGGTAATGTGCTCCGTCATAGCGTTAAGGAAGGCCATCACCTCGGCTAGGCCGTGTACCTAGGATCGACTCTGGCCTAACGTTGCCAAGGCAATAGTGATGCCCGACATTGGCATGTGAGTTGTTCAGCATTTGAGCGAATGGCTCAAACATCGGGTCTTTATCCACTTATTGATGAGCCATTGATACATCCGTGATGCCCTGTTGATGGACTTGCCTTCCTACATGTCAGCATGGATGAGGACGTTGGTCGAGGGGACAAGCGTGGGACGCAATAAGAAGGTGTTAAGAAGGTGTTGCAGCAGAGGAGGCTAAGCCCTCACGTGGATGTTGCCGGGATTGTCATTATGGTTGGCCTGCTCCTGCTCATTTCGGCATTGGCGACTCAAGTGGTTGCTGCCCAATCTCCTGAGGAGGGCGAAGTAGTCTTCGGACAGACCTGCTCCGCCTGTCACACCATCGGCGGAGGAGTCCGCGTGGGACCAGACCTCCAAGGTGTAACAGAAAGAAGAGAGGAGTCGTGGTTGAAAGTCCACATCCTGTCCCCCTCGGTTCACCATGCTCAAAACGATCCCGTCTCCGTCGCCAATCGCGAAGAGTTCGGTCTTTCCATGCCAGACCTTGGATTGGCGGAACAACAGGTAGCGGCAGTTATCGCCTATTTGCGTACCGGGGAAGACGCACCCCAAACCATACCGGGTGCTTTTGTACCCACCCTGGTGGCGGCCGCATTAACCATAGTGTCGCTAACGGTATTTGCGCTCCGACAAGGAAGAAAGAGAGTGGAGCTAAGGCCATGAAGAGCAAATGGTTCAGCATCAGCGATGACTCCCGCTCGTGGGAAGACTTTTACCGGAACAGGTGGGCCTACGACTATAGCGTGAGGTCGAGCCACGGCGTGAACTGCTCGATGGCCTGCAGTTGGGAGGTCTTCGTCAAGGACGGACTGATCTGCTGGGAGCTTCAGAAGACCGACTACCCCCAGATCGATCCCGATATCCCCAACGTTGAACCCCGTGGCTGCCAGAGAGGAGCCACCGCCTCGTGGTACCCCTACAGCCCTTTGCGGCCGAAGTTCCCGTACATACGCAAGGTCCTGTGGGATCACTATCAGCGAGAGCGCGATAACGGCAAAGACGCGGTTGACGCGTGGGCAAGCATCGAAGAGGACGAGGACCGGAAGAACGAATACAAGGCCGCCA
>Ga0187827_10009159_pt1 | contig 10546 bp, 6 predicted proteins | sample ETNtaG_39_FD_167969 | JGI IMG/M metagenome (GOLD analysis project Ga0187827, IMG submission 167969) | Marine microbial and viral communities from oxygen minimum zone, Eastern Pacific Ocean - ETNP2014_SV_150_PacBio MetaG (Illumina Assembly) | ecosystem: Environmental > Aquatic > Marine > Hypoxic... | reverse complement strand
CTAATTTCATTTACAAGTAGCACTTTAGATGTTGGAGGTGTATTCTTATTGATGTACTGAAAGATCTTGCTTGTTCTGTCTTGTTTAGCCAGATAATCTTCCACATTTGCTCCTTTTGAAAAGAAAATCAACTCTTCCCTGGTGTAATAAATGCATAGTCCGAAATTTAAAACCATGAATATGCAGAATATAATCTTTGTCAGATATCCAAGCAAATTGATTAGAATTATATGGAAATGGCTATGTTTCTGGATTATAAACTTACGGGTATATAAAGCAAGGAGTTTGTGGCTTGTAAAGGAAACTTAAACATCAGAATACACAGGGATATTACCGGTGAGATGTGGTTTGGGGTGGAACAGATATTGCTAAACAAGGCGATTTCTGAAAAGCAGATCTATCACCTGATGGTATATATGTCTGTGTGGTATGAAATCATGTAGAATGTAGAAATACTACGGATTATAATACTCAGGTAAGTACTGAAATCAAGGGAAAATGCTTGGTTGGATGCGTAGTATTTAAGTATTGTATACCCGAAATCACTTTCGCTTCTTGTAGTAGCAACAAATACTAAATCTAAATTTAGATAAATAGTAATCGATAGTAGATAAGCAGGTTTTTAAGATGGTTAATTAGTATATTTCGACATAATTAATTAAAAGTACCTATTATTGAGTGTCAATATATTCTGTATATTCTTGATTCAAAACAGAGGAAGTTAATTTGAATTACAATAACAGTAAAAGGGTTTTAGAGGAAAAAAAATATAGGCTGACAAAGAAATTACTTGTTGCTGTTAATATTATTGTCGCTATGGCTTCCATGAGCATAATTACAATAACGGCCACTTGCCAAGAACAATCAAATAAAAAAAATAACAGAGAAGTTGGTGCACTTCTTTGGATAAAAAGTAATCATGTTGACCAAGCGAAAAAAAAAGCTATACATGAAATTTTGGAAAGCAATTCAATAATTGTTGCTCAGATATCATGGAATCCTGACAAAGACAATATTTTCAAAAACACTGCCGAGTATTTTGAGTTGGCCAAAGCGTATCACAAAAATTTTATGATAAACATTGATTTTTTGGAAAACGATCGGACAGATACAAGAGGTGGGTGGAGATTTGCAAGCTTGGAGACTAGGAGTCTCTTTAAAAAAACCATAATAGAGCTTGTAGAAAGGTACCCCCCAGAATATTTAACCCTAGGGATAGAAGTTAATTACTATGCACTTACCCATCCAAAAGATTATGTAGAATTTGTTAAGATTTACAATGAGCTAAAAGCCTGTTTACATGAAGTTAGGCCCAGTCTTCAGGTTGGACTTTCCTTCCAGCTTGAATTAATGTTTGGGGTACATCGTGATTGGGAAAAAGTAAAAACATTGCAACCACTAGATGCAGTAGTGCAGAATTTAGATTATTTAGGCATATCGACTTATCCCGATATTCTTGAATATGGGTATAGTTACTTGAGGTCACTACATTATTTGGATGAAATTAATCAAAAATACAATCTTCCTTTTGGGCTATTAGAAACTGGAATAAGTTCTGATAATTTCGATGATAACAAAAGATTTATTTACATGAAAAAAATACTTCAGAAGTTTAATAGTTTAAATATGAAGTTTTTAATCTGGGGATCAATTATTGACCCACCTGAAGCAAGTTATGATTTTAGTAATAAATATGGTCTTATGTTTTCGAATGGTACTCCAAAGGCAGAATTTAGCTTGTGGAAGGATGAGTTGACGAAAATACAAAGGTAAGTATATGGAAATATGTATATTAATACCAGCTAAAAATGAAGGGCAAACACTACCTGATACAATAGTTAGCATTCAAAAGAACCTAGTGCCTTTTATATCCAGTAACATTCTAGTTGTTAATGATTATTCTCAAGACAACACTGTATCTGTATTGAAGAAGCTTTCCGAGAAATACAAAAACGTATCTTTCATTAACAATGAGTTGGCCCCCGGTGTTGGTAATGCTATTCGTTTTGGTTTAATGAAATGGAAAGGAGATATTGTGGCTATATGCATGGCAGATAATTGTGATTCACCAGAAGACATAAAAAAAGCTTTTTATAAAATACAATCTGGTGCATATGATTGTGTGTTTGGTTCTCGATTTATCGATGGAGCTAAAGTGATAGAATATCCATTAATAAAACTAGTTTTAAACAGGATCTTTAATTATATGGTTAGATATTTGTTCTCATTTAGACATAATGATTTTACAAATTTATTTAAAGTGTTTCACAGAAAGGTAATCAATAATATTATGCCTTTGGAGTCAACAGGATTCAGCATAGGTCTTGAAATGAGTTTAAAGACGTTCAAAAAGGCGCATAATATTGCAATAATACCTCTTTCGTGGAGAAAAAGAACTAAAGGTGTTTCTAAATTTAGTATTATTGAGCAATATAAATCATTTTTTCTTATATTAAAAACGAACTTATTAAATGAAAAATAAAAAATGGATAATACTTGGTGTTATTTTAGTTATGTATGCAGCATTGGCCTTAACTTATTGCAGTAAGCAAGGATATTGGCACGATGAAATGCATACATTTACCAATATCAAAGGAATAAGCGCATATAATTTCAAAGGGAGCTTTTTATGTGAAGTAGACAAGGGGGTAAATGCATATGTCTATAAAGAAAAATTAGGCAAGAGTTCCTTCATTGACGGGTTTTATACTGCAATATTGCATGAAGGGCATCCACCTATCTATTACATTACTTTAAAAATATGGGCTATTTGCTTTGGTTATTCAGAATTATCTCTCAGGGGATTTTCTGTCTTTTGTGGAGTGCTTTCTTTTATTGTTTTTTTTAAAATATTATTGTTGTATTGCAAAAATAGTTATACAAGGTGGCTAACAGTATCACTTATGATATTCAACCCATTCCTATTTTACTACTTTTCAGAGGCTAGAATGTATGCATTAGCTTTTCTTCTATCTAATGTTTGTTTTTATTTCTACCTTCGGTATATTAAGCAAGAAGAACATAAAAATTTGAATTTCATTCTTTTCTGTATTTCTTCTGCGGCTCTTTTTTACACACATTATTATGGAATTTTCTTTTACATTACATTACTTTTCTGGATGTATGCCAAGAATGGGTTTTCTCACAATTTTCTACGTTACTTTATACCTTTTATTCTTTTTGCTCCATGGATATTCATGGTTCATGCTCAGTTAGCTTTTCGTGAAGTTCATTGGACAGATGGGGCAGTATCTCTTTTAAGATCGATTGAAGGGTATGGTCAAGGAATAATAAAACTTCTAATTTCTCCAATGTCAGCATCTAGCGGATATGAGGTTATATTAGTAAATGTTTTAATCATAGTGCCTTTTATTTTTCTATGCATAAGAAGAAAGTGGAAAAAATTATTAATCTTTTTAAGCATTATTATTGTATATTTTTCACAAATTTACATATTCGACCATTTATTGGATCATCATACTATTCTTGTTCCAAGATATTATATATTTATTCTTATAATTCTGTACTGGATTATTGCTAAATCATTTTCCAGTATTCCTAAAATATTAAGTACGGTGGTAGTTGTGTTTTATTGTATTGTTTCATTAGGAGTAATTGAGGATATCTTTTTCTTGAGACGTGCACCTAAACAAATGTATAGGGAAGTGGCAAGTTATATTGATTTACAGTTTTCCCCTGACAAAACGTTAATAATTGCTGAGCCAAAAGGACCTATTATTTGGGGATTATCATACTATCTCACGAAAAACTTTATAATAATAGCCGCTGAAGATTTTGATAATACTATGGCTTTGAAGCCTCTCTATGTTAATGAGGACCTTGGTGTTTATTATAAAAGCAGAATAAATAAAAAACACAAAAAGGATTTAGAACATGTTCCTTTCGTCGGCATGTCTATACGCAATTAAAATGATACCACCGTGTTCATTGATTTTATATGCATAATAAATTATATGATTTGCAATAAGGTTTGGTAATTATGTAGATTTGACTGAGCATAGTCTTTAATTTCCTGTTGTTTTAACACTTAACGAGTATCAAAAAGATAAATCTTATACAACGAAGTAAAAATTGTAAGATAATTAGGTTCTAAAATAATGAAAAAAATATTAATAATATTGGTTTTTGGATTGTTGCTAAGTGGTCTTTTCTCATCGGGGCAAATAGAAAATCCTGATACACATTTACGTTTGACTCAAACAAGGCTTCTTTTAGAGAAACATGATTTTTCATTGCCTGGCGATATAGGTGTAACTGCACATGCCAATATAACAATGAACGATTATGGGAAAAGATACATGGTTTATAATCCTGGGCAGACAGTTTTTTTTATTCCTATGTATTATTTTATCAATATTATATTTGAAAATAGTGCAGAGATTTATTACAAAGCTGCTTTTTTAGTTTCATTTGTTAATTATTTCATACAAGTGCTGTGCGTTTATTTGTTATTCAAACTTGCATTAGCTATTGGAGCACAACGTAAAAGGGCCATTATAATGGCCCTTTTTTTTGGGGTAGCATCATATTCTTTTTCTTTTGCCCAAAGCACTTATGAGCATCATTTTGAAATGTTATTTATTTTGTTGAGCTACTATATTGTTATTAGCCATAAACCGCTGAAACATTATGGGTTATATGCCGGTATAGCACTTTCGGCAGGTATCTTATTTCGTAATACGGCATTCATTGCACTTCCAGGATTATTACTGTTGCTAAATAATAGAAAAGATATTTTTAAAATGTTGCTTGGGGTTAGTCTCGGGGTAATTGTGGTTATGTTGTATAATCATCACCGATTCACTAATCCTTTTGAATTTGGATATACTATGGCATGGGTATTGGCTCATGGTGAGAATATCCGATCTTTCTGGTCTATACAGCGAATACCAGAAAATTTTATTGGGTTACTTTTCTCACCGGGAAAGGGATTGTTTGTATACTCTCCTACATTGATAATCTCATGTATAGGTTTTAGAAAATTTTATTATCACCACAAGAAACTCACTATTTCTTTAGCCATCTTATCTGTGTGTTACTTATTATTGATTTCAGCGAATTTTGATTGGCATGGAAGCATTTGGGCTTTTGGGCCAAGGTATATTTTGCCAATAGTTCCTTTGCTGTATTTACCGATAATAGAGTTGAGAATCAGAAAATTATTTTATTTATGCATTATTATAGGATTTATATCTCAACTACTATTAATTTCTGTCAACTACAAGAGAAATCTTTTGGAAAATTACGTGAAGACAAGGTATGTTGATGATAAAGAATATATTTATAATTTTAACAATATCCCGTATCTAGTACAGGGAAAACAGCTGATTAAAATACTACCTAAAAATCTATCGAAGGAATTAGAAAACTATCAACCGGATTCGTTTTGGAGGCAAGAGATTAGAACAGGGACTAACGAGCAAGTTTTAGACAATTCAATCGAAAAAAATTCTATAAATTTCTGGTGGGTAAGAATATTCCACTGGAATCAAACTTAAATGTTAAAGGTATTTACTATTGTTCTTTTGATTACAACACTTGCAAGAATAGTTATTATTATAAGGTATGTCTAACCCAAAGATTTCAAGATTTATTGTCTTATTGCTTTGTTTAGGGATTTGCTTTAGGGTTATTCTTTTTTTAGTTAATCCTCCAAACAACTCTTATGATGACCACATGGAGGTAATACAACTATATTCTGAGGATTTTGAAAGACCTTTACCCTTTGAATGTTGGCAAGCTTATCAACCCCCAGCATATTATTATATCGGCGCCATCTTCCTTAAATGCGCTGATTTTCTAGGGTTAAAGGGGGCGTGCAAATGGAAAATCGTGCAATCAATAAATTGTATACTTTCGTTGTTGGTATTAGTTCTATTTAGTAAAATCCTAACGAAAATTGGAGTTAATAATGGATTAAAAATTCTTTACTTGTCATTTCTTGCCTTTCTGCCACGAGATATTTTTACTTCTTTGATGGTTGGTAATGATTATTTGCTGATATTTTCTTCTGTAGCTGTACTGTTCTATTTTGTTAAATTATTAAAAACAAAACCTGAAATATCCAAACGATTAACCTTGTTGAATTTTTTAGGTCTTTCTTTTTTTGCCTTATTAGGAAGTTTTACAAAACAGCATGGGCTACTGTTATTAATATTACCAATTTCTATAACAATTTCACATTTGTATATTAATAGGCGTTTTGTGCTTACAACTCTTATGCCAATATTGATTGTTGTTTTAGTTTTTGCTTCATCGGATGAGTTATGGAAATATAAGCAGACCGGACACTTCCTTGTAAGCAATCAAGATTATTATGACTACGCTGAAAATCAATTTCCGGGGTCATTGAATGGTGTGAGGTTTTTTTCGTTTGAGCTCAATAAACTTTTAGAAAATCCTTTTATATCCAGAGAAACTTCAGCCTCTCTGCCTACTGAAATCTTTGCGCGCATTTTTTTTGACTATGAATGGAGATTCTTAGATCCAAATAGATATTTCACGTATTATGTTGGAAGATTAGGGTATTTATTAGGAATAATTTGGTTGCTGTATTTTAGCATATCAACTTATTTCTGGGTGAAAAACAATTATACTCAACACCTCAAAAGCAAAGGTGACTTGATTAATTACATATCCCTCTTTCTTGTAGGTATATTATTTACGCTAGTTCCAGTTGTTCAAACTATAAGGTATCCTTATTTCTCGAGTATGAAGGCTATGTTTATAGTTCCAGGAATAATTATTTTAGGAGCTTTGCATGCAACTATTTGCAAAAACATCAAAGCTGTTCCTAATGTATTTTGTTTAATTACAATAATGAATTTCCTGTATGGTGTAATTCTTTTAGTTGCAATATGTTTATCAATGGGAGGAACGTTGGATTATTTACATGGGCCATTATGGCCTTATCCAACTAATTAAATTAATGTAGTCAAGGATTTTTCGTTATCTCTTATCCACAAATAGATATCATTTAATATGCGCTCAGCATTTCTTTCTGGTTTCCAATTTAAGATACTAGAAATTCTTTGGTTGTTTGATTTGTAGATAATTAAATCTGCGGGTCTGGCTGTTGGTTCAGACTTAATAGTAATTCTGTTACCTGTAATGCTTTCGCACAGTTGTGTTGTCTCAAACAATGAAAGGTTAATTTCACCACCGCCAACATTGTAAATGCTACCATTTAAATTATCTATATTTCTAATTTGCAAATCTAATAAGACAAAAAGGTCGTCTATGTGTAAAAGATCTCTTACCTGCTTGCCCTTGCCCCCAAAACCAATGTATTTTAGTTGTTTTCTAAAGTAATGAGCTAGCATCCAAAATGTAAATACTCCCTGATCAGCCTTGCCAAATTGCCATGGACCTGCAATAGCTCCACATCTATTAATAACCCCTTTCATCCCATACATACTTATACATTCTTGTAATATCACCTCTGAACAGAGTTTGGTAGCTCCATACATGGATTTTGAGCCACGGTTGATAAAATCTTCATCTATTCCATACTTTGACCAACCAGCAATTTTTATGTCCTGTACTTCTGCCCACTCAAATCTTGTATCTGCTTCAATCGTCTTAATATTATTGATAACATTATATGGGTACACTCTGCTTGTAGAAAGGAATATAACATCCGCATTGTTCTTTCTCGCCAGTTCAAAGCAGTTTATAGTTCCTACAAGGTTTGTGCTAATAATAGATGCCGGACTTTCACCATAACCGGAAAGCACAGACGGTTCAGCAGAGCACTCGAGTAACAAGTCTACTTTGTCTTCTAATTCAAGAACCTCCTGGTTTCTAGTATCACAATGAATAAACTCTATTCTACTTTCCTTCAAGCGATTTATGTTGAGTTCGGAACCGCGTCTTTTGAGGTTATCAAGAACAATAACTCTTAATTCTGAGTATTTCTGTTTAAATGATACGGCCAAATTACTACCAATAAAACCAGCACCACCAGTGATCAACATTGTTTCGTATTGCATTTTATTTAATAGGATACAAATTTGCACAGATAAATACTGAGGCTTATTATAAAGAGGTTAAGTGTCTTATTCAAGTTTGAATTGATCCCCACCCCATCATCTGATGAAGTATATTTCTGTGTGGTATGAAATCTTGTAGACAAGTAGAAATACTAAGGATTGTAATACTCAGGTAATTACTGAAATCAAGGGGAATTTAAACATCAGAATACACAGAAATATTACTGGTGATAGATGTGGTTTGGGGTGGGGTAGTTACAGCCTACTACTCTTGTAACTGTGGTTGTTTGCTGAGCGTGTAAGGATGATGATAGGAAAGACAGTAGAAATATAATTGACAAGTTTTAAAGGCTTTTTCCATAGGTAAATCAGGTTTATTCTTCTATAAGTGCTTGAGCTGCCCATCTTGTCTCACCGCTTCTTAAATAATTATCTGATGTTTCAGGGCCTCCCAAAAGAAATTCTCCACTAAGGTCGTTTTCATATAAAGCCCATATGCCTGACCCAAGGTAAGTATAATTTTGGTCTTTTTCATAAGGATGAACCAAAAACTTTCTTTTTTGTAAATCTTTTGTGTCAATTCTTATAAGCCAATCCTTCTTTCCTGGCTCTATTCCTATTCGAGGATATACAAACGCTGATATATCATTTCTATTAATTAACCACTCGAACCATTCGTTTAACATATATAGTCGATAAGGACTAACATTTGTTGTTATCCACCAATCACCAATGTACCTATCGGTAACAACTCCATATGCAGCAAAAATGGGTACTCCATTATAAAGTATTGTGTGAGTCGAATTACTTGATACCAACATTCGTCTAGGTTGATTTTCTGGCTTGAAAAATTCGCCGAATATACTGCTTGTTTCATCATCAACGCATATCTCATTGAAACCTATATCACGCATTCTTTCGTCTATATCAATAATTACTATACCCCATAATGACTTGAATATTTTACTATCTAGATTCAATACTTTATCCCATGATGTTATCCAAATTGATTTATTTAGAACCTGATTCTTTGGTTCACTACCAATATATTGAGGGTACAATCCAGACCGTGCAATATGTGAATAAGCAGAACTGAATTTGCCTTCATTGGGAATATGCTTGGGAGCTGGTTCAACAAATAAATCTTTATCCCCGTATATATCAATTCTTTTGTCTTTTATATAAAATTTTTCTGGATCAGAATCCCACATATAATATGAACCTGAACATATTATTAACCCTAAAGCACAATAGGCAACGGCATTGATCCGCAAATACTTGCCAGATAAAATCGTAATAAGAAATAATATTAATAACCATGAGCCATATGGAGAAAGAATACCAAGGATTTCACCTCCTTCTATCAAGATCCCTAGGAATCTCAGGATATCAGGCTGGAATACGCAAAAGTTTGCAAACATTGTACTATCGCACCAAATTACAATTTCTCCCTTTCCATATTTAGCAATCCCGCCAACTGGCCAATTCCCAACTAGATCATCTGCTGTCCAATTAAGCTCGCCAAAGAAATTAGACCTTGTATAATCAGCCATTTCTGAGATCCAATTTGTCGACCACCCCCATACATACCCTCGCCTGGCAAAGGTCAAAGAGCACGAAGTCTTTGGCCTGACAGAATACATAGGTGTATTTAATAATCGAACTTTCGCATTGTAATCCCTTGTATTAAAAAGAGCATTGTATTCCACATTAATGCCAGTTCCTTTTAATAATGAATTTAAAACTCTACCATGTCCGTATATATCAGTATGATCAGCTATAATTACCAGACGCCCACCATTAGTAACAAATTCTTTTAGAGCCTGTTCCTCTTGGACTTCTAAGGGTATCGTTGGAGTAATAATAATTGCAGCATCGAGAGTTGGAAGCACACTTGTCAGTTTGTTTCTTGAATCTATAGAAACTAGTGAATACTTGTTTCCTATCACTTCTTTCATCAAAGAGTATGAATAACCACCTTTAAGGGTAATATTATTTACTGTATAACGAGACTTAGTGCTTGCCCATTGGCTAAAGCACTCAATTATCCCTACTCTCGATATGGGCTTATTGATTATATAATTTGAGAATGCAAATGTAATTATAAGACAAAGCAAGAAAATATAATTCGTGGGTCGAGTGATATAATAATTATCCACTCCCCAAGAATAATGAGATCCTACATACACAAATATTATTGCTACCAGAAGAAAATAGAACAGTAGCAACACCTTCTCATATACTAATACATCTTTAAATAAGAAAGCACCTGTGAAACAAATTAAGGCCAAGCATAGTAATAGCGAAGGTTTCCCTTTTTCTTGAATAAGACTATTTCCTCCAACAAAACCGATAAAACAAATCATAGACGATGTGGAAATAATATAGATGTACTTGTTATCAAAATATGGCGTGATAGACGTTAAACATACATTCGGTACAAACGTCATAACCGCAATAAACAATGAAGAAAAGATAAAGATGTTAGAAAAATATCTATTCCAAAAATTAAGAATAAGCAAAACCGCAAGAAA
>Ga0187827_10009158_pt1 | contig 10548 bp, 10 predicted proteins | sample ETNtaG_39_FD_167969 | JGI IMG/M metagenome (GOLD analysis project Ga0187827, IMG submission 167969) | Marine microbial and viral communities from oxygen minimum zone, Eastern Pacific Ocean - ETNP2014_SV_150_PacBio MetaG (Illumina Assembly) | ecosystem: Environmental > Aquatic > Marine > Hypoxic... | reverse complement strand
ACAAGAAAATAGGACCTGGTTATCCGTGTATGATTATTGCTGAAGCTGGAGTGAATCATAACGGTAGGTTGGATATGGCTTGTCAGCTAATAGACGTGGCTGTAGAGGCAGGTGCTGACGCGGTCAAATTTCAAACCTTTCGAGCCGAGCGACTCTTGATTTCTGGTGCACCTAAGGCCGACTATCAGATAAAAGCTACTAGCCGCAACGAGTCGCAGTATGAAATGCTTGAGTCTTTAGAACTCTCTCCTGAGATTCACCAAGAATTGATGTCCTACTGTTTGCATAAAGACATTCTTTTTATGTCATCTCCTTTTGACAAGGAGAGTGCTGACCTTTTGAAAAAATTGAATGTGGCGGCATACAAAATTCCGTCTGGCGAGATTACTAATTTGAGTTTACTTAATCATGTGGCACGCAAAGGATTGCCTATGATCATTTCAACTGGTATGGCATCTCTTACTGAAGTTAAAGAGGCTGTAAAGGTTGTTAAAGCATGTGGAAATGAAGAAATTTTACTATTACACTGTGTAAGCAATTACCCCACTAATCCTGTTGATGCTAACTTGCTTGCTATTAAGACAATGACACAAGAACTTAGTGTGCCTGTTGGATACTCTGACCATACTATGGGAAGTGAAGTGTCTTTAGCGGCTGTTGCTCTAGGTGCTTGTGTAATTGAAAAGCACTTTACTCTTGATCGCAGCCAACATGGTCCTGACCATCACATATCACTAGAACCAGATGAATTAGCAGGATTGGTGCGAAGCATACGTGTGGTTGAGTCAGCTTTGGGACATGGCCGCAAAGAACCAGCGCTGGTAGAAGAAGAAGTGGCTGCTGTTGCTCGTAGGAGTCTGGTTGCTGCAAAAGAGATCTCGGCAGGCAGTGCTGTGACGGAAGATATGATTTCTTTCAGGAGGCCAGGTACTGGACTACCTCCCTCGATGTGTAATAATCTTATTGGGAAAATTGTGCGCCAAGATGTAAAGATTGGTACATTGTTTACCTTGGAGATGTTTAAATGAGAACGATTGGTGTTGTTACAGTGGGTCGCTCTGATTATGGTATATATCTGCCTATTTTGCGACGAATTAAGTCAAGTAATGACTTGCGGCTGCATCTTATTGTTTCAGGCATGCATCTATCACCGGAATTTGGAAGAACTATCGCCGAGATTGAAAATGATGGGTTTAATATTATGGATCGGGTAGAAATGTTGTTGTCATCGGATAGTCCAGAAGGGATTGCCAAATCAATTGGATTAGGTACCATCGGATTTTCTCAGTTATATGCTCGTATTGATTTAGACGTTCTTCTGGTTTTAGGGGATCGGTTTGAAATGTATGCGGCTGTTTTGGCGGCGCTACCCTTCAAGTTACCCGTAGCACATGTGCACGGCGGAGAAATCACTTATGGTGCTATTGATGATGCGTTACGTCATTCTATAACTAAACTGAGTCATTTGCATTTTGTTGCTACTCAAGAATATGCTCAGCGTGTTGAGCAATTAGGAGAGGAAAAATGGCGCATTATGATCTCTGGTGCTCCTAGTTTGGATAATCAGCATTCGATGAACTTACTGACCCGTGACGAGTTGTCAAATAAGTACGGATTTAGTGTGGATATCCCATTGTTGTTAGTGACGTTTCACCCAGTGACATTGGAGTACGAACAAACTAAGTGGCATATAGAGGAACTTTTAGCTGCTTTAGATGATGCTGAAATGTCTGTGGTGTTTACTATGCCCAATGCAGATACTAATGGTCGCATCATTCGACGTCTTATTGACGATTATGTGCAGGATAATGCGGCTGCGTATGTCGTGGACAATTTGGGTACTAGAGACTATTTTAGTTTCATGAATATAGCTGTGGCTATGGTGGGTAATTCATCAAGCGGAATTATTGAGTCTCCTTCATTTAAACTGCCAGTTGTAAATATTGGCACACGTCAGCATGGTAGGGTCAAGTGCGCGAATATTATTGATGTAGACTACAATCGCCATGATATTATTGCTGGTATCAGTAAGGCAGTCGATAGTGGATTTATATCTGGTTTAGATCAGCTGGTAAATCCTTATAATAGAGGCGGTGCTTCCGAAATTATTGTTGATAGATTGCAATCAGTGTCTATAGATGAGAAATTAGTAATGAAGCGTTTCGTTGACATTTGTCATGCTACTTAGATGAGACGAGGAGTATGATGGGACACATCTGTGTTGTTCTAGGAGGTGGAGGACATGCAAGAATCCTGATTGATGCCTTGCAAAGCTGTGGAGGTATCAAGTTGTATGGAGTATTAGATATTAATAGTACTCTTTGGGGGGAATCATTGTTAGGGGTTCCAATCTTGGGTGGCGATAATTTGTTGCCTGAACTGATAGAAGACGGAGTCAATTGCTTTGTAGTTGGTCTTGGTAGTATTGGTGATAATGCTCCTCGTAAAAGTTTGTTTGATCTGGGAAGCACATCTAAATTATATCCTTTCACTGTCATACACTCATCTGCTATATATTCTCGATGGTCATCTATAGGTCCGGGAGTCCAATTGTTATCCGGTAGCATTGTGAATGCAGGAGTTAAATTAGGCACAAATGTTATTATTAATAGTGGAGCTATTGTGGAACATGACTGCGTTATTGGCGATCATGTGCATGTGGCAACAGGCGCAAGACTTGCAAGCACAGTTACTGTTGGTGAAGGGGCGCACATTGGGGTGGGAGCTACAGTAAAGCAAAGTGTTAGCATTGGTGAATATGCTATAGTGGGAGCTGGTGCTGTAGTGGTAAAAGACGTCTTGCCTAATTCTGTAGTGGCAGGTGTGCCTGCTCGACCTATGCAATCAAGTAGAGGATAAGGTCGTGAAAATCTGTGTACCTAGTTTGTGTGCAAAACATGATTTATCCTAATTATATTATTTCCAATATGCTGGCTAATTTAGCCATAACTGCATTTGATTCTTTGAAGAGATTTGTTGTTTTTACAATCTTACCTAGAGTTTAACAAAGACCTAATAAAGTGATTTCCAACATTAACGATAGTAACATGACATCTACTATATCACGAGAGTTTGGTTTGGATACAATGTGTCTCGTTATAGATGGCATAGCCTGGTCAGGTAAAGGGTTGATTGGCCCGATTTTGGGTAGTTTTGAACGCGTGGAAATTATGAGGGAAGGAGGATTTACTCAATTGTTTAGCATTCTATATGATTTAGGGAAAATAACGCGTGATGCAGCAGTTGTGCTTATGAAAACAGAGGCTGATAGTTTACTTATTGACAGTCTGATTGGTCGTAATACAAATTTTCGTGTCAAAGATTCATCTAGTGTTTGGCACAATCCAAATCCATGGCAGTATTTTAGGCGAGTCATGTTGGAAGATAAGATTCCATTGCTTGAGCGTATAGAAAATGATCGACCAATTTTTCAGTACCAGACTCATGGTCAATTGGCCAACTTTGAACTCTATTATGAAGCATTTGGCAAGCGCTTGCGAATGGTTGAGATGATTAGACATCCGGTCGATGTGATTGGTAAGTGGGTGCGTAGTGGTTATGGTGAATTGTTTGGAGTGAATCCGTTACAGATGACTCTATGTGTGCGCTACCATGAACAGGATGTGCCTCATTTAGCTTTAGGTTGGGAAGATATTTATCTGTCTGCGAGTCCGGTGGAAAGAGCGATAAGAATGATTGAGTCCCAGTGGAATCAGAGCTACAATACATACAAATCTATTCCTGCAATGATGAAAGAACAAATACTCATTATTCCATTTGAAAACTTTGCGCAACATCCAAAACCTTATTTATCTTCACTGAAACAGTTTATAAAAAGCTATATGACTCGTCACACTAGCCGTGTGTTGAGACGAGCAAACTGTCCTCGCATATTACATGGGCGTCAATCTCTGGATGCGAGGGAAAGTAGGAAGAAGTCGTTTGAACAGCAAGTATCTAAAGAAGCAAGGTGCATCCTCAATCGTCTTATAGATGAATATGAGACAGTATCGCAAAATTTTGTCCTCTAAGATCTTTACCTTATATTATTAAGGTGTGATTTAGCAATGGCAACAAAAGCTATTATTATTGGGGCTGGTCGCGGCATTCGTATGATGCCCGAAACTGAAAGTTATCCTAAATGTATGATAGATGGATTGGGGGGGCGGCGTGTCTTGGATTGGATATTGGATTCTTTCATAAGTGTCAGAGTTGACGACATTGCATTTGTCGGGGGGTATCACATAGAGAAAGTGATTGCATCCTACCCGCAGCTGCGCTATTACCATAATGATAAGTGGGACAGCAACAATATTCTCGAGTCGCTCTTCTATGCAGAGCCAGAGATGGACTCTGAATTTGTTGTGTCTTATTCAGATATCATTTGTCGACGCAGTGTTCTGAAGCGCCTCATGGACAGTAAAGCTGATGTTGCGCTTGTAGTGGATCGCAGTTGGCGGCAGCGTTATGTTGGACGTACTGCTCACCCTATAACCCAGGCCGAGAAAGTTGCTGTGCTGGATGGGAAGGTGGTAGAGGCGGGAAAACATTTGTCGCTCGAAAAAACCTATGGTGAGTTCATTGGCTTGGCAAAATTTAGCGAGCTCGGGGCACATCAGATGCGAAGACATTATCTTGATGTTCGGAATTCTTACCTTGAGTGTCCTTTTCACCAAGCGCCAAACATTCGCGAAGCCTACCTGACCGATATGTTTGAAGAACTTGTTGAACTTGGTGTACGGATAGAGACGGTTGACATCTGGGGCGAGTGGGTGGAATTGGACACGCCTCAGGATCTTGAACGGGCTCGGAGCGATAAAATTATAACCTAGGAAATGTTGATGAAGGAATTGTCCGGCATGTTAGTCGAATGCGATCATTTGCAGGGCTTTGGTGCTGTGAGGAATCATATACGATTTCCTTGTTCAGTAAGGCACAGACATCTTGTAGTTACCTAAAGTTGATCCGGTGTGTATTTGCATGGATACTTGCTATACTACCCCCTAGTATGTATAATAGTGCATTGTAGTAGTGTATGCGGCAGCAGGTTTTCGTCGGCATCTTTGTGTAGTCCGACATCACGTGCTTGCCTTGTGAGTGTGATATGAAACCTAAAACTCTGTTTCCTGGAACGATTTGGATTACTGGACCCTCAATGTCGGGCAAAACAACTTTGGGGCGCCATCTACAAGATGCTCTCGAATCCCGAGGAATATATAATGTTGAGCTGCTTGATGGACCAGATGTACGTAATAATCTGGAGGGTGATCATGGCTATTCGGCCAAGGAGCGAAGTGTTGTTGTATTTGAGATCGCTAAATTAGCCCTTGAGTGTAACAATCGTGGAAATGTTGCCATAGTATGTACAATATCTCATGTGAAAGAAGTCCGAATAGCGGTTCGAGCCAGACTTGACCGTTTCTTTGAAGTGTATCTAAAATGCCCATTGGATGTTTGTCTAAGTAGAGACTATCTGGGGAATTATCAGAAAGCGTACGAAGGTGATTACGAAAATTTTGTTGACGTTACTGAACCGTATCAGGTTTCAGAGCACCCGGACCTATTATTGGATACTGCCAATAATTCTGTTGAAGAATGCACGGACATACTTCTGTCCAACACTCTCGCCTTCCTAGAGTCAAGGCATTTGTCTGGGACTAAATCCAAGCTGCAACAACGACTCCGGCGCATCGAGGGACAAGTGAGAGGTGTGCAGGAGATGCTCAATGACGGACGGGAATGCCGTGACATTGTGCAGCAACTGGTAGCAATTCGTTCAGCTGCACATAGTACTGCTTTGGCGCTTGTTGATGCCTATGCTTTAGATAGTCTTCAAGAGGTTGATCCTAGCATTGCGGCAGTATGCTCAAGCACATTGAGAGACGTGCTTGATTTAACGAAGAAGCTCTAACAGACTCGACATGTTTCGGCCTCGAGAATCGTTGTACACGCAGATTAACATCCTGGAATCCGACTTATGAGAATGTTTGGTGTATATGACGTCATTTAGGAATTAGAAAATCAATAAAATTACTACAAAGGATTATTAATGAACATTAGAAAAACTTTGATTGTATTGACTGTAACCGTTTTATTGCTAGCTGGGTGTGGACCAAGGAAGTCAGACGACAGTGTTCAAGTTCTACGGTTCAGCTTGATTCCTGCTGACGATGCGGATGAGATGATGCGTGCTTATGAACCGGTGAAGGAGTATCTGGCAGCAAAGCTTGGTATTCCTGTCGAATTGACTGTGACGACGGACTATACCGCTGCAATAGAAGCTATGCGCTCTGGACACACCGAAATGGGCTGGTTCGGCCCTTTCTCCTATGTGCTCGCAGCTAAGGAGGCCGGAGCTGAGGCGGTCGCTGTTGGCGTCCGGCGTGACAGCGGTCTGTCTACTTATCGGAGCGTTATTGTTACGGGAGCTAATAGTGGCATCAGTGAACTCGAAGACCTTAAAGGGCGCACGTTCGCTTTTGTGGATCCAGCGTCTACGTCAGGTAATTTAATGCCTCGGAAGATGATGATCGAAAACGGTATTGACCCGGATGTGGACTTGAGCACTGTTATGTACTCCGGTTCTCATAATGCTGGACTTCTGGCCGTAGCTAATGGATCAGTGGATGCCTGCGCGACTAGCGATAATTCATATAATCGGATGGTTGAAGCTGGGGAGATTGATTCGAACGTTAGCGTGATAATACACGAGTCTGATCCGATCCCTGGATCACCTATTGCTGTCCGCGGAGACCTGCCTGATGCTCTGAAAAAACAGATTCAGGAAGCGCTTGTTGCTATGGATGAACAGACGATCACTAAAGTCGATGGCTGGGGTAACATTGCTCGATATGAAGCCGTTGGTGACAGTACTTACGACATTATTCGTAAGACAGCCGAGATTCTGCAAATGGACCTCTCGCAGTAATCGAGAAGCATGTGGAACGGATAGACTACAGAGTGCAGTGGAAGCATAGAAACATTTGACAATGGACGCAATACATATCCGCAACTTGAGCCATCAATACGATGGTAGAGTGGATCGGGCTCTCAAGAACATCAACCTAGACATCCGGGCATCGGCAGTCACTATCTTGCTGGGTGCTAGTGGGTCAGGGAAATCCACCTTTCTGCGCAGCATCAACCGCCTAATTGAACCTGAAGAAGGGCAGATCGTAATCAACAATCAAGATATACTGGCATGCGGTACGCACGAGGTGGAGGAAATCCGCCAAAGTATCGGGATGATCTTTCAGCAGTTCAATCTGGTTGAGCGAGATACTGTTCTTAAAAATGTGTTGAACGGTCGTTTGAGCTACGTACGTACTTTGCCTGGCATCTTCAGCCGTTTTTCCAGTGAGGATTACGATATCGCATATGATTGTCTGCGCCGAGTGAGCCTAATTGAGTATGCCCACTATCGGTCCGGCAGTTTGAGCGGCGGTCAGAAGCAGCGTGTAGCTATTGCGCGGGCTCTGGCTCAGTGCCCCCGTATTATCTTGGCCGATGAACCAGTATCTAGTCTAGATCCGAAGCTGATGCGGGAGACTATGGATCTGCTGCAAACCATCTGCCAGGAAGAAAATATCACATTGGTGGCCAGCCTACATTTCCTTGAGTTAGCCCGTTTGTATGCTACCCACATGGTTGGTATGCGGGACGGCGAGATTGTTTTTGACGACGTTCCCGATGAACTGACGGATGGAGAGCTGATCAAGATCTACGGTGAGACCCGGGACTGGCACCTCTACGGCAAACTTGGCTATTGAGGGAGCATTGATGGACGTTACTAAGCCTCTATTGCATCAATCATCGTCAGATAGCCGCCTTATGCGTCGACTTTTGACTAGTCTGGTCGTTGTCACTATTTACTGGTGGGCTGTTCAGGGTACCAATACCAGCCTAACTCATATCTTGGAGGGTATCCCTTTCATGGCGGGTTACATCAAACGCATGTTCCCGCCGGATCTCAGTATCATTAATAGGCTGCTGGTTGGGGCTGCGGAGACAATTCAAATCGCCATTATGGGCACAACGCTGGGTGCGCTAGTAGCACTACCGCTGTCCTTCTTGGCCGCCCGAAACGTGATGTCGGTTCGTGTTGTTTACCAAGCTACTCGCAGCTTGTTCGATGTTTGTCGGGCGGTAAACGAGATTGTGTGGGCACTGCTTTTCGTTGCCATGGTAGGGTTGGGGCCCTTTCCAGGTGTCTTAGCTCTAGCGGTGCATCTGGTTGGTGCTCTTGGGCGTTACTTCTCAGAGGCTATCGAGACGGCAAATCCCGAGGTGATTAAGGCAATTGTAGCGACCGGTGCTAGCCGGACACTGGTTGTGGTTCACGGGATTTTGTCTGAAATAAAGCCCTTGATCGTCGGCTACGTCCTTTACTATTTCGAACATAGCGTCCGCGCGGCTACAATTTTGGGTCTGGTTGGAGCTGGCGGTATAGGTTTTGAACTTATTACCAGCATCCGGCTATTCAAGAGTCAAGAGGTGCTGACAACTCTCATAGTGATGATGCTTATGGTTGTTGCTGTTGATAGAATTAGTGCCCATGTACGCAACCGGATTGTTCAAGTGGAAGCGATTGAATGAGAGCCGTAATTGTCGCTACGGGTCAGGCGCCCCGGCTTTTGCCTCTCAGCAAAGATACACCGGCCTGTATGCTTGAGGTTGGTGGCACATCTATCTTGGCCCGTCAGGTTGAGTGCTTACGATCAGCTGGGGTGGATGATATTATGATTGTGGTTGGTCCCCACCATGAGCAGGTAGAGGGATTTGCTAGAGGCCAGCGTATTGAAGTATGTTACAACCCGTTCTACCTTTATTCCCATGTTGCACTCTCGTTGTGGATGATCAAGCGCGACTTGGTAGAGCCGTTTCTATTCCTATACAGTGACATACTCGTTGGACAAGGTGTTATCGAGGGGTTACTTGAGCAAAAAGGGGAAGTTTGTCTGGCAGTTAAGCAGGGAAGTATGGACGAGGAAGCGGAGAAGACGGTGGTGGAAAATGGTTTGGTTCGCCAGATTGGTAAGGAGTCCGTGCATGCCTACCAAGCCTATGGTGAGTTCATTGGTGTCGCTCGTTTCGGCGAAGCTGGTCTTCCCGTCCTTCATGGTGCCCTCGACCGGCTGGCACGGGAGAATCTAGAAGCCAGTTTCACACACCTGACCCGAGTCCTGATTGAGCGTGGCACACAGGTCTCGGCTTATGAGATAGGGGATGTGCCATGGATTGACATTGATTTTCCGGAAGACCTGCGGATGGCAGACCATATATTTGGACGTATTGACCATTGATGTAAATCAGTTGCTAGTATCTCCCAAGTTTTATCTCAGTGTCACATAGCGAGTCTGACGAGTGCGGTTCATCATCACTTACGATGCGTTGTGTCAGGTTTCTTTCTAGGTGTAAGGACTAATAGATTTAGCACCTATAATGCTCACACCAGGACATGCAGATATTCATCTACATACGGCTAATATAGTTGACGTAATTGAAATTCTTAAGACTGAGAGAGAGCAAGTTTGGATCGATTAGCAAATGATCGAAAGCATATTTTCAAGTATTTTATTGTGCTCGGTGAACATACAGCAAATGTTTGCACAACTGTTACTAATTGGCTTGGTAAACTAGGTTAGTTTTTGTGGTATGGTTTGATTACATGTTAAATAGATTACAGCAAGAAGACGTTTCTAAGATCGAAGAGTATTTTGATCTCTCACCAGGAGAGGAACAACCACTCTCTATTTGGGTGTTTGGTCGTCCAGCAGCTGGTAAAACAACTACATCAGAGTTGCTACTGGATTTGATTCGTGGTATGGGTCATCGTGTGGAACTTGTGGATGGTGATGCAGTACGGACCCTTTTTGATGGAAACCTTGGTCACTCTATACGAGATAGGTTGACTGCTTTCCATAGATTAATATTGATAAATAGATTACTCCAAAAACAGGGCATTGTCACTATAACGGCAACTGTTGCAGGATCTCGATATTTTCGTAGTATAGCGCGAACTAATCTGATCAATCCTAGGTTTATTTATCTTGATTGCCCATTTGACGTGGCTGCAGAGCGTGACAAAAAAAACCTTTATAAAAGAGCAATCATAGGCGAGGTAAAGCATTTCTACGGAGTTGATCTTACGTACGAGATACCTTTGGAGTATGAGATGTGGATCGACTCGGCCAGGTTGAATCCTGATGAAATTGTGGGTGAAATCATGGATCATCTTATGAGCACCGGTATACTAGAATGAGATTTAATACTTACATAAACGATTATGACTAATAGATGTTTCTGTATGCTAAAGTGCAGTACTATTTCAACAATAGCATTAGGTATATGGACCAATCCGTTATGAGAGCAGTGACTAGAGTATCTACCTCTGACTCTAGTTTTCTAGGTGCCTTACAGTATTTGAACCAATGGTGGCAAAATGATTGATGATCTTTCTGCATTGTGTGTGTCTGCGGACAGTACTATACGCCAAGTTATTGCTTGTATTGAAAAGAATACTGCGAAGATAGCTCTTGTAGTAGATGA
>Ga0187827_10009156_pt1 | contig 10549 bp, 10 predicted proteins | sample ETNtaG_39_FD_167969 | JGI IMG/M metagenome (GOLD analysis project Ga0187827, IMG submission 167969) | Marine microbial and viral communities from oxygen minimum zone, Eastern Pacific Ocean - ETNP2014_SV_150_PacBio MetaG (Illumina Assembly) | ecosystem: Environmental > Aquatic > Marine > Hypoxic... | reverse complement strand
TTTTCAAGATTTCATAAAGAGTAGTTGTTCCGCTTTTTGACGCACCAATACACATGAAATTAGGTAATCTCATTGAACCCAATAATTTAAATTTCTCCCTATTAATTCTGAAAGTTTTTTTACATCCTCTTTATAAAACTCATTTAGCATTTTTCTATCATCATTATTCATTCTTGAAACTTGAGATGTATTTTCTTTTTGAATCTTTTCTCTAATTTTCTTTCTTATTCCTTTGAAAGGAATCAAGATTTTTACTGCTTTTTTCAATAAACTCTTCTGCATCATAAGTTTTTTCATTTCTTCATTTTCCCATTGCCAACCTCCTACCATATGTCGTTTTTCTGTATTTATTTTTATCCTTTCAACTCCTATAAAATCAAATACTTTTTTCATTTCTACCTCTAAGTTTTTTTTATAATCATCATAGATAATGATATGAACATTTTTTATTTGTTTTAGGAATGCTTCAACTTGCTTGTAATACAAACCTAATTCTTGATATCTAGAAGCGGGTGTCATTTCTTTATTTTCAAAATATCTTTTTTCAGAAATATCCCATGCAGTTTTAAAATCTAAAACATCTTCTTGTATATTAAATCTTTTGACATGCTGGTATCCGGAATATGCCCGTTCTACAGGGTTCCTGAGCATAATAATTATCTTTGTTTTATCTCCTAACAAATGTTTAATCTTATTGATAGAAATTTCATGAAAAAGCAAATACATAACACTAGACTCTCCTCTATATTTATATTTATCAGCTTCCGTAAATAATTCTTTATAATTTATAATATTAGTAATTCCATTTAAGAGTCTTTGCTTCCCTATTTTATTAATTATTAAAAAATGTGGCTCCTTTGGATTACTCATAAATACTTCTGGATGTTGATGTAAATAATTATGTAAAGAAGTCGTGCCACTTTTTGCAGCCCCTACAATTAATAAGTTTGGTAAACTGTTAAACATTATTTACTTTAACTGGATTGTAAATTGTCCAAAAACCAAATTCTCTCTTTGCATAGAAAACCATGGCGAGATTCCAAAAAATAAGACTACACGTGCTCGCTACTGCAGCACCTTCAATTCCACTAATCCCATAATCAGAGAATAGATTGTTCTCAGGAATCAATATTAAATTTAAGCCCAAATTAATTATTGCCCCAACAATTAGAACATTCATATATATCTTCTGCCTACCCGTCATTTGAAGTAGATTTGCTGCTGGGCCTAAGAATGCAGTAATTAATCTTGCAAAACATAACATAAAAAATACTTTCTGCCCTTCTTGAAAATCATTACCAAAAAGTCCTAATATATTTGGTGATAGTAATAATAAAATAAAACAAATTGGTAAGCTTGACCAAACTGTTAATTTTGTAGCTTGGTGTACTACTTTTTCCAACCTATTGAATTCATTATTAGCATAAACTTCAGCAAATTTAGGTGAAGTTATGCTTGTTACTGAAGTAAGTGCAATCCCAATAACCATAGATAGTTTAAACGCAACATCATAAATTCCTACTTCATGAGAATCAATCATCCCCCCTAACATAAGTTTATCAGTCCAAGCCATTACAAACTGCCCAGATTGAGCAAACATTAAAGGTAGAGAAACTATTAATATACTCCTTACATTAAATGATTTACTTAATAATTCCTGTACTTTATTATTCTTTAATCTTCTCTGAATATTAATCTTAAATATTATTTGTGAGGCAACAGCAGCTAAAATAAGCCCTAATAAGAAAGCAAAAATTGGAATTCTGTCATCCAGAGAAAATTGAACAGCAATCAATATAATAATCGTTGAAAAAAACAATCGTGAAATCCAGTTAAAAAATGAGAATGTAGCTATTTTTTTTAATCCTCTTAAACTTTGATAATTTAATATAAAGATAGACATAGGGAAAATAAAAAATGCATTCAATTGAATATATGAAACTTTAGCTCCAATCAATAATGCAATCGGTTCTGCAAAGAAATACATGATTAATGATAAAATAATAGTTGTTAAACCTAGAATTCTTATTACTTGTTTTCTGTACGCTATTATTTGATTCCAATGTTGTTTTATTGAAAATGAAGCAATAAATCGAATAGATGCTATGTCCATCCCAAGTTTAGAAATTAAAGAAAATATTCTTAGAACAATTATTGCAAGCACATAATCTCCTAATCCTTTTGCCCCAAAAAAACGAGCTATAATAAACGTAAAGATAAAGCCTATTATTTGCCCCCCTACTCTCATCAAAAAAGACATGCTTCCTTTATTGAAGATCTCAGAGAAATCTTTATCTTGAAGTGCTTTTAGAAATCTTTTTTTCATAAATTATTTTACCAAAAACCAGGGGTTTAGTAAGTCTTCTTTATTGTAGATTACATCTTTAGATGAATTATATTGCTTCACAGAAAAGCCAGCATATTTAACAATTGCATGTCCAGCTCCAGTATCCCACTCCATTGTAGATGCATATCTTGGATAGGCATCTACTTTCCCTTCAGCGACCATACAAAGTTTTAGTGAGGATCCTACTACCATTACCTCAACATCACCATATTTTTTTCTCTTTTCTTCAAAAAAAGCTTCCGTTTCAATAGACATATGAGAACGAGAACCAGCTATAATATAACTTTCTCTACTGTAATTTGTAGGTAATTTATCTGCATTTTTAATTAATAAGTCAATATCTTCAATTACTGTATTTCTGTTTATTTTATAAGAACCTAGTTCTTCCAATGCAAAATATAATTCCTCTTTTACAGGCACATATATCACTCCCATAATTGGATTCCCATTATGAATTAGGGCAATATTTACGGTAAACTCCCCATTTCTTTTTACAAATTCTTTAGTGCCATCCAAAGGATCAACCAACCATGAATACTTCCAATTTTTTCTTTCTATATAAGGAATTTTTATTCCCTCTTCACTCAAAATAGGAATATTTGTTTTTTGTAAATCTGCTTCTATTACAGCATTACAATTTTTATCTGCAAGAGTAAGTGGAGATTTATCTTCTTTATGTTCTACTGCAAAGTCAGAAACATAAACTTCCATAATTTCATGACCTCCTTTTATAGCTGTATTTATTGCAATTTTTAATAATTCCTTAAGATTCATTTACATATTTTTTTAAACTTCTGTTGGATGCCAAGTTGTTTTAACTTCCTGTAGTTTTTCTATAAAATAAGGAGATTGACTGTTTTTAGCACCCCAATTATTCCGTTTATAAATAGTTGTCCTTTTTAAATTCTCTGTCGACATGTTTTCAATATTTTTGATTTGAATCTGATTATCACCACAAAAAACCATCGCATTTACATCCATATGAGAAGCAAAATGATCTAAAAGTTCTTCTCTTTTCCCCGTAAGGATATTTACAATTCCTGATGGCACATCTGATATATTTAGCACTTCAGCAAAAGAAATACTCACCATTGGATTTTTCTCTGATGCCAACACCACACAACTATTTCCTCCAACAATAATTGGAGCAATAAGAGAAATAAGCCCTAACAAAGGAGATTCGTTTGGAGCAATAACTGAAACAATTCCTACTGCTTGATGAGAAGAAAAATTAAAATGATTGGAAGAAACTGGATTAACAGTACTGAATATTTGTTCAAATTTATCGCTCCAGCCTGCATAATAAATTAACCTATCTATTGATTGTTCTACTTCTTTTTTTGCTTCTGATCTTGAACTCCCTGAAAGAACTAATTCATCTATAAATTGTGATTTTCTTCCTTCTAACATTTCTGCAATTCTGTAAAGTATTTGACCTCTGTTTAATGCAGTTAATCCCGCCCAAGATTTTTGAGCTTTTCGGGCTGCAACAACTGCATTTCTGAAATCTTTTATGGAAGAAAGACAAATGTTTGCAATCAGCTTTCCTTTTTTGTTAGTTACATAAAAATACCTTCCTGATTCTGTTCTTGAGAATTTTCCCCCAATAAAAATCTTATATGTTTTTAATACATCTAATCTTGCCATTATTTCATTTTTAAATATGATTTTAATCCATGTAACCCGCCTTCTCTTCCAAATCCGCTTTCTTTAAACCCTCCAAAAGGAGAACTTGGATCAAATTTATTATATGTATTTGCCCATACTACACCGGCATTTAATTCTTGAGTGAGCTTGAAAATTTTAGAGCCTTTCTCTGTCCAAACTCCAGCTGAAAGCCCGTAAGGAGTATTATTTGCTTTTTCAATAACCTCATCAATAGTTCTAAAAGTTTGAATTGCTAAAACAGGCCCAAAAATTTCTTCCTGTACTATGGTATGTGATTGAGAAACATTCAAAAATAAAGTTGGCGGACACCAATTTCCTTTCTTGGAAAGGCTACATTTCGGCTGATAAATTTCACCTCCTTCCTCTTTCCCAATTTTTATATATTTATTTATTGTTTTTAGTTGTTCTTTAGAGTTGATTGCGCCTATATCTGTGTTTTTGTCTAATGGATCACCTACAATTAAAGTAGCAATTCTATCCTTTAGTTTCTCAATTACATCTTCAGCAACACTTTCCTGAACAAACAAACGAGATCCGGCACAACATACATGCCCTTGATTGAAGAATATTGCATTAATAATTCCCTCAACGGCTTGATTAAGTGCAGCATCCTCAAAAATGATATTAGCACCTTTTCCTCCTAACTCTAATGTTGATCTCTTTTTGGTTCCAGCAATACATCTTTGAATGAGTTTTCCAACAGCTGTAGAGCCAGTAAATGCAATTTTATTAATATCCGGATGATTAACAATTTCAGCTCCTGTTTTCCCAGATCCTGTAATAATATTTACTACTCCATCTGGCAATCCGCTATCCTTAATTAGTTCTGCTAATTTTAAAGCTGTAAGTGAAGTAGATTCAGCAGGCTTTAAAACAACTGTATTACCACAAGCTAAAGCGGGGGCTATCTTCCAGGCAGCCATTAGCAACGGAAAATTCCATGGTATAATTTGTCCAGCAACACCTAATGGTTTAGGACTTTTATTTGGAAATGCATATTCTAATTTGTCAGCCCATCCTGCATAATAAAAGAAATGATTAGCCGCAAGGGGAATATCTATATCTCTAGATTCTCTGATCGGTTTGCCGCCATCCATACTCTCAATAACTGAAAATTCCCTAGCTCTTTCTTGAATCATTCTTGCAATTCTAAAAATATATTTACCCCTTTCTTTAGCTTCTAATTTTGACCAGATTTTAAATGATTTTCTAGCAGATTTGACTGCCAAATTCACATCTTCTCTATTTGCTTCAGCAATTTTTGCAATTACCTTTTCAGTAGCAGGATTAATAGTGTCAAAATACTTATTAGAGCTTGGTTTTATAAATTTCCCATCAATAAAAAGATCGTATTTATTTTTTAGTCTAATATGACTAATATTCTCACGAGCTAATGCATAATTCCAATTTTTATTTAAGTCTATCTTTTTCATTTGTTAATCTTGTGAAAAATAATCTAAGGATTGATAAATCTCACTTTCTTGTTTCTGAAGTTGCATTAGAACATCATTTGCCAATGAACTTGCCCCAAAACGAAATAACTCTTTATTCATCCATTTGCCTCCCAAAGTTTCCTTAAGTATCACCAGATATTGTAATGCAATTTTAGCTGTTGAAATACCTCCAGCAGGTTTCATTCCAATTTTAATTCCTGTTTTTTTATAATAATCTTTGATGGCATTAAGCATAATAAAGGTAACCGGCATAGTAGCAGCAGGGCTTATTTTTCCTGTAGATGTTTTAATAAAGTCTGCTCCTGCATAGATAGCAATGTCACTTGCTTTTCTCACATTATCTAATGTGCTCAATTCACCGGTTTCCAAAATAACCTTTAAGTGTGCTTTGCCACAAGCTTCTTTTACTGCTGCAATTTCATCATATACAAAATTATATTCTCCCGCCAAGAACTTACCTCTGGAAATCACCATATCGACCTCATCAGCACCTTCATCTACTGCAAATTTAGTGTCACTTAATTTTACTTCTAATGTGGATTGCCCACTAGGAAAAGCTGTAGCAACTGAAGCTACATTTATTTCCTTCCCTTTTAATTCTTTTTTTGCAACTCTCACCAAATTAGGATATACACAAACTGCCGCCACATTAGGAAGTCCTAACATAGAATCGTGCAAATGATTCGCTTTATAACACAACCTCTTTACTTTTTCAGGAGTATCCTTCCCTTCTAAAGTAGTTAAATCAATCATACTTAAGACTAAATGTAACCCATGTTTTTTTGAAGAAGTTTTTATACTTCTTTTGCAAAAACGACTCACTATTTCGTGCACTCCAACCTTATCTATTTTTGTGGATTTATTAAAATTTGGCAAATTCATGCTTTTTCAAAAATACAAAATAAAATTCTCTTTATTCTGAATGAACTAAAAACACAAAAAAAAAGGAATAACCTTCCCGTTTTTAATCTATTCTATTTTTAGGATATTATAGCCCCACCTCACTTGCAAGAAGGTATTTCTCAACATCTCCTTGAATCGATGCATCTACTAATGTTTTCCAATCATTATTTTCTTCTTTGATAGAATTTCTGATTTTTGTTGCTGAAATCCAACCAATATCTTCTGGTGGAGAAAATTCATTTATTTCGTAACCAACACCTCTACCAAAATTAACACTCTCCATATCTGGTATAATAATTACTCTCACATCATGTCCTTTTGCTGCATGATATTTTTTAATCATTTCCACTGTTTGCTCAGTTGTAAAAGGGTTTTTTGCATCAGGAGCAATATCTCTTACCATGATAAGAGCAGAAATTCCCTGATTAATCTTTTGCATAATTAGGGAGATATGACCTTGATGATAAGGTTGAAATCTTCCTATAAAAATTGCGTATTTTTTACTTTCATTAGTGGTAGGATTGCCACCATGATTTCTTACATCCCATTTTGCTACTTCCATTTCTAATTTTTATTTAATATTAATCTAATATTTTACTAATTATTCCTTCTTCTAATAAATAGTCTACCACAATTTGAGCGCATGATTCAATATTATTCTTGTCAGTTTCTACTATTAGTTCTGGATTTAATGGAGCTTCATATGGTGCGTCAATTCCAGTGAATCCTTTAATTTCCCCTGCTCTTGCTTTTTTGTAAAGTCCTTTAGTGTCTCTCGATTCGCATACTGATAAATCAGCACTTACAAATACTTCAATGAAATCTTCATTAGATATGATCTCTCTTGCTTTATCTCTATCTTCTCGATATGGAGAAATAAATGCCGTAAGTACAATTAAACCTGAATCGGCAAAAAGTTTTGCTATTTCTGTAATTCTTCTAATATTTTCTGTTCTGTCTTCAGGAGAAAAACCAAGATCTTTATTTAATCCCATTCTTACATTATCACCATCCAAAATATAGGTTTGCAAACCCATATCATACAATATTTTTTCAGTAGCGTTTGCTACAGTTGATTTCCCAGAACCTGAAAGTCCTGTAAACCATAGTACTCTTGATTTATGTTGATTTCTTTTTTCTTTTAACTCTCGAGCCACTCTATGCTCATGAAAATATAAATTTTCTGCTTTCATTTTCTTTATTTTTAAAAGATGCAAAGTTACATTTTTTATAAAGAAAATCGAATGATTCCTCTAAAACTAAAAAAAACCAAAAAACAACTCTTTCTGTATTAGTTTAATGTAAAATTTATTGGTATCGTATATTGTACATTTACTGGCTTTCCTCTTTGCATCCCAGCAGAATTATAAGGAAGTAGTTTAACAACCCTTATTGCCTCAGCATCTAAATATTTATCTACTCCTCTCACAATCTTTACACTTGTTACTTTTCCTTTTTTATTTACTACATAACTCACATATACTCTGCCAGTAATGTCATTTTCTTTAGCAATTGGAGGATATTTTGTAGTTTTCTGAATAAACTTCATCAGGCCTAAATCGCCTCCCGGGAAAACCGGCATTTGCTCAACTACCATAAATACTTCATCGTCATCCTCTTCCTCAATTTCAATTACCTCATCTTGATCTGTATCAGTATCTTCTACTTCTAATTCCTTTTCAATTTCCACTTCATCTTCTACAATCTCGATAATATCTGGTGGGGGGGGTGGGGGTGGGGGGGGTTTTTCTTCTTGCTTTGTGATTGGGATCATTTCATCCTCTAAATCATCCATTTGCAATTGACCTAAACTATAATCTGTTTTTTCATAGCTCTTCCACTCAAAAGCTACTAATACAGCAAAAAGAGTGACTACAAGTCCAATTTGTAGAAAAAGTCCTCTCTTTTTTTCTAAACTTATTTTTGAGTCTTTTTTTGCTTCCATATTCTTTCTTTAATTAATGAATTTTTTTTTATTATCTTACCAATTCCTGATAAGATACGCTATCTAGCAAATCATCTAATTCTGCAATATTTGTAATTTTTATCTTCACTATCCAACCATCTCCATAAGGTGCAGAGTTGATTAGTTCTGGTTCATCTTCTAACTTTGAATTAAATTCTAAAACTTCTCCTGCAACTGACATAAATAAATCCGAAACAGTTTTTACCGCTTCAATTGTCCCGAAAACTTCATTCTTATCAAGATTTTCTCCTTCCGTATCAACATCTACAAAAACAATGTCGCCTAATTCTCCTTGAGCAAATTCAGTTATTCCGATAAGTGCAATATCCCCTTCTATTTTTAACCATTCATGATCTCTGCTATATCTTAAATCCTCCGGATAATTCATTTCTTAAATTTTTTCAAAAATACATCTTTTTATTTGCAGACAAAATTATCCAGCTAAAGTAAATCGTAAGCTAAATCCGGCATTAGTAATTGCTCCAGGAAAAGTAGAAGAGATGAATGGGTTAGTAATAACTTTATCATAAAATGCTTTCACATTTAGGCGATCATTAATAACATAATCTGCTGAAAATTTAATGCTAATAATTTGTTTCCCTGCAATTATTTGTTCTTCATTCTCCACTATTTTTCTGATAACTGTTCTGTTATTTCTGATATTTAAATCTAATTTTAAATCCAAATCACTTTTCATTTTTTTACCTCTTCCTCCTGAACGGAAGTTAAAAGAAACATCTTGAATTCGGTATCCTGTCCCAATAACATATTCGTTTGAGGCTACTTCCGTAAGCTGATTATTCGAAAGTGCTAAAGAAAGCATTCTACTCTTTTTAATTTCAAACTTAGTAAGTAAGCTATTTTTCCATGTCATATCTAATTTAAAAAGTGGGCTAAACTGCTCATTGATTGAAACTTGGGCAATATCATATTTTGTATGATAACTCATATTATTTAAGTTCATTTGTATAGCTCCAGCTTCATCTTTATAATCCAAATTGGAAGAGAAAGAACCTACACTATAAGTGCTCCTGTAAGCATGTCCAAGAGTAAATGTTTCAAAATATCTTTTAATAAATTTTACTTTTGTAAGCCCATTATAAGTAATTCGCCAATTAGGGAATGGGATCACTGGAAACTTTTTAAGTGAAACGCCTATTGCATCCTTACCAGTGTAAGCGGCTAAAAAAGCAGGAATTACGACATCCTGTGAAGTAGGACCGTAACCACCAACTATAGGTGAAGATGTGTCACCAGGAATTTCATACTCAATAGGAAATCCTGTTAAAGGATTTATTCCTCCATAAAAATCTGGATTTTCAGCAGCCAACCTTTTAGCGATATCGTTTCTGTAATTTCTGAATTTAGTAAAAGTTTTGGAAGAATATTGCTCATCATCTTTTAAAAATGCTGTGCTCCAAGAAATAATTGAGATGCTAAAGCCTCCTGTTTCAATAGGGCTAAAAGAATTAAACTTTCCATTACTTCCTGCACGCCAATATTCCTGACTATTTAAGGATTTAGTTTTATTGGCATTTAGCTCAATACGAAATTGTTTTATTGGTTCAACTGTACTTCTAAGTGTAAGGTTACTAGAAAAATTAGTCTTATAAAGCGTGTTTAAAGTAGAATCGGTTGTAAGCCAACCTTCATTTGCAGCTGTCTGCCTAATATCATTTTGACTACCAAAAACAAAAGGAAGACCTGGGGCCATCATACTCCATTGTTGACCCATAAAATGTGGTTTTGGTTTAAATCCAGGTAAAAACGTTCCTCTATTTTCAGAATAATTAACCGAAATATTTTTTATTCCCAATATAAAACGAGTTATGTATTTGAATATCTCATATCTATTTTTTTCATTTTTTAAATTTTCTGTGCTGTTTTGTTGGCTGTTACTTTCTCTCCTCTGGTTTCTTCCTTTATTGGACGATTGATTTACTTTCCGGAAATACGGGACTTTATTATATAATGTAGTCATATTTATTTGTCCATTGTATTGGCGAGTATTGGTGTTTTGAATATTATTCCCTAAATATTGTAATGATTTTGGAGCTCCTGTCCAATCGTAATTTGCACTATATCTAGTATTAAGTGATATAAAGTCAAAAAACGGAATCTTATTTAAAGGAACTTGATAATTTACATTTAGAGTCTGATGATAAAGTGTTGCCCTGCCAAAGTCCCAAAAATTTTTCCAAATAGTATCTC